>Ga0209755_10003329_pt1 | contig 20320 bp, 8 predicted proteins | sample TergutCo191P1_FD_187301 | JGI IMG/M metagenome (GOLD analysis project Ga0209755, IMG submission 187301) | Cornitermes sp. P1 segment gut microbial communities from Petit-Saut dam, French Guiana - Co191P1 (SPAdes) (version 2) | ecosystem: Host-associated > Arthropoda: Insects > Digestive system >...
AAAAAAAAAAAAAAAAAAAAACTGAAATTGCTGGCCCCAAGTTCAATCAAGCACCCCAAAACTTGTCCTTTCGAAAACCAGCATACTTCTATGTAGTACACAAAAAGTTCATATCCTGCTCCCATTTCAAGACAAAATCTCTTAAAAAGCTGTAGACTCAAGGTGCTGTCTCTGACACAGTTGATAAATTTGACAAGTGCACACAAGACTTCATGAAGGATTGTTGACAGAATATTTGACAACAGTGCTTGCTGGTGCAGAAGCCACAGAGTGATGACAACATTTGGGGTATCTTTCATTCTCCAAAGCGGCGTAATCAGATGTGATGTTAGGCATGGAAGGCGCTCCCTCTGTACAGTGTTTCAAAGTCTTACACCCACTCACAGTTTTGCTTGGTAAAGCTCTCACCATTGAGACATTGTAGACTTCATAGTTTCCAGAAGTAATTCAAAGCACAGAATTCTTCACTACTGGCATCAGATGACAACCACTGAAATGGCACAGCAGCCCCTGCCTTCCTGCACTGGTTTAAAAGTACAATGCTTTACCAACATTACTGGACATTCAACAACAGGTGTTCCACAAACAGACAATTTTCAAAGTAACTGGATGTAAATGAACAAGAAAATCATTAGTTTGGTGTCCAGTTCACGGGTCCCCTAAAGGTCTGAGGATCACCAGTTAATAACCCCCACTCTAACAAATGGCCTTACCTCAAACCAAGATTATGTAATGGAATTAAAGGTAACCTTGCTTTCAATACTGTACATACAACAGTCTACAGTTTTAAGAGTGGAAATTAGCTGTCACTGTACTGGCATAAGCAGTACCAGACTTTGACTATGTTGTTGGCTGAAATTTCTGTGCTGCTGACATGTTTTCAGCATTAGTCAAGTTGTAGTTGGGTCCTGTTTTGATCCTTCGATTTTCTTACATTAAAATCACAAATCAGCGAATGCACTTGATGGCAAAGGAACACAAAGGTAAAGAAGGCTCATTTTCATGTCTCCAGTTCCTGCATTTATAGACACTATACAACCTAATTAACTAAACTGATCCTAACATTCATTAAAAAATGGCTACAGAAGGCAATGGATAGAGAAGAATGGGCATCTGCAATTAAACAGGCCAAGGCTGTTACAGGGCTGTAAAGCCAAGTAGATAAGTAAGATATATGGCCTTCCAACTGAAAGCTTATTCACTCATGGCATTAATCAATTTCAATTCTCATTTCTGCCGCTGTTCCCCAACCTCCTAAGATCTGTTTCCCAGCATTTACTGGACCAAATTTTGTAGGCGGAAATACGCATGCATTCCCCATGCTTAACAGGAATCACATCTGTTGATGAATTTGCCAACAGAAAATGGTCATCCTGCTCATTATCCAAGCTCCTGCGCATTAATTCTGAACTGCCAATAACAGACAGCTACCAGAGTTTATTTACGTTTATAATTATAACAACAAAAATTGCAATTGTTCATAATGTGCACAAAATCAACAGTGCACTATTTGCGAAGTTATTTGTATTCTTTGCAGTCAAGTATGGTATATTGCAGTCAAGTATGGTATATTTTTAATTATATCATTTGCTACCTTGCACTGCTGCCAGCATGTCAGTGATCACTGATAGATTCACAGTAATTGTCAGAAGATCAAGGGAACAGTTCTATTCACAATTACCGGGCTGTTCACATTATTCTGCAATGCCCACCTGTGTTGCTACAAAAATGCATATCCTGATGATGTTCACACCTCTGAATGGTAGAATGTCTCTCCATTTCACACTGACACTGCAATTCTAGCCAAACAGACAGAATTTCTGGATGCTGGTGAAGACAACATCCATAAATTTTTGGAATCTCATTCTGTGCCCTTAGTGAATGATAAACTAGTACAGCTGGACATGTAAATGTTTAAAGAAGCACACAGTGATGATCATAAAAAAGACAGTGACATTTCAGAGGAAAAGACATCAACACTTTCAGTGCCTTCAACAGAACTGATGAAACAATCCTCTCTATCACTATTCTGAGATGATGTATTGTCATGGTACACAGCAATTTCAAGGGTCCTGAAGCATAACAAGCTACAGCAGTTAACCGAATAGGAGTGAAGAAAATTCCTCAAAACTTCGATACACTGTTTGCCACATCTTTATAAGTTGTTTAGCGTTAAAGGGTTAAGTATGATGAACTCCTTGCAAGTGAAAGTGTAATGTCGACATGGATAAACGTAACTCTTACAGTGCACAGTTTAAACTCATGTGTAAAATGTTTCCTCACCTCCCAGAAAACTCCAATAAATATTTAAAAACATAACTCACTCCCATATAACCATTCTCATAACAACACAAATCCTGCCACAGTCTTTACACAAAGCTATTCTGTACAAATTGGGGCAATTATAGGACACAGTACGTCCGTGAAGATGAAAATGGAACAGTGGGTTTTGCTGAAGTGACCACTCAATATAAGTTGTGCTTCTGGCAACCTGACATTATCATATATCAATTAACATACAACTCAATCCAGCCAACCTATTCCAAAAACAAAACAAGCAACCACAATTTTCCAAGTCAAAATACACACATACTAAGTTATACTCACTCTCTGTGTTTCTGGGGACTGTGATCTTAGTATGCTACTGCTACTACTTGTGCCTGTGGAGTCATCAACAGATAGAGAAATGTCACTATGACGACCACTATAAATAGGTCCATCAGAAAGAAAGTCAGGAAGGCTCTTAGCCACCCCCACTTCGCCAACCTGCATGCCACTCCTAACTCCAGACAAAGATGCACTTGCAGCCCCATCAACAGAATCAGTAACAAGAGGGAGATCAAATGGCAGACCACCATCATGAATGGCTGAAATCCCTGTGTTTTCAGCAGGACCTCTGTCACAACTAGGTAAATCTAGGGGAACAGATTCTAAGCCATTCCTAAAATTTCTTTGCAAATTCTGAGTTCTTGTGGTGCCTGTTAGATCAAATGGAATGTCACTTGGTAACACGTCTGAATGCACTCTCTTTGATTCGCTCCACTGACTATTATTTCTAATGTAGTCGCCATCTGGTGTTTCACATGCTGGTGTGGTGCTGTTTATGGTAAAGTCAGGCAAATTTTCAAGATCCACTGAAACTGGAGGTGTGTTTGAATCCTCAGTATGGTTAAGATAACACTGTTCCACTACTAGATGATCCTGAACAAAATCTGGAAGTACTGATGTCATTTCTGGGTTGCCTATGTGATGAGATGCAGCAATCCTACTATGCAATCCCAGGTCTGATGATTCCGGCAATAAATGCCCAAAATCTTCACTGGCTAGATTAGAATAAACCTTTGGTCTTGCACCAGTACTGATGCAACTGTTTCCTGCATCACATTTCAGGAAATGTTTAAATGAAAATGGATTTTCCTCTTTCTTTGGCATGTCAATACCTGTGGAAAAAGAGAAAATGATACCTTAAAATGCCGAAATAATGGAAAAACAATGCTAGCTCTTGATGGAAATGGAAAAACAATGGTAGCTCCTTGATGCTAACATGCATTAAAAGATTCTTTGTCCCCAGTGGGTGAAGAACACAATACCCATAAAAAAATATTATCTATTGGATGTCAATTTCTTTTTAGGAATTAGGCAAAGTTATTATGTCCGCCTGTTTAACAAAAACATCTTTTCTTGTTAGTTTTTTAAGTATGGCCTGCCCACTGACTTTGAGTTGAAGGGCCGCGGTATTTTGACCATGCAAAGGTAGCATAATCATTAGTTCTTTAATTGTTCTTATCTATTGGAAACAATCACTTCTATTTTACACTTCTCAGCATTTCACACATCTTTTTAATATATCAGCTGTTTCTGCTTACCTAATTTGTGTAAGGTAAAATGCACTTTCAACTATCAACTCTTTTCTTAGATACATAACACGTGCCTCTAAATAATGTTAGATACATAACACGTGCCTCTAAATAATGTTACATGGTTATTTATAAATAAATGAACACATAACAACGCAAATTATAAACCAATTCATGTCATAAACACAACTACATAAAGTCAACGAAACATTTACGATGCTAAGCCAAGCACAGATTTAAATTAAATGTGCTCTGTACGCATATGTCTATAAAAGAGCCGAGTAAACGGGAAGCTACCCTCATGTAACGTTAACACACCGCGATGCCGCTCACGGAAGGATACATTAAAGTTGTGCTGTATACACTGAAAACATCGACTTGTACTTATCTCAGACGAAATAAACTGCTGGCTTGCTTCAACTCCCTAATGAACGAAAATCATGCACGAACGAAACACGTAGTTAACAAGTTGATGGAATGAATACCTGAGCCATGATTCTCTACAACCTCTTTTTTCTCGGCAGTGTGTGTTTTACCAAGACCAAATGATGGTTTCAAACCATTTTTCTCTGCATCATCACTATCATCTTCAAATTTGCGTTCATCTTTTCGTGAATAACTGTGAAAAGAAAACGCATTTTCTTCTTCGCCACTGCCTTCCGCCATACTAAAACCCGATCTGACCTTTAGGTATGCAGTTAATTTTCGTTCAAATTCGATCGTACGCCATAAGTTATACTCCGACGAAACAACTCAATGTTAAAACCGAAAAAACACTATGTAAAAAACAGGCAACCGAATGGCATGACAACCATCGCTCATGGTTGCCACAACACATTTATGTTCTGTTCACTGCGCTGTCATCAACTTCAGCAACGTAATTTATGTTGGTACCCACGGTTCCGTAGCGGAAACTTAAGAAACTACTTGTAATATCTGTTACAACGTATAATGAATATAGCACTTGATAACAGTCGACCACCGTCACACAACAAAACGTTACTACACCGCTTTAAGTTCAAAAGAGCACAGCTCCCACTTGCATCATGGTTCATGATACTTGGTACGCACTGTACGTAGCTCGTGTTGCGGAGAGGTGTAGCTACTTGTTGGCAAATCATAGGAGCTGAACTAGCACCAGTGCTTGATTAGTGATTTGTTAGCGTATATAACATAACGGCTACACCCAAAGCCATATAAGGGATCAGCTGAAAAAGTTTCGAGTGAGGTCGCCTGGGATCATATAGTTCTGCCTGACAGTTTCCGTTGTCATGTTTGGGTTCAAAAAGAAATTCCTTCGATGCATGAACGGTTATTTCGTTGTAGCGCAGAAGTTCACTGATGGTCGCACTATGTTATGTGTTCACGCATGCGTAATCAATTATCCGTTTCCCGCTCTACTCCCAGCGTGGACCACGGACTACGGCCACTTCTTCTGCGCGTCACGCTGTCGTCTGCAGCCACTACATGTAGGTGTGCGAGTAGTGTTTATGCAGGAATAGTGCTCGAAAATTGTTCACAGAGAAATACAATGAGTTTATATCGACTAAATCGTACTTATTTACGTTCGTCGTATTATCCAGGTGAAGTAATAGTGCCTATTATTATTTCATTCGTATTCAATAACAAAAGAATTGAATTGACTTCTGCTGAGTTGAAACATACATGCAAAGTTAGTGCGAAGCGTGGATGGATGATCCGATTAAGGTTGACGTAATCACATTCGCTCCATGTTTCAATGAGGCGACACGCGTGTGATATTGTAATCAAAAGATTTTGAGATACCATTTTATGCCACCAACGGATTCATAGTAACAGGAGCGTCAATAACAGAGGCTATAGGGTTGTAAAGTATTTATTACTAAGGACAAGGTCGTCGATGGGTGGGATGGGCAGTAGCGCAGCTAGGCTATTTGATTCCCACGGTGACCAATAAAAATGGCCGCCATTGACAAATAACTAACGTCAAAAATAACATTTATTTATTTTGTCTTTATTTTTCTTAATAATTAAAAATTTGAGCGAAGGAAATAAAATTTTTACATAAAAAATATTCATTTTGAATCTGCTCGCCGGGGTGGCCGCACCACTTGCCCCTGGAGGGTGGCTCAGGGCGAAGTATCCTCTACGGGGTGTGCCCAAAATGTAAGTAAAAGCAAAGCTGGTAAAAAGCACGTTCGGCCAGTTTGTGGTAGGTATTTGCTCTAGAGCAGTGGTTCCCAAAGTGTGCTCCGCAGATACCAAGGGATCCACGGATACATTTCTGTGATAACGAGTTTAAAGTTTACTTATTTTTTTAATTAAAGGAATAATGATTTTTAAAAATTACCTAGGAACTTCTTGAATGGACGATGTGTTTATTTCGTATGGCCGTTAGAAAATCTAATTAAGAAACTTCCAGTACACTCAACGAGAGTGTCAGTCCATTTAAGGTCAAATCATGCAATGCATTGTTACGTATGCTACTGGTATGTATTGGTAGCTATCTTAACTCATGCAATGAATTGTTATGTATGCTACTGGTATGTATTGGTAGCTATCTAAACTCATACAATGCATTGTTACGTATGCTACTGGTATGTATTGGTAGCTATCTAAACTCGGTTCTGAGATATAAATTTTTAATTTCGGATAAACATCATCCGGATATCTATATTTACGTGAGCAAGGGTGTAAGGGTCCGTGGTTATTTTCGAAGCCGAAAGGGGTCCACGAGCAAAAACGTTTGGGAAACATTGTTCTATAGAGAATGTTCGTGTCTGTCCTGGAATTACGATGGCATTAAGTACCTTAAAATACAAGAGTCATCGAAACGATGGGCCAAGATTCGAGACGAAGATACTTTTGTATGAAGTAAGACGTAAGAGATGGGATTTGCCATATGTGTCAATGTATGGACTTTTCATACATCCCTTAGAAGATCTCAGTGTGTGCACAGTTCGTAGACCTGCAAACAATCTAGATGTTACTCAGCTTCTTGCCATGTTCGGTTAAGCATTTAGGGAGCGACTATCGCTACTCTTGCGTTTATTCCATCTCAGATGGAGCAAATCTCGGATTTTATTCGCGTAAGCGACACTTTGTATATCTCCCACAATAAATCCAGTGGTGAGAGTTATGGACTTGATGGGCCCACGGTTCTGGCTCTCTTCTTCCATTCCATCGGTTAGGAAATCGGACATTCATGATATTCCGTAATTCCTAACCAAATTAGGTGGAGAAATATCTGGGAGAATAAAATGGCACCTTATATTTATTCTCGTTAAATGCGATCAGACTGTGGAAAGCCAAAAACTGTAACGTGTACAGGTAATTGTTTGTCGCGATTCTGTCTTGAGCACACAAGAAAGGCTGTAGCCTGAAACAAGATAATGCATTATGCCACAGAACACATTAACTTCTGAGAAGTTTCAGTCATGCTGCTAAATTTCATGGGACCGTTCCTGTCCCCAGATGCGAGTGATTCATTTGTATTTGACATCTATGTACGTCATTCGCCTATGGAAATTCCATCGTCAACAATTCGGTTCAACATCAGATCTGCACATTCAGCTCTTATGTACTGACTTCATGAACAATTTGAAGTTCGAAAGTATGCAGCCTTCGTCCCTCTGTGCAAGACACTTTGGATCGCCATTGTAGGTACAAGAAGATGCGAACTCCGACGAGCAGTAGCACACTTTGAAACTGCGTTGACACGAAAGCTTTATCATATTCTGACGCCCACGGTTGGCCAGGTGTTTGGCGCTTGTCCACACTATACTTGCGTTACGGTGGTTGATCCAGTGTCGGATGGCTTAGCTTCATATGTACGGCCGAAATAGCGCTACAGTGCTACAATGGATTTGCTTGGACCACCCAACTGACACAGTGCTTTGTGTTGCACTTCGTGAAGCGTATTATTCTTGTGCATGAAGCATGAGAAAACAGATGTGCACGTGGGTGTTGGAAGAGTTCTTTGAGTTTATGAACACGTTACAGGTAATCCCATATCTGTATCTCTCTTCTCGTAAAGTTATTACGCCTCGAAGCTAGGTCGATGATTTTCGAAGAATCCGCATAACTCACCAGCCACGGGCGCTGTTTCTAGCAGAAATTCGCCTTCCTCAAGCTTTACCCTGCATACTGCTATGGGATAACTGTTGTAGCAGCAGAACATGGCGGCGGCCGAGTCAGCTGTTTGTAAACACACTGGAGGGTTAATTGAATATCTATAATTTTATAGCCTGACACAACCTTTATTATGTAAAATATAATTTAAAAAATCATGGCAGCGACATGTTTCGGCTTTTCATAAAGCCATCTTCAGGCTGTAACTTAAAAGGGCGTTAATATAAATTTGGCAGTGTCTTCAAAATACGAGATCTCGTTTACATGTCTTGATTACTATAATATATTGTAAACGAGATCTCGTATTTTGAAGACATTGCCAATTGTATATTAAAGCTCTTTTAAGTTACAACCTGTAGACGGCTTTATGAAAAGCCGAAACACCTGACTAGGGGCAACCGCCCCCAGACCCCCTTCTCTCTGTCCTCAACTGAATTTGTTGAACCCCCCCCCGAACAAAATTCCTGGGTACGCCACTGGTCTTCGAAAAGCAAAACTCGCGGCTTCAGTTGTTAATAAGGTAAGAAATAGGAAGAGAACATGTTGGGTTAAAGTTCACGATGTTGCGAGCACATTATTTAAGTATATACACTTCATGTGATTTAATAAATATGAACTACGTAAACTTGTAAATGTGAACATCACACGTTGTACACATCCAATTTAAGGCTAGTCGCTGTATTATTTAGTTGTGGTTTATTTAACAACGCTTATGGTATCTGAACTATGAGTAATGGATGTGAAAGGATGTAGAAATGAAGGCAGGCCTGATATCCTGTAATATACCTGGGAGTAACGACGAAGCGCCAAGGGCCTCAAGATAGACGGTGTCCAGGGACAGATTCAAACCGGCAGCCTCCCAAATACTGCTGTGGCAGATTTGCGTGGTAAAGGGTTACTTTACCATTAAGCGTGTGCACACATACATAATGCATTCTGTTTACAAGTTACAAGTCTATTTCACATTAAGCAGCTCATTAATGCTGTGTTTGCAGCACAATACAGTGATACCTCGGCTAACGAGTGACCCTGCTAACGAATTTTTCGGCTAACGAAGATTTTTAGCCGTTTTTGGACTCGGCTAACGAATATGGATTCGGCTAACGAATGTTTTAGTGGCTGCGCGCGCTAACATAAAGCAGCAAACATGAAAGGTCGGACCATACCAGGAGATAAGTTTAATCAACTTTGGACAGATTTTTTACTTCTCCTTTAGCAAAGAGACAGAGGCCAGCTACTGAAGAACAGGAGACTTACCTTGAATAAACTTTCAAAATTTTGAAGAAGAATAGTAATAACGTTGTGTACATATTCTCAGTTTAATAGTATAAAGTGTATAATACTGTATATTTTCAGTATAATAGTGTAAAGATGGTCAGTTTTTCATTCTGCTTTCCATTCTCCTTCATCCAATTGGGTAGCTGTTCGTCTCAGCCTTTGGTGAGTTTTTGCCCTTTTATAGTGTGCTTTTTACTATTTTATAAAACTTATCTTTAAATAGTGGATAGCCTCCAGAACGAATTAAACTATTTTCTATAGAAACCTACGGGAAATCACGTTTCGGCTAACGAATGTGATTCCGGAACGAATTATCTTCTTTAGCCGAGGTATCACTGTACAATTAACTGATTTCGAGAGCTGTGAGTGTTTCGCTGCACTTAAGTCGAAGTAGTGTTTAACGCCTCACCTATTTAAATCAAACACTTTTTTTTTCCGTGATCTTGTCCCAAACTTCTGGTTGCATCACATATAAAAATTACCATTGTCGTTTCTTCCTCTATCAGTACCATCCGAGTCACCATTTGTGCAGGTCCTCACAGTGTGGTCTAGTTTACATTTGAACGGAAGCATGGCGCTACTATACATGGACAAAGGAAGTACTCCCAAGTTGACTCTCTGCGAGGTTACCATGACTTCAAGAGTCGGTTCTCGAAGGCGGTTACACGTGAGAGAGCGCCTCTCATGGGTAGCTGAGAGAGGCTCTTGCGAGTTTTACTCGCACGTGATAAAATGTAGAATATTACGTATATTTACATTAACCCTTGAAAAAAAATGTGTTTCTTGAAATTTGCTGCTATCCATTACTGTAAATATATATTATTACAACCTGTATTGGTAGGAAGTATTTATAACTTAATTTGCACTTTGCTGAATGAATAGAAGTCATGCATTAATCACTCTAATTTTTGTACATTGAAACATATTTTGTGGGGCACGTCCCCTCTGGCCCCCTTCAAGGGCAGGCTGCCGGTTGTAGGGAATTAGTCTTACTCTCCACTGTCAAGTCCCTGAATTTCTCTGCAACCATAAGCGATTAATTTTTGTTGTCACTTGTCTGGAAAGAGATGGCTTGCACATTTGGCATTGCCGTATGGTGTGAGAGAGAGAGACTCTGGAGTTGAAAATAAATTCTGTTTGCCCTTAATAACAGCCATATGTTCGTTTAAACTGCAAATGTGTAGATGCTGTAAGATTCTAAATATATATTTACAGGGCCTTATAGTTACAGTTGGCTTATCTCAAAACATCAGTTTTCATAATTAATTTCGCCTGCATTATGTTTTGGTGGTGTTGCATGTATTGTAACGTCTTTGTTTTCAGCATTCCAATTATGGGCGAAGAAGTGCTGGGTTTCCTCAGAAGCGGTCCCTCAGTTGCCAAATTATGCATATAAACCCAAGAAGTATGCGGTATGTAAACAATGTACATGTAGTGGTGTAAGAAGGAACATTTCACTAAGTTACTCCTTGAGTTTTATTTACATGACAAGGATATGTCTGCAGGACCATCTATGTACAAAAGGGCCCTTTAAAATTTCACATATTTTGGACAGTGATTTTAACTTCAGTTTTGAATAGTATTTTCATTATTGATTTTGGTGTCTTTATACGAAATGACAGCAATGTGTATTCTTGGAATGGTAAACCCTGAAGAGGAAGACATCATTCATACAAAACAATGTGAAGAGTGTGCCATGTAAATGTACTAGCAAAAAAATAAAACGACTTGGACCACCTGTGTAACGCCTGAGGACTGTTTAAGTGCTCTGGACACCAAGGTTCAAAGCAAAAACAAACAGTGAGTGGTGTTTTTTGACCACCGGCCTGCTAGTCCCTAAGAGCTGACCACTTTAATAAATGTCTTAATAGAACTTCTGCCATCTACTGCAAGTAGTCTTTAAAAAGCCCATGGATCAAGGCATAATCAGTATTATGCAGCAGCAATTCAGTATCAGTTTGGTGTGTGGGCTGCTTCAACAGCTAAACCCAGAATCCAGCAAATGTAAGCTGTTAAATTTGGACGCTCTATAATTCCTGGCTTCACTGCGGAAAAGAGGGGACTTCTCCATAATTGGGAGCTGTTACAAAAAAGCGGGCTTTGGCGGTGGAGTTGCTGAGGATTAGAATCTAAAAGGAGACAGATCTCAGTGCCTAGGAAAACATGAAGTAAACAACAAGCTTTCTTTCACGCTTGCAAATTTGCGAATATGGATGATAGACTTCTGAATTTTGAGGGACAAAGTACCGCAAAATTCTTTCAATTCGACTTCCCATAATTCGGAAGTCCTGGTAATCCGGCCCTTTATTCCCAAGATCGGAAGTTTTTACGACCTAATTTCCGGTACGCGAATGCTTTCTGTGACTTTATCTCTGGTTGTCTGGACGTTGCGTCGCTAGCACACACTTTCCTAATATGGTTCGTTCCGTGCATTGTCGATAAGCAGTTCACAACAATGAAACAACGAAATGCACTATGTTCGCCCTTAGATATTTGGTTTATAATATCATACTGATTATTCATACATGTTTCAATCACTATGGAATCGTCATCTGGGAACCATTATCGAATAATACTGCATAAAACCAAGTGAGCCACTTCTACGCGTAATTAACATGATGTAAAAGAGTCGATTGGTAAATAGTAGACATTTCTTTGCAGAACTGTTATGTAAGTGAACTGGAATATTGATATACGGGAAATTAATGTTATTAGACATTGGCGTCCTTTAAATGTAAACATAAATAAGCATTTAGAATGTAAGGGTACAAATATATATACAACATGAAACATAGAAGGATAATTGCCGTAACCAATACAGTAAATGCCAGTATCTCCATGGTAGCCTACGTACGTAACGAAAGGGGACACTACTAAAATACGGAAGGCTCGATAGGAACATACGTGAATGAAGGTCACGTGCAATTGTGACGCAATCGAAGGTTTTATTTAAATTGGTAAAGTGGGTTGCATTGTCGCGTACATTGGGGACCAGTTTGTTATTATAGGAATATAACTCAATGCAAAACTGTTCGAAGGAATTCATAGAGGGGTCCTTCGCTCACTTGTTTGTTTAGCGATGAAGTTTTGTTAATGGGTACGTAGTCGTGTATGTGTTTAAAATATGTACCCCATACAACGATTGTGGATTATTATTTCTTATATACCTAACATGCTCCTTATATCTTTGTTTTAATTTATGATCAGTCTGTCCAATGTAATGCTTACACATAGAACAAGTAAGTTTGTAATTCAAACTACTTATGATTCATTAATTGTATTAGGTGCCTTTAATTTCAAAATATCATATACAGTGTCTGTACTAAGGAATGCAGCAATACATTAGTCTGTCTAAACAAATTGGTAACTTTTTGTATAAGTGAGCTATAATGTGTAAACATTGTCCATTTCTTGGGTTTATTTGATGTATTGTTATGTGGGTTAGGATTATTTATTTTACGTTGCATTTGAAGGTATAGTTTTTGAATGAGTGTTTATGGAAAGTTGTAAGCCTTGGCTATATATTGTATGGTAAGCAATTCTTTTTGTTTATGTGCAAAGGGAAGTGAATTCTACGTGTGAGGCAGTATCTATGTAGTTCTTTTTTATGTTCTGTGGGATGATGTGAAAAGAAAATTGGTGGGTGTATATCTGTGGTGCGTAAATATCAACTTCAGCGGAGAACTGTTTCCGTATGAGAAGTAAATCAAGGAAGTTTATTTGTTCGTTATTCTCAGGTGTTGGTCTAGAGATGATAGATTGAAACATGTGGGAATACTCAGTGTGATATTATAACACTGAGCATTTTGTTGGTTAAGTGTTGTGAGTCACAAACATTCTCTCCAAGCATGACATTTTAAATTTTCATAAGTTGATTTTGTCCCACACCTTGGTGGCATCGTGAGTAATTACCAGGTCACAACAATCATCTGTTTGCACTGTGTTACATTTGGCATGTGTTAACTTTGTGTACTAGGTATTTTAATGGATTCCAAGCCTTCGAAGATGAATAAACAAAGTGCTACTGGCAAAAGGAAACATAGAACTTTGATTCCTCAAAAAAAATGAAATAATTAGGAGGCTTGAAAATAGCAAAACATTAAAAGAGGCAATGGCTTCATCCAACATGGGAACATCAACTGTGTATGACATAAAGAAAGAGAAGAAATAGAATACTCCCCTGATTAGTTGTACATCCAAGTACAGGAGCAGTAGTAAAAGTTACCTGTAAGAGCTGTGGTCAGTATAGGTACCGTCTGATAATCTGGAACATCCTATATTCCGGCACTTGGCCGGCCCCTGTTCAGTTGAACAAAATTTTGCTGTTTTAATGTTAATTCAGCAACAAACGAATCAAATACCAGACGAAGGTAAGGAGGAAGATGGAACATAAAGAAGCTTCCAGGCAGAAGCTAACATGCAAGGAGGTAACTGAATGTTCAAGTACACTCTGTCATTTTTTTTGGATGGCACCTCAGAGGTGCATGAACAAGTATGGACAATCTTTTGGACATGAAGAATTACTTCAACAGACAGAAATAAAAGGTCACACTAGATAAAATCTTAAAAACCCTGTGAAAAGTTTTGTGTAGTGAGTGTGTTCTGGGCTAAGCAGTGTCAATGTTTGACTCTGTGTGACATTTGTGTTCCACTAATTTTAACTTGAACTGTAGTACAAAAATGTCTTTGTTCACTGCTACATGCTCCTTGTATCCAACTTTTTTCGTAATGATCCATTCATTTCCTTCACAACAGAACAATAGTAGTTTTAACCAGACCTTGTAATATACTCGTACATCATAATAGAAATCTAGGGACCTAGTTATAGACTTAGATATAGAGATGGGGTTACCTGTAACGTGTTCATCAACTCAAAGAATTCTTCAGCACCCACGTATGCATCTGTTATCTCATGCTTTATGCCCAAGAACAATTTGCTTCATGACTTGCAACACAAAGCACTGTGTGTCATTTGGGTGGACATGGTAAATCCACTGTAGCACTGCGGCGCTATTTCCGCCGTACGTATGGAGCTAAGCCTTGTGACACGGGTTTAACCACCATAAGGTAAGTAGAAGTGTGGACAAGCGCCAAACACCTAGCCAAGTGGAACGTCACGATAGAATAAGGCTGTCATGTTAACGTAGTTCAAGGTATTCTACTCCTTGTTGGAGTTTGCAGCTCCGTGTACCTAAAATGGTTATCCAAAGTGTCTTGCACAGACGGATGAAGGCTGCATACTTTTGAACTTCAAATTGTTAATGAAGTCAACGGCAATAGTGTGGTATGTAAGAGCTGAATGTGCAGATCTGATGTTGAATAAAATTGATGAGGATGGAATTTCCTTAGGTGAATGATGTACACAGATGAGGTCAACTTCACATTAATCACTCGCATCTGGGGATAGGAATGGCCACATGAAATTTAGCAGCAAGATTGAGACTTCTCAGAAGTTTATGTGTCCTTTGGCATAATGCATGATCTTGTTATAGTCTGCAGCCTTTCTTGTCACCATCACAAAAAACAATTACCTATATATGTTACAATATTTGTCTCTCAACATATTGATGGCCCTAAATAAGTGGGAGGACTGAGGAGAAGCACAAGAAGAAGAAGAAGAAGGAAAGGATAAAAATTTGTTTCAACAATACAGTCGTCCACTTGAGTTGCCATTGAAGTATGGAATACGAAGAATGTCAGAGTTCCTAATCAGTGACTTACAAACAGGCAACCAACACAGCTGCCCCACAGAGGCCAGACCTCTCACCACAGGTTTTTTCTGTGGGATTTATTAAAAAAATTTGGCTTATTCAGAGTAGGTCTAAGAATTGTGTCATTAGAGAAAAGGTGAACTAACACAACTGTAGTGGCATTAGCTGTAGCTTGCACAAAAATTGCATGAAATTGAGTACCGTCTGAGTGTTGCAGTGCTACAAACTGTGCGCACACTGGGTCTTGTAAAGGATGTATGAAAATTTTTGATTCATTGGACACATTACAGAAAATCTCATTTCTATGTGATAGAAGTTACTGCTTCTCATAACTAATTCCATCATTTTCGATTACCTGTATATTTTATTTTTCATAATATATGTGGAATAATTGAACCCTCTTAAGAAGTTTCCGCTGTTAAGAAATTTTAGGAATGTCTTTGAAAACTGTCTGAACAGAGGTTTAGTGTATTTACTAGTTCTCAAAGTATAATATCCTCGAAGACACAAGTCTTCACATTTTTGTTTTGAAACCAAGGCCAGGGGTTTTATAAGAGGGCGCTGAGAAAAAGGTTTGGGCCCAAAAGGCAGAAAGTAGCACAAAGCAGGTGAAAATTCATGTAATGAGGAACTTTATAGCCTGTATTCTTGACCAGACATTAGAATAATGAAATTAATGAGCTTTCAATGAGTGGGACATGATTGAGAAGATGAAAAATGCATAATGGTATAGTAAAGGGACCCAAAGCAAATAAATCTCTTGGGAGACAAAATGTAGACAGGAGAACAAAGAAAGTGACAACACTTGTGTCAGTGTAGTGGCATTGACACCAGTACCACAGCACCACGACACAAAATGAAACTGTGCTCTAGCCATACACACAACACAAATAAGGCAGCAAAATGAAACTTTGTGGTAAGTAATAAGAAATAAATAAATATACATGAAAGTAAGCATTTTTCGAACACTTATATCACATATATGGTAGATTTGATGACTTTATATTAACAATGCAAAAGGGCAGTAACAATGACTTTATTTTACAATTGTATGTCATGGCACGTATGGATGAGGAGAGGTGGGTGTATAGGGTCTTGGTGGGGAAACCGGAGGGAAGGAGACTACTGAGGAGACCTAGGCGTAGATGGGTGGATAACATTAGGATGGATCTCCAGGAGGTGGGATGTGGGTATATGGACTGGATTGGGCTGGCCCAGAATAGGGACAGGTGGCAGACGCTTGTGAATGCGGTAATGGACCTTCGGTTTCCGTGAAATGCTGGGAATTTCTTGACTAGCTGCAAACCAGTTAGCTTCTCAAGAAGGACTCTGCACCATGGAGTAAGTATGTATGTCATGGGATCATAAATATACAGGGTGATTCAAAAAGATGGACTCAATTGAACAGTAAACGGCGCCTCAACACACGCCAGACAGTTGGTTGCGGTATTCCAAGTTCTCTCGCTCGCTCTACGGGTTGACTTGCGTGGGCTACGCTCAAAACTCTCTTGAGTTCGTCTCACGTTCTCCTCTGATACACGCAAAATATCTTGTGCTGCCTAGTAGCCATTTTGCTCTCAACTGACGCCGCTGCACGGATGTGCGCTAGGCGAGCGCTCTAGCAGAGGTATTTGAAAATTTAGGCGTTCCTCTTTCAAATGTTATGTAGATCATTTACATACCATGTATAGTACAGGAAATATAGACGTACGGAATTGAGTCTAACTTTTTGAATCACCCTGTACTATGGTTTTAACTTTGTGTGTTTCATTTCTAGTTTAAAAAACAAGCATAATTTCAGTGTCCAAACTCAGTGGTTAGTGAAACAAATCTGAAGCCCCTGAAGTTAATACTACCAGACTGAAATGTGTTGAGTGCAGTTACACAGAAAAATGTATCGTAAGAATGTTGGATAGTTGTCTGTTGATCAACTGTGTACCAGAATGTTACTTTCTGCAACATAAATATAATGTATAGACATTTCATAATTGCTGTGAGATGTGAATGTTGTCACACTTCTAATACAGAAAGAGCGTTGCTTATCGTGCTTTATTACATTTGTAAATGCCACTGTTTTTTTTTTACAGGGTCCAAGTTATGAACAATTGAAAAATATAAGGGCAACAAATATTCTGACTCCCTTTGCACCAGACTTTAAGGAGCCACTTCTTATACACGATGGAAAAATGCAATGGCTGTTTGATCATACAGGAAGAAGATACCTTGATATGTTTGGTGGCATTCTCACCGTTAGTGTGGGGCACTGTCATCCGTAAGATTGCACCATTAATATAAAGTACAAATACATTAAAATTTCAGTAACTCTTCACTGTAGGTGTGTAACTAATTTACCACAGAAGAGGTGAGTATTTGTCTAGGAACATAATGTAACGTTCTGTGATTAACCATTGTGCTGTAAGGTTCATATTTATTGGTGAATACACAAGCATTGTGCTGTAAGGTTCATATCTATTGGTGCATACACCTGCATTGTGCTGTAAGGTTTCTGTTGATCAGTACATACACAGGGACTGTGAGTACAATGTACAGGGTGATTTCTGTAAGCTGACTTCAGTTAATTCTTTCTCTCAGCTCACTTGTATGAAATCCAAACAACTCCCTGACTTGCTTCCACACTCATTATTGGCAAGGGGCCAGGTGTGTGTGCATCAGCTACAGTTGCTATGTGCATACCATTGTTGAATTGTGTGTTTTTTACCATGCATCATTAAACACAATTCGTGCAAGAGATACTGCAAATTAATTTTCTGGCAAACCTGTTCCAAACAGAAAACAATTTACAAATGTGAAAAAGGTTTCAAGAAACAGTTTACATTTTATACAGTAAGAAAACTTGAATGAGACACTTGCTGACTCGGGGAAAACAGGTCAAGACTGGTGCTTGATAGAAGAAATGAACAAGAAAATTGTCTGGACTTGCCCAGTAAACAGGTCTTGAATGGTATAGCAGTGGCACTTAGGGTAGGACAGTCAAGCATAGATGCAATATGCCAACTCCATAATAAGCATGTTTTTTCTTTTAGATACTAGAAATGAAATATTTGGTCTGGATACAAACTGGGCTGGGTTTGAAACTTGTGAAATTGAAGGTTAAAAGAGTTAGGGCAGTGTATGGAGGAAGATACAAAATTTGGGAGAAACTCTGGAGGGCTAGTATTATACATCATAAGAATGTGATGGAAATCTGAATACAAATACAGGCAATAATATGGATAGAATTTAAAAATGAGATTAGCACATGTATCATTTATTTTGTATAATGGACCCCCCAAAACGTGAGGTGGTATAATTCCGCTGTTACAAAAGGACTAGTACATGGGTCTCAAACTCAAATAGTACATGGGCCAAATGATTAATTTTGTAGTTTAAGGTTTTATGAAAAGGAAAAGGGTAGGGTCTTTAATGAAAGTTACATTTAAAATTCAAAAAAGTTCACGTGCTTTTAATAAATGTATAATTCTACTATTTTATGATATATACTGTACTACATTGTTCGCTTTAGTTTAGCCATCTTCAGGGAGATTCAGACACAAACAAACAAACATAAAAGTATTTCGTCCAGTATGTAGTGCATACAAGAACTTGCAGCCAAATAACTGCAATTTAAACAAATCTGGATGCTATGTTGGTAATTTTAGCATAGTTAACTAGATTGAAATTGTTAAAAATTACTATGAATATTGATATCTTCCATTACTGTTCACATGTGTTGCACTTTTGCATGCAAACATCTATTCATAGTATCTTTGATCCTAATGTGGATCTGGTCCTGTGAAGGTATTAAAATTAAAATTAAGCTGTATAATGTCACAATAAATAAACATCTAAATTAGTGTAGAATTTTAAGCTCGTGGTTCTGTGCATCGTAATTCAATGTTAATAAAAATCCAACCAGATGCAACAGTATGCAGATATCAGGCCACGTTGGAGGGAAGTTGCTGTACCAGTATATGAGTACTTTATTAACTAACTCCATCCATTGCATCTTCCTATTACACTTTTAACTATTTGTATTTATTATCCAAAGAGTTTTTAACTTCTACAATATTGTACACCTAGACTCATGTAAATATGTTAATGTACCGCCACCTATCACTATCAGAAGTTAACAAGCCAACACAAGCTGTTAGCTCATTCCAGTTAATCCTTGCATTTCACAGTATGACCTGTACCAGAGGCTGCGGTTACAGTTTTTAGTACTCCTGATGATGGGTGCGGTGACACCCGAAACATGTAGAGTGACTTTGCGGTAAATAAGTATCTGCATACTGTTGCATCTGGTTGGATTTTTATTAACATAGTGTAGAATTGTTGAGCATTAGTGTAAAGATCATATAACAAATATGTACCTACCCTGTAATCATTAGCACAATGCACACTGTAAGAGAGTGCTACATACTGATGCTAACTTCACTGCATAAACCAGATGGTCAACAAGTGCCCACCACTTGTCACTGTCTTCATCCAGATTACCTACTATTCTCCCTCTTTAAGGTTCATTTTAATACTGGGTGTCCAGGCTACAGGTATACAAAAATACATGCTTATGTTTCAGTACCTAAAAGCTTTATGAAATTAAATTTATATTTTCAACAGTGTACAGAGTAACTCAAAAAGATTTTTATGTACATCCATACACTTCAATGTGGGCACCGGTTGTAGCTCGACAGATATCTAAATGATATTCGGTCTCTCCGCATTACATTTCTGTGCTGCTTGTTTACTCACTGACAGTCTGTCCCTAAATTTCACAACCACCAGACTGTTAGTGATCAGTAGCACATTCAGTTTCCCTCAAAGACAGGACGTCAAGCATGTTTGAACACAACCTCCTTCCTATCAAGTTGTGATCAATGTGATTGTTTGTCTTCCAAATTGGATAGGTGCAAGTGTGTTAATGAATGTGTCAATGTGGGAAAACTGTTCTCTTGAAAATTAGATTTTTGTATGTGGCAGTTACTAGCCGTACACTATTATAATTAACTGTTTTCATGTAAACTCTCTTGCTTTCGGTTTTAAAATGTCTTCTCATCACAGTTTTGAATTAAAATGTGCTAACAGTTTTTCATATGATGTGTACTCCAGCCACTGTCCTTTTAGTCATCACTTTATCCTCATTGGTACAGTGCACATTCAGAACAGTATCACATCTGTGACCAATGAGCACAGTATATTACATCATCTCACCAACAAAGTATACTCTGAATTGCTGATATGATCATAATGTGCACAAAAATTCCTCTCCCCAGTTGATGACTCCTGGTCCATGGAAAAATAGTATAGTTCTATGGGCTTTTAGTGCCTCCATTATACTGTCTGACTTCCTGTAACGCACCCCCCCCC
>Ga0209755_10003330_pt1 | contig 20313 bp, 17 predicted proteins | sample TergutCo191P1_FD_187301 | JGI IMG/M metagenome (GOLD analysis project Ga0209755, IMG submission 187301) | Cornitermes sp. P1 segment gut microbial communities from Petit-Saut dam, French Guiana - Co191P1 (SPAdes) (version 2) | ecosystem: Host-associated > Arthropoda: Insects > Digestive system...
TTTTTGACCCTTCCAATCTGGAAATTGCAAAAGGAGACATGGTTGTGGTCGAGACTGCAAAAGGTCTCGAATATGGTGAATGTGTACGCGGTGTTCACGAGGTTGATGATGAAAACATCATAAGACCTCTGCGCCCGGTTGTGCGCCTAGCGACTGAAGAAGATATAAATATTGCGGCAAAGTGCAAAGAAAAAGAGAAAGAGGCGTTTGATTATTGCCGTGATAAAATTGTCGATTTCGGGCTTGAAATGAAGCTTGTCAACGTGGAATTCGGCTTTGAGGGTAGCAAAATCCTTTTCTTTTTCACCTCTGATGGGCGTGTTGATTTCAGAGAGCTTGTAAAAGACTTGGCTGCAAGGTTCAGAGTGCGCATTGAGCTTAGGCAAATCGGTGTGCGCGACGAGGCAAAAATGCTCGGAGGTCTGGGCGTTTGCGGAAAACAGTTTTGTTGTTCGCAGTTTCTCACCGAGTTTCACCCTGTATCAATCAAAATGGCAAAAACGCAAGGCTTATCGCTCAACCCCACTAAGATTTCCGGTGCTTGCGGCAGGCTCATGTGTTGCTTAAAATACGAGGAAGTTGCATACAAGGACCTTGTGAAAAAAGCCCCCAAAATCGGTGCTTTCGTTGAGACTCCGTACGGTAAAGGCTCCGTCACAAATGTAAATATTCTAAGAGGAAATGCCAAAGTCCGTTTGGAAGATGGGTTTGACACAACTCTCAAGACTTGTACGTTTGAGGAGCTTGATGTTTTGGGCGGTAAAGGGCGCAGAGCCGAATACATCACCGCAAGAGATGAGGGCAGGCTTGAAGAAGCGGGCTTTAAGGCGTCTCCCCCGCCGCCACCGCCAAAGGCGCGTGTTGCTGAGCCTTACAGTATGGATACTTTGAGTGATAATCCTGTTTCTCATAAAGGTGCAAACGGTGGATATGAGCGCAGAGAACATAGGGGCGAGCGCAAGCCTAAAACTGAGACAAAACATAAAGTCGATGGCAAGGTCGAGCATAAGCGCAGAACCGAGTACACTGACGATATATCAACGCATCCGCAACCGTTGGAGGGTGCAAAGCATAAAAAACCACACTATAAACGTAGGAAAAAGCGCAAAAAACCCGACGGTGATGTTTAGAGTAGGGGGTATTTTGTATTCATGTTTTTCGGGAGACAAAGTGAACTGCGAGAACTAGATGGAATTTACGCAAGCGATAAATTTGAGTGCGTAATATTGCATGGACGTTTGCGCACGGGAAAAACCTCACTGCTCCGCGAGTTCATGAAAGACAAAAACTGTATCTACTTTGCTGCCGAGGAGACAAGTGACAGAGAAAATTTAGACGCATTCATTGGCTGTGTCGAGGCATTTCCCCTCACCCCCGAGGGCGAGCCGCGGCTCAAAAATTACTATGAAGAAGTATTTGAGCGAATAGTCAAGCTCTCCGCTCATTCACGTGTCGCCCTTATCATCGACGAATATCAGCATATGGTGGGTGCTAATAAAGATATTTCAAAGCTCATTTGCAGGTTCATTGATGCAAAGCTGGTCAGTGGCCGTTTAATGCTTATACTGTGCGGGTCGTCCGAGGCTGTCATGGATAATGAAACACTGGGGTATGCGAGCGTTTTCCACGGTCGGCGTACTGCGCAGATACAGCTGGAGCCTTTTTCTTTTTTTGATGTCAAGCGGTATTACAGTAAGTTCCCCCCCGATGATATTGCCATTATTTATGGTATAACAGGTGGAATCCCGAAATATTTGAACATTATGAATCCCGAGCTGACCGTCGAAGAGAATATAATGAATACGTTTTTTAACCCCTCATCAGAGCTGTTTGAAGAACCGGGGAATTTTCTCAGGCGAGAAGTGCGAGACCCGACTTATTATAACTCGATTTTAAGAGCGATTGCCGCAGGGCTCAGGAAAAATTCTGAAATTGCAACTGCTGTAGGCATTGAGACAAGTGCGTGTACTGCATATCTGAAAAACCTCATTTCTTACAGCATAGTCAGCAAACATACGCCTGTGACCGAAAGGGCTGGAAAGAAAACCATTTACGAGATTGACGATAGTATGTTTCTTTTTTGGTATCGTTTTGTGCCTGAGTACGCTTCGCTGATTCACAGCGGAATGGCCGACAAGATTTGGAGAGATGTAGCACGGCAGATTCCTGTCTATATGGGTAAGGTTTTTGAAGATATTTGCAGGCAATGGGCTGTGAGACGTAACGCTGACGGCAAGTTTCCTGTGCGGTTTGTCGAAGTCGGGCGTTGGTGGGGGCTAGACCTCATCACAAAAGCGGATTCTTCTATACCTATCGTCGCCTACACGGACGATGACGACCACGCCATGTTTGGTGATGCGTTCTGGTCTGACGAGCCTGTAGGCGCAGATGCGCTGAGGTCACTGGAGGAGCGAAGCCGCTTTTTCCGCTTTTCAAACAGGCTTTTGTATCTTTTCTCCCGCTCAGGCTTCACCGATGAATGCGCAGAGCTGGCAGGAAAAATCGGTGCGAATCTGGTCATGTTTGAGTGAGAGTGAATATGTAAGTATCCAAGGACGTCAGGCTGTTACGAAACATAAGCTGAATAACAAAATGTAAAAATGACAAACGCATCTTGTAGGGGCTGATGCCCACATCAGCCCGCTATTTCAGAAGATATACCATTTTTGCGGGACGATGTGGACATCTCTTTACAATGTACAACACGCCCAAACCATTGAAATCATGGGGCTAACCTACACACAATACATCGCCTTTAACAAAAAAGGCGGTGTTGTTGTTTACTCGGTCAACTTGATGTCTCTGAACCCAAATATGATTATACCACAAACAGACAACAATAGTTAAAGATTAATTACCCCCAAAAACCAAAATATAAACCAACCCCCAAAAGCCGGAAGTTTATCAAAAAACTCCGGCTTTTTTCATGCCCAAAAACAAAAGGAGAACCAAAAATGTCAAAAATCATAATAGAGAAAAACAATAACCCCTCCGCAGATAAGTATTATCTGACAGACGAAAAACTGACACTAAAAGCAAAAGGACTCCTAACTCAATTGTTCGCAATACCCGAAAATCAACACTTCACAATAGAAGCACTAAAACACCTAAACCAAGACGGAATAAAATCTATCCGCTCCGCAACAAAAGAACTCGAAAGCACAGGCTACCTAACCCGCCACCAACCAAGAACCAAAACAGGACAACTAAAACCCACAGAGTTCACAATCCATAAAATGCCCCAAAAAAGACCCAAAACCACCAAGAACAGCAAAAACAAAACCACCGCCCCACAAAACAAAAAAGTCAGCAACCAACTGGATATAATCCTCGATGTCCTCTATGAAACACTCCTAGAACTAGACAACTAACGCAAAAAAACAGGCAAGCGCAACAAAATCCAATAAATCCAATACCCACCAACTCACACAAGCACCCACCTTGTCAGGGGAAGTGTGGAGATTTTTTCTTGCCGTAACCACCCAGCCAGAACAACCCAAATAAAAAGAAAAAATACTACCGACCTTGACAACACACCCGCAGTACAATCAACCGAGATGTTAAGGCAGAAAAAAGCCCCCACCCCACCGCCAGACACACTCTGCCTTAACATCTTGGTTACAACCACTGCTATCTTACAAAACTACCATTATCTAACTATTTTGGTAAAACCCGCAAAAAACTACAAAATAAAACTGAAAGGTAACACCATATGGAAAAAACAAGCTCCCTAAACGTACTATCCCTATTCGACGGCATAAGCTGCGGTCAAATAGCAATAAAAAAAGCAGGCTTTGAAATAGAAAGCTATACCGCCTACGAAATCGACAAATACGCAATCGCCATAACAAGAAAAAACTACCCCAAAACCGAACAAAAAGGCGATGTCCTATCCGCAAACTTCAAGGAACACAAAAACATCGACCTGATAATTGCCGGAAGCCCCTGCACCACATGGTCAATCGCAAAAAACAACAGGGAAAAAGACAAATCAGGCACAGGCTGGCACTTATTCATGCAATTCGCCAAAGCCATAAAAACAATAAACCCCAAATACTACCTCTACGAAAACGTATCATCAATGCCAAAAACAATAAAAGACTACATCTCACAAGAACTAAACACCGAACCAATAAAAATAAACTCTGCCCTAGTGTCACCGCAGCAACGAAACCGCTACTACTGGACAAATATCGCAAAAACCAACAACAGCTTCAAAACAATGCCGAACATACCGCACCCAGAAGATAAAGGCATACTGCTCAAAGACATTATAGACCACTCGGTAGCCCCGACAGCTTCAAAAACAACCCAACCCATAACCCTAAAAGACGAATCCACCTGCAAATGCGCCACAAACTATAAAAGAAACCCAAACCAACTGATAAAAAAGAAATGTTTCTGTGAAATGGTAATCCATAAAGCACCCGAGCGCATAGGGCAAATCGGAAAAGGAGGACAAGGCGAAAGAATCTACAGCGTAAACGGAAAATCTGTAACAATAAGCGCAAACGGCGGCGGTGGCGGCGCAAAAACAGGATTATATAAAATCGACTTCCCCGATGGAAACTACATCATCCGAAGTTTGACACCAAAAGAAGCCGAACGCTGCCAGACTATTCCCGATGACTACACAGCCACAGGCACAGACGAAAACGGCAAAACAATAATCATATCCAACACCCAACGCTACAAAATAATCGGTAACGGCTGGACAATAGATGTAATAGCTCACATTCTAAAACACATCCACCCATCCGGCAACGAAGTAATACCCGACATAACACTAACAAAAGGAGGAACCCACCCATGAAAAAAATCATCAAAACACTCATAACGCTAATAGTAATAATCCCGATTCTAGCCCTAGCAAACGGCTACGCAACAGCAAATAACCAGACCGAACCCCACAGAAAAATGACAGCAGACGAAATCCCGCAAGACCAAACAGATGCAACAGAAAAACTTTACAAACTCGGACTATTCCGACCAATCCAACAAAATGAGGACGGCACACCGAACTTTGCCCTAAACTACTACACAACAAGATTCCAAGGCATAAAAATAATCATAAACTTTACAGGAACAGTACAACAAGCAAAAAACAACAATCACCCGCACAGCTTCCAAGACATATCAATATCACAAAACCCATACATATCACTCGCAATGGAAAACAACCTCATACACGGCGTATCAAGAACACATTTTGAACCAACACGCCAACTAACAGCAGACCACTTCATAACAATGGCTTTGATAACCCTCGAATACGACTGCGGAACAGATTTCCAGTGGAGCAACCCTTACCCAAAATCAGACGAAATCCGCTTAACATATCACCAATTTAACGAAGAAAACAACAACATCTCACGCGGCGAAATCGCCATTATCCTACTTAACATGCTCACAACAAACCTAAATAACCAGGAAATAACCCTGCTCGATAAACTCATCGAAAACAACATATTTGACCAAAAACAAGTAAACAGCGGAAAATTCCAAACAGCAATAGAAACCCAAGACAAAGAAAAAATCAAAGAAGCCGCTCTCGCAATAATAAACGGCACAGACTGCAACTACGAAACACACTGCTGCAACATCTGCTGCGACTGCGGCAGCCTATACTTCGACAGAACAAAACCCCACCATCAAGAACCAATATTCAAAACCAACAACAACAGCGACAGCAATAACAACCCAAACAGCAACAACCCAAACAACAACACCACCAACGACAACAACACCCAAACAAACAACAATTCTAATAACAACGGCGAAGCCGCTACCACATCACCACCACCGCAAACACAAACACCAAACAACCCACCCGACAACAATAACAATCCAAATAATACCCAAACACCACCAAGCGAACCAGAAAATAACTGCAATTGCGGTAACTGTAATAACGGCTGTGATTGCGACAAATCAACAACCGCCGACTGTGGTAACTGTGACTGCGAAAACAACAACACAGACATCTGCGCAGACCCGGATTGTAATAACCCCGACTGCACAGTACACGACAACAACCAAAATCCCCAAGAACCCGAAATCTGCACCGAAAGCAACCCCTGCAACAGCGAAGATTGCACAGACTGCAACCCAACAACCCCCGACAACTGCACAGACCCAAATTGCAGTGACCCCGACTGCGCAGAACACGACAACAACCAAAACCCACAAGAACCTGAACTCTGCACAGAAAGCAACCCCTGCAACAGCGAAGATTGCACAGACTGTAACCCAACCACCCCCGACAACTGCACAGACCCAAACTGCAACAACCCCGACTGCGCAGAACACGACAACAACCAAAACCCACAAGAACCTGAACTCTGCACAGAAAGCAACCCCTGCAACAGCGAAGATTGCACAGACTGCAACCTAGCAACCCCCGACAACTGCACAGACCCAAATTGCAGTGACCCCGACTGCACAGAACACAACAACAACGAGCAAAATCCCCAAGAACCCGAACTCTGCACAGAAAGCAACCCCTGCAACAACGAAGATTGCACAGACTGTAACCCAACCACCCCCGACAACTGCACAGACCCCGACTGCACCGAACACGATGATGAAACAGGAGGTAACTGCGAAAGCCCTTTTGACTGTACCGACCCCGATTGTGATACCTGTAACCCACAATCCGAATGTGATGGAAGCTGTAATAATTCAGATTGCCCTGTATACATATGGCTAAATACATGGCCTAAATCACTACTTGACGTAACCTGCCAAGGCTGGGAGCCAATCTCAAACAGTATTGCGCAGTGGGTAAAAGTCAGAGATACGGAGCAATTGCAACTATCCGCAAACCACACAGATGCCATAAAAACAACATCATGCTATATGTTTCAGCAGACAGTCAGGGCATATGAGTTTGACAGAGTTGGCATTTACCACACACTTGGATTCACAGCATACAACACCACGGACTTAATAGCAAGAATTCAGATAATAGACCACGACACAAAATATCTGCTATGGTCAATAAACCTTGACCCTCACTCCGCTATAGAAGTAACAAACGTAAATATCTCAAAAACATCAGTTATCGAGTTTACAGCAGAACTGGTAAATGCGCCGACATCAATCACGCACTACCCAAATGCAGTAATACTGGCTGACCCAAGAGTAGACAGAGGTACTATGTTTGACTACACGCCAAGCGAAAACCCTGTATCTTTCCTATCAGCAACAGACATCGGCGAACGCCCCGTATCATCAGGGAATACTTCACGATGGCACAAAGTCATAAACCGCGACGAACTGCCGCAAGGAAATAATACATACACCGAAGCATTAAAAGTATCTTCGTTATTTATGCGCCAACATACCAGAATGACATATACCCTTGACAGAGAATACAAGTATCTATCATTCACTGCATACAATCAATCGCCATTTGAAGTACGACTCATAATTAACGATGCTGACACAGATGTATCACTACTGGATACAACCATACCACACGGCACAAGCAGGGAAATATCAGTTGACATACAGGAAAGCACAAGGCTTGAACTTAGAGCGCACTTCCCGACAGCACCGATGACAACACCCCACACATTCAATGCACTCTACCTCTGCAATCCATTACTGTATCTACAAGAAAATAACAACGACACACCACTGCCGGACGATAATCCGGAACTGACACTCAACTTCTTACTAAAGCAAGATGACGGAACGCTGATAAGCCTAACAGAACTATATCCTAACCCCAATGATGTACCCAGATTCAGGGAACTGATAGGCTCAACGCAATGGCATCTAAGTGTACAAGAAAACAAACTAGGCTCACTAATAAACCTCTGGACTTTCGGGTACAGCGCAGCAAGCCATCACATCGGCGATAAACATATACTACCAAGCGGAAATGAAACAAGTTTTCACTTTTTAAGTCTTGACAGGGACAGATTATACAACATTACAGCAAATAAAACGGTTGACGGAGTGCCGCAAGATGTAGTGCAACCAGTCATTTCAGAGCAATTCAATGAATGGCGCTGGGACTATGATACAGAGATTACAGGAAAAACTGTTATAGACATCATCTTTACCATAGTTTCACAACCATATATCTGCTCCGATGAAACACCGCACATCTTCGGGGAATGGCGCGGATGGATTCCCAGCGTATATGCCGGACAATGCTTCACTACAAGAACCTGTACAGTCCGAGGATGCACCGAAACAGAAGAAAAACATGAGCCGCACGACTATCAGGTTGACATTATTCACTCACTTTTCATAGTCACCTTTGACACTGCTGCTCAAACCCTGCTAAACAATAACCCAATCGGCACTCACATACATGAACGATGCACAAGATGTAATTCAGGTTGGGGAAATTCAATACTCATACGACCCAGCACGGGAACAAGAAACGCTGAAATCAACAACTGGCACGAATGGTTTGACGGCGAAAACTCTGTATGCCGCAGGACTATATCATGTATCGCTAACCACGGTAACATATGTAACACAATACTAATTGAGGAAACAAAACCGCATAATTGGAGCAACGGAGAAAACCCCGAGTGTACTGACTGCGGAGCAACGTACCCATAATACCAAAGCCCAAAAACTGCTGCCATGACACAAATCACGGCAGCAGTTTTCCCATAAAGGAGATATAACCATGCTTAGTGAAGATGCAAACGAAAAAAGCATAAACCTAGCTATCACCATAGGAAAACTAACAACACAAGAAATAAAAAAAGCATTACAGCACTTTCTTTCACAACGCAATAATCTATCTAACACAATAAAACCCAACAACCCCACAAAACCAAAAAGTCCCGCCCAAGCCAAAGAAACACAAAAAACACCTACTCAAAAATACGGACGGACTACCCTTAATCAGTTTCTCAACGAAAAAGGCATACACTCAACACTAGAACTGGATAACCCCAAATTAAGGTTACTTAACCGCACAATGAAAGAGCATAATGTAAAATTCGCTCTTGCCAAGGACGGCAAAGGAAAGTACACACTATTTTTCAAAACCGATAATATCGACAACATCACCAAGGCATATAAACGGTATGTGGTTAAACTACGAAAGCATAGCAGAAACAACCCGACTATCAAAAAAGCACTCGCAGAAGCGCGAAAAATAGCCCAAACACTAAACAAACAGCAGAGCAAAGAGAAAAACCGCAGCAAAGGTGGATTAGATCGATGAACTCCACAAAACTCATTATACTGCTATCTCCAATACTATTATTCTTCTACCTTGCCAATAAACTAAGCCAAGCCTACAGACTCGCACACGGACACGACATCGGCACTAAAATAATCAACATTACCGAAAGCATAACCACCGCACTAACAAACCCACTCCCAAGCTTACACACCCATGACCTCATAGCAGGTCTTATAGGCGCAATACTCATCACCATTTACCTGCAAACAAAAAAAGCAAACGCCAAAAAATACCGAAAAGGCACAGAACACGGCTCGGCTCGATGGGGAACACCAAATGACATAAAACCATTCATAGACCCAAATTTCCAAAACAACGTATTACTAACCAAAACGGAACGGATAACAATGGAAAGCCGCCCAAAAAAACCCACTTATGCCAGAAACAAAAACATACTCGTAATCGGTGGCGCAGGTAGCGGAAAAACAAGATTTTTCCTAAAACCCAACCTCATGCAGATGCACAGTAGTTACGTTGTAACAGACAGCAAAGGTACAATTATTCTCGAAGCCGGAGAGCTACTGAAAAAAGGAAATTATGACATAAAGGTACTCAATACTATCAACTTCGCCAAAAGCATGAAATATAACCCATTTGAATATATCCGCAGTGAAAAAGACATACTCAAACTCGTAAACACCATTATTGTCAACACCAAAGGCGAGGGAGAAAAAGCCACAGAGGATTTCTGGGTAAAAGCCGAAAGACTCTACTACTCCGCACTTATTGGCTACATCTTCTACGAGGGACAAGAGGACGAGAAAAACTTCATCACTTTCCTTGACCTCGTAAACGCAAGCGAAGCCAGAGAGGACGATGAAAACCACAAAAGCCCTGTTGATATACTCTTTGAAAGACTCGCAGAGCGAGAACCCAATCACTTTGCAGTTCTCCAATACGCCAAATTCAAAATGGCAGCAGGTGTTGTATTCTCATAAGGACATATTTAATCAATGTCAAAAAAACGTGATGATTGCGCCGTTTGTGGCACATACGGATTTTCACGGACAGAGGTTAAAACCAAGCCGAAAGGGGGCAAGTCCTTATGAAGCGAAACAGCACCAACAGAGCCAACAACATACTCCAATTCCCAAGCCACCGCCACCACAAAAAACCGTGGGGCAAATATGCCAAACTTCACCAAGCATTTTTGCAAACCTACCACCCAAGTTTTTATAACAGGCTTATGGCTTTGGGGAAGTTGGACGAGTGGTTACTCACCATTGACGAGATAGCAGACCGCCGTTTTGAACTCGGCAAAAGTGTTGGCTACTCGCAAGCCGAAATCGAAAATACCTTATTCACAGAAGTGATTTATAACCTCCGATAGTGTGAATAATTCCAGTATGTGCCACAGACTACACGCAACAGAAATGGAGGAAAAAATGAAAAAGGCAACCACAAGCAAGCACATCAAAATCACAGCATTATACGAACGCTTATCAATCGGTGACGAAAAGCACCGCAGGGGCGGCGAAGATAGCGGCTCAATCCAAAATCAAAAAGAGCAGTTGGAACAGTATGCCAAAGAAAACGGATTTACCAACATCAAGCATTATACGGACGATGATGAAACAGGGCGATTTTTTGACCGTGATGGTTACTCCCGCATGATGGAGGATGTAGAGAGTGGTAAAATCGGAATCGTGGTTATGAAAGACCTCACTCGCTGGGGGCGTGACCATATTCAAGTCGGCACAGCGATGGAAACTTTCAGAATAAATAATGTTCGTTTTATCGCAATCAACCACGGTATAGACAGTAACAATCCCGAAAGCCTTGAAATGGCTCCGTTCATAAACATTATGTCGGAGTGGTATTCAAAAAACTGCTCACGGAGCATACGTTCCGTTTTCAAATCAAAGGGAATGTCGGGCAAGCGTGTGGGAAGTATGCCGCCGTATGGTTATGTCAAATCGGAAGATGATAAAAATTTACTCGTCATTGACGAACCCGCCGCCGAAGTAGTACGCCGTATTTTTCAGCTTTGCATGGCAGGGCATGGCCCGTATCAAATTTGCAAAATCCTATCTGCCGAAAAAGTACCTATCCCTGCATATTACCAAGCGATACAAGGGTACGGATTATGGAAAAATCGAGAAGTCCGTGACCCCTACGCATGGAATAGCGGAACAATTTGCGGTATACTTGAAAAGCAAGAATATTGTGGCGATACCGTAAATTTCAAAACCCGAAAGCACCTAAAAGACAAAAAATCGCACTACGTTGACCCAAGCCAATGGACGATTTTCGAGAACACCCACGCCCCAATAGTGGACAGGGAAACCTACGAAAACGTCCAACGCATACGAGCCAACAATAAACGCCGCCGCCCCAACGGTTGGGGCTACGTCCACCCATTAAGCGGTCTGCTGTTTTGCAAAGATTGTGGGGGTAAACTCTACATTCACCGCATATACAACGGACAGGACAAACCCACCGCCGTATGCGGTAACTACGCAAGAGGTTCAGACAAAATTGAGCGTGAATGGGTAGTGTGTGAATCGGGACACCGTATAGAAGCCGCCAACGTAATCGAACTCATACGAGATACCCTAAAAAGCGTTACCAGCTTCGCCAAATCGGACAAGGAAGCATTTAGAAAAACCGTCCAAGAGGTTTTAGCTTCCCAACAAACGGACGAAGTAAAAAAGCAAAAAAAGCAGTTGACCGTCTACCGCAAACGCCACGCCGAATTGGAAAAACTGTTGAACAAAATTTACGAGGACGATGCCCTCGGAAAACTCCCCGCCAAGCGTTACGAATCGCTTTTGCAAACCTACGGACAGGAGCAAGAGAATATCGAAGCCGAAATAGTCAAACTGCAATCCACCGTTGAAAAGTACGAGAGCGGGAGTAGTAAAGCCGCCAATTTTATAAAACTGGTGGAACGCTATACCCATTTTACCGAACTCACCCAAACCATGCTACACGAACTGATAGAAAAAATCGTGGTGCATGAGCGTGACCGCAAAGGGGCTATTGATTCACCGCAGACGGTTGAAATCCATCTAAACTATATCGGTGAATTTATGCCTATGGTGAAAAAGGAAGAAAAACCGAAAGAACTCACGCCCGAAGAAATAGCCAAGCAAGAGCGAAAAATGATATTGCGTGAACGCTCCCGCATTAACTATCAAAGGCGAGTAGCCAACGGCAAGCAGAAAGAATATTACGAACGCTGTAAAGTCAAAAAAAGTGCTGAACGCAAAGCCATTAAAGAAACTCTCTTTGATGAACGCTATATTCTCGGCACGAACGTACTCGCCCAAGTAGCCAACAAGTAAAACCAAAACCACCCAAACATTTACCGCTTATACTCTGCCAAGTATAGGCGGTTTTTTGTTGCCATTTCAAAACAGAAAGGACAATGCCCATGCAGAATGAAACCGCCAAAAACACCGCCACAGGCAACACCTTTTCAAAAAAGATAGGGCGAACAAAGTACAACGTCCAAATCTTTTTCAGCAAAACAAGCAAGGAAAATTTTAACGACAAGCTGTTACGGCTTATCAAAAATGATGTAGCCAACGGCACGAAACAAACATAGCCGCTTCCAAGATTATATCACATGGGAGCGGTTTTGTTATTCCCCCAAATTCATTTTCTGAAAGGAGTAATTTTTTATGGCTAAATCAAGAACAGAAAAAATCGCAAGCTATGACGAGCAAATCGCCGCATTGCAAAAAAAGCGTACTGATGAACTGGACAAGCAGAAACAGGAAGAAAAAGACGAGCGAGAAAAACGCCAAAAGAAGCGTGGCGAAATTCTCGAAAAGCTGATACCCGAAACGGTAGACCTCACAATCGAACAGTTTACAACGCTTCTAAACAAGACCACCGCCAACCCCTTTGGGCGTGACAAACTGGCTGAAATCTTGAAAGAGAACGGAGCAAAACCGAAACCCCAAGCAACACCCGCACCAACGCCACCCACGAACGAGAATCCCACACCGCAACCGCAACAATCCCCATCAAACGAAAAACCCACCCCACCCACAAATGCAGATGAAAGCAAAAATTAAGCCTGTGCAATTCCGCAGTACGGATTTTGCCATGGGCAAAATCCAAAACCCCAACCACACCGCCGCCGTTGTATTGCTTCCGCTATGTAAGCGGAAGCAATACCCCATGTTTTCGCCATAGGCGAAATCCCACATAATCGGCGGCTTTACGGTTAGCAAGCACAGCAAAAGGATAACCTTTTGCGTGCTTGCTGGGGAAACCCCAGACCCCAAAACCTAAAACCCAGCGGCTGAAACGCCGCAATCAAAACCCCAAAACCTTAAAACCGCAACTCCAAAAATCGCAAATCCACAACGGCAAAACCCAAAACCGCACTACCCCAAAATCCAAAAACAAGGAGCGTTGCCCATGCAAAACCGCAAACGAGCATTACAGCTTATCGTCCGTGTTACCGCCGAAGAAAAAGACCATATTCACAAAAAAATGGAACTATACGGCACGGAAAACTTCAACAGCTACGCAAGAAAAATGTTGATAGATGGCTACGTTGTTAAAGTTGATACAGGGCATTTTCAAGAACTTGCCCACGAAGTAAATAAAATCGGCACAAATGTAAATCAGCTTGCCCGCATAGCCAATACCACAGGCATGGTTACGAGCAACGAAATCATCCGAGTACAGGAGTTGGTGAATGAATTATGGCGGTTACTAAAATCCTCCCTATCCGCTCTACTATCCAAAAGTCAGTAAATTACATTTGCGCCCCCGACAAAACCGAGGGCAGTTTGTTAATCCACTCCGAGCATTGCGTACCACAAACAGCAGGGCAAATTTTTCAGCACCACTTGAACCAATGCCGAGCAGGGGGAAACACAATCGGCAGACATTTAATACAGTCATTCGCTCCTGATGAGGTAGACCCTGCCACGGCACACGAAATCGGAAAACGGTTAGCGGAGGAAATTTTAGGCGGGCGGTACGCTTATGTACTCGCCACCCACGTTGACCGAGGGCATATTCACAATCATTTTGTTTGGGGAGCTGCCGACATGGTTTCCCATAAACGGTATCGCTCCAACAAAGGCACATATCACGAAATCCGCAACGTCAGCGACCGCTTATGTAAGGAGCAAAATCTTTCTGTAATCATACCGCAAGGCGTGGGAAAAAGCTATGCGGAATGGGAAGCGGAAAAGCAAGGCACAAGCTGGAAAGCAAAACTAAAAACAACAATCGACACAACCATACCCACCGTTACCGACTTTGAAAATTTCATAAAACGAATGGGGGAACAAGGCTACACCATCAAGCGGGGCAAGCATATTTCTTTCAAAGCACCCGACCAAGAGCGGTTTACGAGAGCCAAGCGTTTGGGAGCGGAGTACACCGAGGGAGAACTAAAATCCCGCATTGCGAAATCTTTATCGCTGAAAGAGCAAAAGACACTTGCTGAAAAAGAACAATCTCAAAAGCCAACCCAATCACCGCCACAGCAAAAACCACAATCACAGAAACCGACCCCACCACCCAAGCAAGCACCAAAACCACCGCCGCCATTAGAGGGCATAGCTTTATGGGAAAGCATAATTCGCAGAGCCGACACCGCCGAAATTTACAACCTCATGCAACAGCACGGCGGCTACCAACATTTTATTGACTTGATGACCGAGAGCCGCATCGCTCACGAAACAATCGACAACGCAATCAAAGCCAACGAAAAACGGATTGCCGCATGGGGATATTTGCGTAAGGATATAATCGCCCTTAACCGCACTCGTAAAATTTATAATGAGTTCCAAAAACTCAAAAAATCCACAAAGTTTTTTGCCAAACGCACAGCAGATAAATTTTACGAAAAGCATGAGGACGAAATCCGCACCCATGAAAACGCCTTGCGTGATTTGAAAGATTATAAACGCCCCTTGCCTACGATTAAAGAGATAGACGAGGAAATCGTCAAAGGCAAAAATGCCAACGTGCAAAACGCAAAATACTACCGAACAGCAAAGGCAGAGCATACCCGCTTTACCACCGTTCACCGTAAGCTGTACGCCGTCAATAACGAACATAAACCCAAAGCACCGCAACGGCAAAAACAGCGTTCACATAGCCATGATTTGAGCAAGTAAGGTTATTGACAGAGGGGAGAAACATTTACTCCCCTCTGTCAATCTAGCCAAATCCTAAATTATGTTTCGTGCCTTTAACACTTCATAGTTTACGGCATCTTCAATGTCATTTTTAAGCATACGCATATTTTTATAGTAGCCTTGAGTTATTTTTCCGTAATAAAATTCCAGTATTCCATTATTTTCAATCAGTATTTTATCCTCATCGTCTAACTGGTCGAAGATTTCATCATAATTCTTTTTTGCGACTACTTTTTTGTTTTCAACGCTTATTGGCTTAAAAACAATAACTTTTGAAAATCGTGAGAATATAGGTGAACCGAGTTTATTTTCTGCTTCTTGTTCACTCATATAATTCGTGGTACAAAGAATTATGGATTTTTCTAAATTCACAGAATAACTTGATTCAACAAAAACCCCTTCATCAAACATTTGATAAAAAGCATTATGTAATGATGGCGGCACTTTATCAAACTCGTCAAAAAGGATAACGTTAGATTCTCTTCTGATTAAATCTCTTCCAAGGCAAGCCTCACCATGCTTTGCACCAAAAATATAATTGAAAGCCTCGGCTGTTTGTTGCATGGAAAATTGTATTCGCAACATCTTATCATCTGCGAAAGTGCTTATATATTTTGCCGTTTCTGTTTTCCCTACGCCCGAATCTCCTAAGAAAAGTACAGACACAGGCTTTTTTCTCTTTATGTTTTTCAACGAATAAATTGAAGATAGTAGTTTAATTATTACATCATCTTGACCGATAACAAAATTATTAAAATTAGTGGCGATATTTTTAAGATTGCCCAATTCAAACTCTCTGTACTTGGGCGGGTTTTCATGAATTATATCGTTGCTAAACACCTTTTTGATACCGTCATATAGGCGCGATGGAGGATTGTTTAACCATACATTATTTATAGCAAGTTTACTGTTTTTCAAAACAGAGTTGGAAAAGCTAAGTAAAGCCCATTCACTTATTTGCCCATAGTCATCTGTAAAAATCACTAAGTTTTCGACATCATAAGGAGGCTCAATAGACGTATCAATCTTATCGTTTTTTATTGCGAGCAAGGGAGGTTTTTTATCGAGATGACTAAAAATCTCAGACAATGTTGTGTGATTTCCATTCAACGAATCAATTTGCACTTCAAAATCCGAATCTGCACCCCAATATATTTTAATATTCTCCATTAGTTCTCACCCACCCCTGCAAGCAAGACATCATACACCTTGGCATTGTTTTCATCAATATTGCTTTGTGGTAATTGAGAGTAATCAACACGGCTATAATTGTTCGTGCCAAACTCAAATTCTTTTTCAATTTGCAACTTTCCATAGCTCGTTTCACCAACATAAACGGCATAAAAGTCCAAACGCATTTTTGGTAAATCAGACATTGTGTAGTTATTCCTAAACGCATCAATATTGAATCGCAATATTATTTCCTCACCTTGATGATTAGCAATAAATTCATAGTACCCACGACCTTTTTGTATAGCTTCTTCGATTTTCGTAATGTCGAGGTTAAACACAGTTCCATCTGAACTGGGAACAGGCACATCACCTTTTAACATGCTAAGATACGGAGCGGCTAACATGAAATATGAAAATGAATTTAATGCAGGATATACAGAAATATTCTTGAATGGTATGATGCCCTTGCAAACTTTGTTTTTATCTGCCTTTTTCTCATCATTCTTAATTAAGTCTGTAAAATCAGCAAGGAGAGTGTTTTCCAGTATGTTTTTTACCATACGACTTCTTGCAGTGTCGCCATGCAAGTCTGCTTTAATTGATGCACCGAGCTTTACGCCAAGAAACTCAAATAACTTCGGGAGTCCTTTTGACGCACCACTACCAATTCCTGCTTCTGCGCTTACATCAGCACTGGCACTTGTGTTGACTTCTGAAATGAACTCTGTTGTTCGTTTTAATGCTCCCCCCGCAACGATTTGAATGAAATCGGCTACCGAGCTTTCATCGAAATAAATTACTTTTATGAATTTCAATCCATGCACCTCCAACAATTTACGCGCTACCACTTCCAAACACCGATAGGTGCTTTGCTCAATAATGATTTCCAAATTTGCTCTTTTGGTGGCGGTGCGCCAATTTTTACAATATCAATAAATCCGTCATGCGAAAAAGCATCGCCCGATTTTGTAATTGGCCCCGCGAAAAGACTGCCGTTTTCAAGTTCAACAATCGAATTGCCCCGAGAATCCATTTTATCCCCATACCCATAAGCCAAGATATTTACTTCATCTAAATGTTCGGACAAATACTGCGACAAAATCAATCCTGTGGACTTTGATATATAGTCAGCCAAAACGTCTTGAACGAGCCAAACTGTTTTACCACCCCATGCCATTCCAACTTGTGATTTCACAATAAGTTGGCTAACCATTCTCGCCCATACTTGGCGATAATTTATACCCGGTGCATTATGATTATCGCCTTTCAAAATGGCATCTTCACAAGCCATTGCAATTTGGGTGCGGTTTCGTTTGTTCCCGCCTGAAGTGCTTGATGTCATTATTTCAATGATGATTAAAGGGTCCGTTGGAAAATCGTCAATCCAAATTTCCGAATTTCGAGATGCTAATGTGAATCCGTTTTCGGTGGCTAATCGTTTAACCACCGTGGGTGTTAAGCCAACAAGTCGCGCTACATCTTCGAGCTTTTTCCTCTGCACACCCGAAAGAATGTAATCAAAAGTGTAATCAAATGATTTTGCGTCATCTTCACCCACAGGAACTTGGGTCTTGATTTTTACTTCTGACCATGCGAAATACTTGTTACCCTCTTCTAGTTCTGAAATTTCTGATAAATGCTTACGCACAAAAGATTGCTTGTCCGATAAACTGCCGCCCTTTAACGAGAGCAGTCTACGGGGACAAACAATCCACGGTTGCTCATTTGGGCGAGGTTGTAATGAACATACGCCTACTTGTATGATGTCTTTATTTGGTATTTTTGCTTTTAATTCTGGGATTTTGTTCAAATCTATTGCGGATTGAAAGCGATTACCACCACCGTCACATTCGGCGTTCATAAATGGACACCAAGCACGGCTAAGATTTTCTTCCGCCTTTTCGTCCCAACAATCGAGCCTATGTCCGTAAAGTTCAAATATTTTGCTCATGCAGATACCTCCGTATTCCCTCGCCCATAACATAAGCTAGTGGTGGAGGAACTGAATTTGCTACTTGCCGATGTTGGTCGAGATTTTTTACTGTGCCTGTTCGAGAACGTATTGGCCCGAATAATTTATAATCATCATCATACCCATGTATGCGCATATACTCACGCGGCGTTAAATATCTGTCCTCTGTCGGGTGGTAAAAGATTTCACCACACCGAAGCGTGTTTGATGGTTTAAGTCTATTCAACCTAAGATATTTTGTCGTGTCTTTTGAAAGAAGATTGCAACGAAGTTCTTTGCTCAAATGTACTTGTGCCGCTAAATAAGACCCTTCTGGCACTTGTGCAATGCGTTCTCTGTCGCGTGGTGGAGTAACATCAACGTGACCATCTTCTCTTTCATAAATAGTCACACCTTTAATCTTAGGGGCTGGTTCGCCAAGTCCTGTAATCACATCACCCACCGTCACGTAAGGTAAATGACCAAAAAGATTTGGTATGTTTTCTTGTGGTGTATGTGTCTGTGCGGGAAATTCAAATCCGTTTACGCCACGAGTTGCGACAACAAAAACCCTATCCCTTAATTGAGGAATACCGTAATCAGCAGCGCAACAAAGTTGCCATTTTGGTATGTACCCAATTTCTTCAATTTTAGAAATGAACTGTTCAAAAACGCCACCTCTTTTTCCATTGATGTCTTTTGCGGAAAGCAGTCCTTTCACTTGTTCAAGTAAAATAACTTTTGGCTTGAAATGTTCCGCAAATCGAATTATCTCAAACAAAAGTGGCCCGCGGGAATCGGAAAGACCGTTTTGTTTACCCGCATGTGAGAATGGCTGACATGGTGGCCCCCCAAAAAGCAAGTCTAATTCAAGCGGTTTAATATTTAACTCTGCCGATATTTTTGCAGGGTCTACGATTTGTATGTCAGTTTCGTAAACGATTGTACTTGTTCGTTCACGCTCAACGGCGGCGCGTAGGGTTTCGCAACAATATTTATCAATTTCAAATTCGGCAAGCACATCAAACCCAGCTTTTTTAATGCCGATGTCCATGCCACCTGCGCCAGAAAAAAGGCTTATCGCCATCAAATTTTTCATTTGATTAACCTCCATCATTTGATTCGTCCATTACTTCAATAATATCGCCTACATCGCAATGTAACGCTTTACAAATGCGTAACAAGGTATCCATAGAAACAGATTCATTCTTGCTTAGTTTGGCAATTACATTTGTGCTTAACCCTGCTTCTTTGCGAAGTTGGGTTTTATTCATGTTGTGGTCTATCATCATCTTCCACAATTTGTTATAACTTATTGTCAATTCACACGCTCCCATACCCAACTCATATCTTAATACAGAACTTACTCCTTATTTAATAGTATATCATGCCCATACACAAATATCAATAATTCATTTTCAAATCGTGATATTTTGTTTTTGTATGATGATATGCAAATTTATATTGTTCTGCCTAAAATAACATCCGCGCCAAAATAAAATTATCATAATATATAAATGTCACTTATAGCGAATAACAAAACCGAAAAATTAAAACCACAAGTATTGCCCGCCCGATAAAAGAATAAACCCTTTTATCGGGCTTTTTTGTGACTTTTTCATTTCAAATGCGAAAAAGTCCTTGACTAAATGCAACAGGAAAAACAGCAAAGTCCATTCTCGTATCTTGCGGAGCAAGACTATCACCCTTTGACATCAAAGAACTCCGTGACCTCATGGAATATGACGAACTCGGGCTTGATACCATAGGTGACAAGAAAACAGCACTATTCGTAATAATATCAGACACTGACAGCACTTTTAACTTCGTAGCAGCCATGATGTACACACAAT
>Ga0209755_10003331_pt1 | contig 20310 bp, 20 predicted proteins | sample TergutCo191P1_FD_187301 | JGI IMG/M metagenome (GOLD analysis project Ga0209755, IMG submission 187301) | Cornitermes sp. P1 segment gut microbial communities from Petit-Saut dam, French Guiana - Co191P1 (SPAdes) (version 2) | ecosystem: Host-associated > Arthropoda: Insects > Digestive system...
TGGTAATTTTGCCATGATTTCGAAAATCTGAACTGTTGGATATTTGGCAACACTTCATGGCAACACTCGAAAATATTTAGTTGTAACTGTACCTCAGAAAGCCCATGAAATCAAGACTTTTAGCTTGTTCGGGTAGAAGTAGCCCACAGTCTTTCAAGACCGCCCCGTTATGACCACTTCGGTAACCCTCCATTTCGACGGTAATATAACACAATGAACAAGCAAAATCAAGTCCTAATCTTACAATTCACAAGCGCTATAATCTGCATATCTCTAAAACTGCGTTCCCAATTGTCTGCGTAATTTCTATATAAGCTATGTTGCCGCTTCCGCAAAACTGCTTGCAAATTTATTGCGTCTAGCCCAAGCTCATGTTGTAACTTTTGCACGCTGTTCTCTATTTCATCTTTAATTAGACGCTCGTATTCCCAGCTTAGCCTTTCCTTGTCCGGCGGGGTTTCATCCCTAAATATACAAAGCTCGCCCTCCACTTGTATATCCATAACGCACATCAGGCGCCCGTCATTCTCAATAAAGCGCAAAGCGCCTCGGTTTCGCTTAACCAGCATTGATATATTATCCTCGCTTGTAAGCACTGCCCCTTCGCAGGCTTTGTCCTCGTGCCATAATAGGCCTCTTAGCTCTGTTGCGTCTAATTCTCCGGCTAGTTGATAATCCTTTATGGCAATGGCGCCCTGGTTTATTAAAGGTAGCAAGGTGTTGCCTGTGTCCCGCAAATCGGCCATCATGGCTTCAAATGTCTTGTAAAAAGAGTGGCCTCCGCTTTTGGGCGCTAGGCGGTAGAATTCCACTACCTTATCCTCGCTTAAAATATCCATATCGTCGGTGGCTATTACGGTGATCGCTCGGTCTATGTTGTATTGGTTTTCTATTGTGCCTATGGCCTCGCGAAATAGCGCTCTGTCCTCTATCAGGCTTTTGCTAAATACTGCGGTTTTGGCTTGCCCAAGGAATAAATCTCGGCCAGAGCCTGCATCCATGGCGCGAATAGCCTCCATTAAAGTCTGACCCTGAGCAGAAGATATGCTCTTGCTTTCATCTTCTTCGTCGCTATCTAGGCCGGCTATTGCTACGTAAAATTCATATCTGGCTTCCTCAGCCGCATCTATGCCAAAGGCTAGGGCAAAATCCCGATTTTCTAGCGCTTCGCTATCCCAACAGCCCGCCAGCACAAACAGCAATAAAAGTGCGGACGCTCCCTTCCTAAATTTCAATATAATAGGAAGAACCAGCCAAAATCCCAGCCCGAAGCTTAAAAATATTTTGTTTAGTATCCTATAAATTTGCTCTTGGCTAAATGGGATCATTGCTACTGTGCAGATTATAAGGGCGCTGGCCAATACCCAGTAGAGGTGCTTACCCTTTCCTGTTTGATCCCGGCCTAGCACCGCTCCGTAGAACAGCGAAGCCGCCATAAATGCAAAAACCGAAAGCATCCAAAAGCTTAAAATAAGCGCACCCTGCCGGGATACCAGCGAGCCCGGAACATTTAACATATCCATCATATTAAGAGCCGGCCAGCGCAAAGCGGCCGTGTTTAACGGGCCAAATTTTGCTATTGTAAACGCGGTGATTATAGCCATAAGTAGACCGGCAAAGACCATAACTGATACCGCCGCCTTTTGACCTTCTTGTGGCTTGTTCAGATATGGCAAAGCCAGCCATATAAACTCAATACCCGTGAAGATAAAGCCCAGGCTAAGCACCCCACGTGCAAGCTGTTCTGGTGGGGTTATTAAGGCCGGCATTAAGTTAGTTAGGTCTATATTAAATAACGCTACCAACCCAAGAATCACCAGCGGCACGGCTATAACTACTATTAAAATTTCGGCCAGGCGTGCGCGGGTTTCTATGCCTTTTGCGGCGGCGTAGGCGGCTACGGCCAAAACTGCGATGTATACTGCCGGCATTGGGGTATTCTCAAGCAACAAAGCCCGCACAATCTCGCCAAATAGCCGTAATTCCAGCCCGGCGCAAAAAAGAATTTTGAACCACAAAAGCAGACAAATAACAGCCGCTACCGGAGCGCTCAGTAAGCGCCGCGTGTAGTCGGTAAATTTCTCGTTGCCGAAGGATTTAGCCACGCCGGATACCATTGCTACAAAGATCAAGCCCGGCACAATCAGAAGCATAGCCACCAGCCATCCGTCTTGCCCGGCGTATTCTGCCGAAATACGCGGCATAACAATAAAACCTGTCCCAAAGGCTTCAATTAAAAATAGAATTTGAAATTGTCGTGCGGTAATCCGTTCGTTGGAAGAAAGCATTATTTGTCCTCTATTTCATACGTTTAGTATTTTTCGGGTTTGTGAAGAAGGGGCGCCGCTTGAAGGTAAACCAAGGCAAGCGCAAAAAGCTATCTTTGGCATCGCTGTAATTATTCATCTCTGCTGATGTATATGGGAACAGATAGGGTATGCCAAAGCTTTTTAAGCTGGCCATATGAATTAAAATAATGAGCAAGCCCGCCCAAAAGCCCAGCAGACCAAAGGCCGCCGCCAGCACCAGCACCAGATATTTAGCCAGTCTAAAGCCGGCCACCAAAGATACATGCGGTATGGCAAAGTTTGAAACACCCGCTAAAGCCACAACAATTACAACAATAGGACTAACCAAGCCGGCCTCTACGGCAGACTGGCCTATGATAAGGCCGCCTACTATGCCAAGTGCGCCACCGGCCGCACGTGGTAGACGTATACCGGCTTCGCGCAGTAGCTCGAAGGCTATATCCATTATCAAAATTTCTATAAAAGCCGGGAACGGAACAGGCTGTCTGGCCTCCGCCATTCGCAGGCTAAGCTCCATTGGAATCATTGATGGGTGAAATGAAGTGGCCGCCAGATAAAAGCCCGGCAACGCGACCGCAAAAAAAGCGGCTATATATCTTATAACCCGCACAAAAGAGGCAATCTGCCAGCGATCGTAGTAATCTTCCGAAGCTTGAAAAAACGAATTGAGCGTTACGGGAACAATCAGGACAAAAGGCGAGTTATCTACCATAATAACGATGCGGCCTTCCAATATAGAGGCGGCGGCTTTATCTGGCCGTTCTGTCATTTGAACTTGCGGGAATATGGACTTCCAGCTATCTTCTATAAATTGCTCGATGTAGCCGCTGTCTAAAATTGCGTCGGTATTTATGCGCTCTAAGCGGCGCTCGACCTCCTTTAAAATCTCAGGTCGAACCAGATCTGACAAATACATTAGGGCAATATCCGTTTCACTGCGAAGGCCTATGCGCGATTGCTTTACCTTTAGCTTTGGATCGCGAATGCGGCGGCGTACTAGCGCGGTATTGAAACGGACTACCTCGCTAAAGGCCTCCCTTGAGCCATGTACTACAACCTCTGTATCTACGCTTTGTATTCCGCGGTTAGGGAAGGCTCTTGAGGCCACTACCAGCGCTTTGTCGAAGCCGTCTATAAAAAAGATCGACTCACCGGCCATCAGAAAGTACATCATTAAATCCCAGTCGTCTACCTCGTTGAAATCTGCTGTGTCTATTCCGAAATCTCGAAAAAGCTCAAAAGCGTTTTCGTAGTCTGGCCTGACGGAACGCTGTGCGCCCATTCTCAGTAAAGGTGCAATTACCGTAAGCTCTACCGCCATGCGGTCGGTCATTGCATCTATGTAGGCCACATATAGCCACACAGGCTGATCGCGCCCCACCGGAAATTTGCGCTTCACATAGTCGGTACAGTCGGTAAATATTTCTTCCAATACTTTTATGTTCTCTTCAAGCACTTTGCTGATATGCATAATTAAAAAACGCCTCCAAATCACCTATGGATGCGTTTATTATCTGATTATATTTATAAAATTATTCTGTATTATAATCGCTTGATAAAACCAGTTTTTTCATGCCTGTCGAAACCGTAATTCTCGTAAAAGCGCAGAGTCTCCTCCTTTTTTGATCCGCTTAGTAACATTATTTTATAGCAGTTAAAGCTGGCGGCTATTTCGCTTGCCTTTGCCATCAGTGCGGCGGCGTAACCCTTATTGCGAAAGCCGGCGTGGGTTACGACGTTTTCTATTATCGCGTAGGGGCGCATGTTGTAGGTTAAATTTTCGATTACAATTAAAGTTACAGTTGAAACTAGCTGCCCTTTTAATTCGCCCACAAGTACATGGTATAAAGGCTCTGCTTCAAGCTTGGCTATTTTATTGCGGAATATTTCTAAATCGCCAAACTCTTCGGGAGGCTGTTTTGCTAGGTGGTTACGGTATAAATCTAGCAGGGTTTTGGCATCTTTTGGCTTGGCCTTTCGTATTTCTAACATACGGATTTTACCATGGCAAGGTAAGCGTCCCTCGGAACGTATTCCGGCACAGAGTTACCGGTGCCCAGTGCGTAGCCGCCGTCTTTGGAAGCTCTTTCCAGCATTGCCTTGGAACGCGCCGCTACTGCTTCAGGGCTCGCCCGGCATACAAAGTCTACGTCGATACCGCCGAGTAGGGCTATGCGGCCCTTGTACTTTTCGTAGGCATCTTCAATAGGAAAGATTGTATCCTCGAATGAGTGTTTGCCATCGAATTTCATGTCCTCGATAACATCTTCCATCACCTTTTCGAGTTGCCCGCATGAATGCAAAAACGCCGGTTTATTGTGTCTGTGGGCTACTTGCACGATCTTTTTGTGCCACGGAAATACGTATTTGCGCATATCTGCCGGGCTTAGCATTGTTTGCGTTTTAAAGCCCCAGTCGTCGTTTGAAATTAGAGCGCATACATGCTCGCTTTCTATAAATTGCTCGTAGTAAGCGACTAGGCGGCTTCCTACATCGTCAAATATTTTTTGTGTTAGCTCCGCTTCCTCGAACATCATAATGCATAAATTATCGTAACCTACCAGGGCAAGCACATTTTCCAGCACACCGCCTGGCCCGTATACTATTAGCTTCATGCCTTCCGGCATTACCTCTGCGGCCTTTTTGATTGAAGTTTCGTTATCGAAAGATTCAGGATCAGGCCATTTATAAGCTTCGTAAGAATCCCAGTCTGCAATACTATCTGCATCGTTTAGCGAAATGGTAGACACGCGCTCTTTCTTCTTTTGCGGGAAGGCGAACTTTGAGGGCATCATGGTATAGTAGTCGTAACCCGCGTTTTTATAGGCAAAAATCTGTCTGCGCATGTTGTCGTATTCGTCGTTTAGTTGCGGCGCCTCACCCTTATCCAGATAGTCGTATAGGGGCTCGTTTAGGAAGAACTCAAATAGGGTGGGCCTGTCGGGTACTTGCTTGTTTAAAACTTTTAGTAGTTGAGTATAATCGGGCTTTCTCATGATTTATTGATCCCCTCTCTTGTGGTTTTATGGACACTGTAATACCGAACTGATGTAATGTCAAGACGAAAATCACGCTTGACAAGCTGGGTAGCCTGTATTACAATGGCACCCGTGACATAGCAAAAAGCAGTTGTGGCGGAATTGGCATACGCGCAAGACTAAGGATCTTGTGAGGTAACACTCGTGCAGGTTCAAGTCCTGTCAACTGCATTTTTGTAAAACTAACGGATAATCCGAACCCGAACGATATTAGACTTATCGGCGAAGGGTTCGGATTTGTTTTTGTCGCTCAGAAATTTGTTGACATAACAAGCGGCAATGCGTATCATACTAACAGAGGGCGGTCAGCCGCCGATAAAAGTAGTTCGCTACCGGCAATGCGAATAATAAATATGCCGTGGAAAAGTTTTAGAGCCTTTGCCTTGCGGCAAGGGCTTCTTTATTTCGGAGGACTTGTATGTTGGAAGTTAAAGCGGGTTGCCTGTACTTTGTTGACGATGCCTTTTTTGAGAAGGTCAAGAAATACGAAAAAATAATTGAACAGAAGCAAGCGAACCGCAAGCCAACGGATTCCATAAAAGTCGTGAAAATTCAAGGCAGGAAATCGGTGTTGTTGTTCCAAGATATGTTTCCGACTTCTGCCCACTACATAAAAGAGCAATATATTCGTGGTGGACAAGCTGTTTACATTGCAGACCCGAAAGTGGTTGCAGAGCTTGGAAGGACAGCCAAGAAAATTATCAACCTGTTGAAGCGCGGTGTTCGCTTCACACCTACACAGCCGGACGTACTTGTAATAGAAAAACAAATGCAACAAGAAAGCAATTAAGCAGTCGAGGGAGGAAATCTCCATTGACTGCCTTTTTAATTCTAACAATGGCCGATATTAGGGTAAAGAATAATTCTAATAAAAGTTGGCATTGCTCATGGCAACCCCTACTGCTATCCTGTAACTGCGAGTGCTTGCAAAATAAAATTAAAAGGTGGTTACTATGAGTAAAAATGATACTCGCCTAGACGATTGGGCGATAAGTAAAATCGAGGCCAATTTTAACGACGACGTATGCCTTTTGATAGGGCATAATGCTTTAAATCTCGAAACAGATATGAGCGTCAGAAGCTTCAGTTACTACATCCCTGCCACGAACAAGGCCAACGGCCTAGCCCGCACATTCATCATTAACAGCAGGGGCTACGACCTCTTCCCAATGTCCTGGGAGCGAATTGAACTTATGGCAGATGTTAAGGATTACAACACCACCTGCCTTGCAAAAGGGGAAATTCTATGGGCAAGAAGCGAAGAGGACAGGCAAAGATTCATCAGCCTTCAAGAGCGTCTACAAGCCAACTTAAAAAATCCCGCCCATATGCTTGAGCGTGCCAAAAGCTGGTTTAATACGGTTAAAGAAATTTATCAAGATACTCTGTTTGAAGAAAAATTGTATAAGGTACGTGAAAATGCCGGGCATATTTGCGATCTGCTTGCTATTGCTGTAGCATTTACGAATGGTAGCTACTTTCCCCATGGGCAGACAAGTCAATTACAAATGCTATCCGACATGAAAAAATTACCCAAAGACTTCCTCAAATTATATCGTGGCATTATGATGGAAGAAGCTCCGGACACTCAAAAGCGGCTATGCCACGAAATAATAAAAAATACAAATATTTTCCTTGACTCATTTATAATCAAAGAAAAACCAAGCGAGCCTGATTTTTCGGAGTTGGCAGTTTGGTATCAGGAATTATGCTATACATGGCAAAGGGTCTATCATTGGTGCGATGCGGCAGACCCCATAAACGCCTATCTTTGGTGCTGTATGCTTCAAAGCGAAGTGGAAGAATGGGGTCTCATGTTTGGAATAGACGATGTAGATATTTTAAGCGCCTTCAAAGAAAATGACCTTGCGGGATTCCGAAAGCGGGCCGAGGGTGTAGAACTTACATTTAGGCAAGCAATTGAAAGAAGCGGCGTTATACTTGATGAGTATGCTACTATGGAGGATTTTTTGGCGGCTAATTAACAGGCGGTGGTTATATGAAATACAAAAATGCCTCGGATGTCCTTCCCATAGATTTACTGAAAGAGGTGCAGAAGTATGCCGCTGGCGAAACATTATATTTTCCAAAAGATAAGGAACGTCAAAAATGGGGAGAGAAAACCGGTGCGCGAACATTTTTTCAAGAACGCAACCACGAAATTCGGCAAAAGTATTTGCAAAAAATGTCTGTTGAACATCTTGCTGACGAATACTGCTTATCGGTTGAAACCATCAGAAAAATAGTATTTAAGTCAGAATAATTTTGATGATAGCAGAGCGCAAGGCGGGCTTAGCCCGCTTTTTTGCATTCTCGCATAAAATTATTTCCCAGCACCTGCAATAAAACACCAGCAATTTGCTTTTTATAAGTAAAAGGAGGTTGAGCAATGGACAGGGAGCTACATAACGAGCTTATCCGGCTTATCCGGCGAAAATTCGCGGGCTATCCTAATGTGGCTTCGCTGGCAGAGGACATTGTTAATGATGCATATATCCGGCTTCGGTCAAGCAAGGGGTATGAGCTTCAAAAGGAAAACTTTGGCTACTTGTCAGTAGTGTGCATACGGCTTGCGTATCGAAAATTTATGGCGCAAGCGGCAGACTTCGAGCGGGTATATATGGACGCAGAGGGAACGTCCCTATTGGATGAAACGGACATTGCCAAGGAAATTATCCGAACAGAGAATGCAAGCGCTGTATTAGAATCGCTGAAAGTGCTACGCGACATTGAACGGGTAGTAATCACCCAGCGGTATTACGGAGATTTATCTTTTATAGAAATCGCAAACGCCAACGGATTAAAGCTAAACACCGTATTATCGCATCACAGGAGGGCGCTGGGGAAATTGCGTCCGCAACTCACAAAATTATTAGGATATAGAAAGGAAGAAAGTTATGACTAAAACTCTATGGAAACTACAAAGCGCGGGAGATAGGCTTTGGCTTTTGGCTAACACCAGCGCACAGCAGTCTGCTACCTCTGGGCTTAGGGGCTTGGCTGTTGTAGCTGACGAAACCCGCAGAATGGCAAATATAATTTACGAGCTGGTAGAAAAGGCGCTGTTTGAGAACGATGACATCGGCTACGATAAAATAAGCGATATTGCCTTTATGCTAAACTTATTAGCCTTAAATAGCGCTTTTGAATCTCACAGAATCGGTTGGCAGGGTAAAGCGGCGGCGGTATGTGCCGAGGATATTCGCAATCTGTCACAGGAAGTCGCTAAATTGCTTGACGCTAATGCCGGCTTGCCTTATAACGAAGCCGCACTTTCACCTAAAAACCGTATAACATCAGTTGACACTAGCCAATGTTTCATTTATTTAGATATTGGCGGGGTTTACGTTGTTGAGCTTCTTGACAATGTAAAAGAAATCTGTTGGGATACTGAGCGCGTGGGCAACCATCTAAAATTACGCGGTCAGGAAATTCCCCTTATAGATATGCTCGGGAAGCTCGAAAAAGTGCAGGATAAGGCAACCTACATTTTTTTGAATACGCCCTGGGCTGAGCAAAATAAAACGTATGCTGTTGCCGCAACTGTAATACATCTTTTCTACAGTCCCATCGGCAAGCCTGTAAATGCACCGGCAGATACCCCTTTGGCCGAATATGTTCGTGAGTACTGGGAAAGCGATGGCGATACTCCCTTCCTCTTCATGAATTGGCCGAAAATCTACTCGCAGTAAACCCGCTCCTTCGCCAGTAAAATCCTCCGGAGGGATTCGTCTAATCTATTATGAAACTGCCCGGCATCTATATCGCCGTTCCGGTAGGCGTTTATTAAAATATTTATCGCCCGCTCCGGATTGGCGGGCATCAGCAGAATATCCGCACCGGCCATAAAAGCGCCTATTACAATCTCCTCGTCGCTAAAGTAGTTGGTTAGGCCGTGCATATCTAGGGCATCGGTAATTATTAGGCCGTCAAAGCCCCAGTTACGCACTTCTTCCATTAAATAGCCAGAGAATGTCGCGATGGATAGCTTATCTTCGTTGGGGCAAAGCTCTGGCGCGGATATGTGGCCTATCATAAGGCCGTCTGTTCCGGCTTCTATGCCTCTGCGGAATGGTATCGCTTCTACTGCCTCGAAGCGGGCGCGGTCGTGATGGTAAAAGGCCATGCGGTAGTGGGAGTCCTCTATTGTATCGCCGTGTCCTGGGAAGTGCTTTATTACTGACATTATTCCGGCTTTTTGTGTGCCTTTTACTGCCGCCGCTGTCATATCTGCCACAAGATATGGCTCTGTGCCGAAGGCGCGGTCGCCTATTACGGTGTTTGCTGGGTTAGTCCAAATATCCGCTACCGGGGCAAAGTTCATGTTAAAACCTAAATATGATAGCTGATTGCCTATGTTGTAATAGGCGTCGAAGGCGGCTTGTGTGTCGCCGGTATTTCCTATTGAGAAGGCGCTGGGCGAATTTTGTGGGAAAAGTCTGCCTATACGGGATACTCTTCCGCCTTCTTCGTCTACGGCTATGAATAACGGAATTGCCGAAAGCTCTTGCAAGTCTGCTATTGTCTGCTGTACTTGCCCAATACTTTCAACGTTATTGCCAAAGAAGATAAACCCGCCTATGTGGTATTCCTCTACTAGGCGCTTGGCTCTTGGTAAATATGGCATACGCACTACAAATAGCTGGCCTACTTTTTCGTATAAAGTCATGCCGGCTATTTTTTTGTCCATGGGGTCAGGAGCGGGTTCCGGCTCTGGCTCTAGCTCCGGTTCCGGTTCGGCAACCGGTTCGTACTGGTTACCAGTTGGATCTTCAACAGCCAAAACAACATCAAAAGGAATGGGGTCTGGGGACTGGTCCCCAGCAGGGTGTGGGACAGAGTCCCACGGTCTTACCATCACCAGAAAAAAAGCCGCGCATAAGGCGGCTATAGCAAAAATTAGTTTCCTAATCATAGGGCTTTAAGAAGAGCCTTGGTATATTCCCATACTCTTTCTGTTGATGAAATGGACAGATGCTCGTGCGGGGTGTGGGCGTCGTACATTTTGGCGCAGTATGAGATTATGTCCATTTCTGGGATTTTTTCCATCATGAAGCCGCATTCTAGGCCGGCGTGTACTGCCGCAATTTCTGGTTCTTTGTTGTACATTTCTTTAAATTGCTTTACGGCTATGGCTAGTAGGGGTGAGCTTGGGTTATATGTCCAACTTGGATAGCCGTGTGCGAATTCTGCTTTTACTAACATGCTTTCGGCTAGGGCTTCCACTTGGGTTTTGATGAGATCGCGGCGGCTTGGTACTGAGCTACGTAGGGCGCATTCAAATAATATTTGTTTGTCGCTTGTTGTCATAACGCCTATGTTATTTGAGGTTTCTACTAGGTCTGGAATGTCGTAGCTCATGTGCAGAACGCCATAGGGTAGAAGTAGCATGGCGGCCACAGCTTTTTTTGCGCAAGTTTGGCTTAAACACTCTTTTTGCGGCTCGGCCTCTGTTAAGGCCAGGCTAATATCTGGGTCTTGTGTGCGGTATTCTTCGCGCAGAGTGCTTTGTAGATTCGATAGTAATTGCTCGGCCTTGCCTACCTCAGAAGCTGGTAGGGCTATAATCGCGTCGGCTTCGCGTGGGATTGCGTTGGTTTTTAAACCGCCGGATAGGCTTACTATACACATATTATCTTTTATGCAATCCAAGGCGCGGCCTAAAATTCTTATGCTATTGGCCAAGCCTAAATGAATTTCTACGCCGGAATGTCCACCTTTTAGTCCTCGTACTGTTAAATGCTTGCATATCATATCTTGTGGCAGGGCTTCTTTTTTGACTGGTACCGAAAGCTCAAAGCGAACACCACCGGCACAGCCTACACAAAAGGCTGTGTCACTGCCGGAATCCATGTTAATCATACGCCTAGCTTTAAGCCAGGAGGCATCTAGGGCAGATATGCCCTTCATGGTGGTTTCCTCTTCGCTGGTGAATATTACCTCTAAGGGCGGGTGGGCTATATCGTTGGCGTCTAAGGCGGCCAGGCTTATGGCCATGCCTACTCCGTTATCCGCGCCCAGGGTTGTGCCGTTTGCGTACAGGAAGTCGCCCTCTGTCCGCAGAGATATGGGGTCTTTTAGGAAATCGTGTACTGTGTCGGAGTTTTTTTCGCACACCATATCCATATGGCTTTGTAGTATTAGCGGTGCGTGGTTCTCGTAGCCCGCACTGCCTTCCTTGTAGATTACTACGTTTAGCGCAGAGTCCTGTTTTGCGTTTAGGCCGCGCTTTTTCGCGAAATTCATAAGGTAATCGCTTATTGCTTGCTCGTTTCCTGAACCTCTGGGAATTTGGCTTATTTCTTCAAAAATTTCAAACACTATTTTTGACATATCTTACCTCCTAATTAAATCCGGTCGTTTTTCCTTGGTGCGCTTTTCGGATTCTTGCCGGCGCCAGTCCTCCACCATGGCATGATGCCCGGATAGCAGTACTGGCGGTACTTCCAGCCCTTCAAACACCGGTGGGCGCGTGTATTGCGGGTACTCTAAGCCGCCTTCTAGGTAGCCGGAAAAGCTCTCGTTGCTTACAGATTCGTTTTTGCCTACTACGCCCGGCACCAACCTTGCAACAGAGTCAATTACAACCAGCGCCGCAAGCTCCCCGCCGGTTAAAATATAATCGCCTATGGAAACTTCCTCTGCTTTCAATATATCCAGCACTCGCTGATCTACGCCCTCGTAATGCCCGCATAGTAGGATTATATCTTCTTCCTGGGAAAGCTGTTGGCTTAAAGCCTGGTCTAGCTTCTTCCCCTGCGGAGACAGATAAATAAAACGAGCGCCAAGCTTCGACACACTCTTGTAAGCGTCATAAATAGGCGGCGCCATCATCACCATTCCGGCGCCGCCGCCGTAAGGGGCGTCGTCTACTTGTCCGTGTTTGTTGCCTGAGTGATCCCTTATATTGACGCAGTTGATGCTAACAAGCCCCGCCTCCACAGCTCTTTTCAGAATACTATGCCCGCAAGCCTCTTCTATCATTTTCGGGAACAGCGTCAGTACATGAAAGGTCATAGCTCTCGCAGACCTTTCATTAGGTGTACAGTCATTTTATTTTCCGGCAAGTCTACAGATAGTATACATTCTTTTATAGCCGGTATTAATATATCTTTGCCTTCATTCTTAGAAGGGCGCACTACATATACATCGTTGGCGCCGGTTTCTATAATTTGCACCAAAAGCCCCAGCTCGTTGCCGGTGTCTGTTACTACTGTTAAGTCTAACAAATCTTTTTGATAATATTCGTCCTCTTCCAAGGGAATAGCCATCGAGCGCGGAACCTTAATTACACCGCCAACTAGCTGTTCTGCGGCGGTTCTGTCGTTTACGCCCTTTAGCTTTAGCATTACCATAGCTTTATGGATACGGGCTTTTTCTAGCTCATAGACCTTTTTTACGTCTTTGTCGTATACTTCTACTTGCTCTAAAAGCTCAAAACGGCCAGGATCATCGGTTATGGGCAATACCTTAATTTCGCCGCGTAAACCGTGAACATTGACTATGGCCCCTATCTCGAAATAATCTTCACTATTAGCCTCTCTCAAATATACCGAACCTTTCCCTCTTCATAAGCTCCGCGAGGCGCTGGTGCTTCGTCCGGAACCCCAACGGCAATAACACAAAACGGAACGGTTTTTGGGTCTAAGTCCAGCGCGGCGTTTACTTCGGCTATACGGGTTTCCTTCGGGTACACCCCGCACCAGCAAGCGCCCAAGCCTTGCGCTACCGCTTCTATTAAAATACTTTGCGTAACCGCACCGCAATCTTGCGGCCAGTAGCCAGACATTATCGGTTCTGTTTGCGTTTCCGGTAAGGCTATTACCACAATAGCTAGGGCGGCTGTTTCCAGCATTCCTGTATAGGGGTGAACTTCCCTTATTTTATCCAGTTTAGCCCGGTCGCGTACTACCACAAATTCCCAGGGCCTGGTATTGCAAGCTGACGGCGATACCATTGCCGCTTCCAATAGAGCCTTTACCTGCCCGTCATTTACCTCCGCGCCGACTACGTACTTACGAATACTGCGTCTTGCCCTCATAGCTTCACTTGCCGTCATTGTAATACCCTCCTATAAATTAGATAACTCCATCTGTACCATATTGTCGCTAAAGAAATCGTCAACGGTCATCGTCTCTTGCTCGTCCTCCGTATAAAATACCGGTGCGCGTATTAATACTTCCGTACCGGGATTGGCGCGTATAATTTGAACATCGCCGCTCATTAATGTCACCAGCTCTTTAACGATATACAAGCCAAGGCCAGAACGCAAGCCGCGCCCCGTTTCGCCTACATGCTTGGCAAATACATTAACATCCTCCGGCACGCCTGTACCGAAATCTCTTATGGACAGCAGAAAATCCCCGGCTTCCACTCTAAAGCTTACGCGAATTTCGCCGCCGGGATATGAAAAATCTTTGGCGTTAGCCAGTAAATTAAGAACAACCCTTTCGCAAAGTTGCCTATCCATGGCCATTTTAAAGGAATCTTCCGAGCTTTCAAAAACAATATTAATATCCTTAGTGCGCATAAGCGCCTGTGCGCTTTCGCAGATATTGCGTAGCATTGCCACGGCATCTGTCATCATGTAGCGAGGCCGCAATAGCCCCTGATTTAAGCGTGATCTATCGTTGGCGTCCCTTAGCAATTTCGCCATGCGGAAACAGGAACGCTTTATTTCTGCCAGGTTGTTAAGGGCAGGCTCAGGCATTCCCTGATAGCGCTCCATGTCCTGAACATAGTTGAAAAGAATCGCCATAGGAGCCTTTAAATCATGATATAAAGCCTCGTAATATCCGGCCACAGTGTCAAGCCAATCATAACCGCGTGTGATCTCTACATCAATCATTTACTTTACAAGCCCTTCTCTTATGATTTTAACAGCTTCCGTACCAGCTACGGCTCCCTCATATACGGCCTTTGCTATCTGCTTCATGCCGCCTGTGTTATCCCCGGCGGCCAGCAAACATGGCACGTTTGTACGCATATTTTTATCCACTATAACGTCCCCGTCCTTAAGCGCCACACCCATAGAGCTGGCCAAACCCGTACTGCCGGCTGTTCCTATAGCCACAAACAAAGCATTAATTTCTATACTACTGCCGTCCTTAAATGTAAGACCGCTAAGCCCGGCCTCACCAATTAGGCTTTCGACAGGCTTGTCCATTATTTTAATATCCGGCGGGAAATTTGCGCTAAGCGGCTGGCCATCGGTACAAAGCGTTACAGAGCGCACCAATGGAAGAAGCGCCTGTGCCTCATGCAAGGCATAAGCCCCGCTACCCGCCACCGCTACATCCTTTCCTCTTGAAAAGAAGGCATCGCAAACGGCGCAATAGCTCACTCCCCTACCCTCGTAGCTATTGAAGCCCTGCCATTTTGGCTTAGCGCGGGAAGCCCCGGTCGCCAGTATAAGCACCTTGCACGGAAAGCTGGCCTTATCAGAAGTTTCGACAATAAAACCTTTATCGTCCTCAGTTATGGCTACTACTTCCTTATCCGCCAGAATCTCCGCACCCAAGCGCCGCGCTTGGTTTAGGCCGTCTTGAAGCAGAACCTGCCCGGATATTGGATTAGTAAAGCCATAATAATTTTCAATTTCTTTGGCCTTAGCCAAAGCACCGCCCGCCGAGGCAATAAGAAGAGTCTTAACGCCCGCCCGCACGGTGTACAAGGCCGCCGAAACACCGGCTGGCCCGCCGCCTATGATTATTACATTATTTGTATCCATACCGATATTTTACCATAGGAATTCCTCTGTGTATATCAACAAAATAACGGGACAAACTAAGCACCGGAGAGGAAGGTGCAAATAATGAAAAAATACCTTTTATCATTGGGAATGGCCTTATGCCTATGTTTAATTCCCCTGGCCGTATCTGCCGAAGAGCAAGCCAAGCCGCAAGAACGCCCCGCTTCTATAGAAATGGAATGGCAAAGGCTTAATGAAACTTGGAATAATTTATCTGACCGCCAAAAGAACCAGCTTTACAAAGCTCGCGAGGCGGTAGACAGAGCCGATTGCAAGTTCATTGACAGAGCGGTAGATCACAAGCTGATCGACAAAGAAATAGGCGAGCGCATGAAAGACCACATCAAAAACAGAAGCGCCCGCATACGGGAAAGCGGAGACTTACCTATGTTCCACAGGGGTGTCCGCTAACAAATTCATCAGTAAGGGCGAGAGGTTGAATGTTTCACATAAGCTTTCAACCTCTTGCAAGTACATATTACGTGCCTTTAGCGGCATTTTTGTTTTTACGGCGCGTATTAGCAGATTTTTAGGCGTGTGGGCTAGGTCAACAAACTCCATAAGTTGTGTTCTGTAGCCGCGTGAAGCCACTATATTTGCGCGTATGCTATCTGTCATTAGCGCAGAAAAACGCTCTTTTGCTATGCCGTATCTTGTTATTAAAGCTAAGTCGGTCGTTTTTATTTGGCTGTTAAGCTCGTGCTGGCAACAGGGCGCGGCGAAGATCATCTTTGCGTTCATTTTTATTGCGTGGTATAGGGCGTAGTCTGTAGCTGTGTCACAAGCGTGTAGCGAAATCACCATATCCGCCCGGTTTTCTGCCGCAAAAGCGCCTATATCGCCGTGCATAAATTGCAGATTTTGATAGCCGTACTTTTCTGCTATTTTTTGGCAGTTGGCTATTACATCGGCTTTTAGGTCTAAGCCCACCATATTTGTTTTTATTTTTTTGATTTCTGTCAGAAAATAATACAGCACAAAAGTAAGGTAAGATTTACCGCAACCGAAATCTACCACCGATAGAGAATTCAAACCCTCTTCTAAGGTATCGTCTATCATCTCTAAAAAGCGGTTTATTTGCCGGTATTTATGTTGCATGGGCGCGGCAACTTTACCTTCCTTAGTAAACACGCCCATATCCACAAGCGGAGGGATGGGCGTGCCTTCTGTTAGTATGTAATTTTTTTGTCGATTGTGTTTTTTGTCAAACTTATCCATTAAGTCTTAATACAGTAACACCTAAAGGCGGTACAGCCACTTCTATACTACAGGGGCGCCCGTCCCATTCGATATTATCTGAAACCCGCGCTTCTTTATTAATAACGCCACTGCCGCCGTATTTGCCGTCGTCGCTGTTGATAATTTCCTCGTATGTTCCGGCTATCGGCACACCTACCCTATGCTTTAGCCAAGGTTCCGGCGTAAAGTTACAGATAAATACCAAAATCTCTTGCGCCTCGGTACCTTCCGGGGTCATTACTTGCTTATTGCGATAGGTCTTTGGCGCACGGCGGAAGAAGGTTAATATACTATGCTCGGCATCGTTGGGGTTAATCCATTCAAAGCCGCCGCCGTATCCCTGATCCTCGTTATACCAAAAGGCCTTTTCTTTTATGTACAATTTATTTAAGTCGCGCACAAAACTTTGTATTTGCTTGTGATGCTCAAACTCGTCAAGCAAGAACCAGTTGACAGACTTATACTCGCTCCACTCTTCAAACTGAGCAATTTCGCCGCCCATGAACAGCAATTTTTTACCGGGATGCCCCATCATAAAGGTAAACGCGGCCCGCAAATTGGCCATCTTTTGCCAGACATCGCCCGGCATTTTATTTACCAAGGCACCCTTCATGTGTACTACCTCGTCATGCGATAGCACTAGCATAAAATTCTCGCTATGATTGTACATCATGGCGAATGTAAGCTGGTTGTGATGGTACTTGCGATGTACGCTGTCTTTGGCCATGTAGTCCAAGAAGTCGTTCATCCAGCCCATGTTCCATTTTAGGCTAAAGCCCAGCCCGTCCTCAGAAACCGGCTTGGTAACGCCCGCCCATTCGGTAGATTCCTCTGCCATCATTAATATATTGGGATGCTTTTCGCTTATAATTGAGTTCATGTGCTTGATAAATTCCACGGCATCGGGATTATCGCGGCCGCCGTATTCGTTGGCTACCCAGTCGCCGCCTTCTTTGCCGTAGTCGCGGTACAGCATAGAAGCCACCGCGTCAACACGCAGACCGTCCAGATGGAATTTCTCTATCCAGAACAGCGCGTTGGCGATCAGGAAGTTTATAACCTCTTTGCGGCCGTAGTTGAAAATTAGCGTACCCCAATCGGGATGCTCGCCAAGCCGCGGGTCTTGATGCTCGTAAAGGGCGGTGCCGTCAAAGCGGGCAAGCCCGTGGGCATCTTTTGGAAAATGCGCCGGTACCCAGTCCATTAACACGCCTATTCCATTCTGATGGAAGGCGTCAACAAGCGCCATAAACTCTACCGGGCTACCGTAACGGCTTGTTGGCGCAAAATAACCCGTTACTTGATAGCCCCAAGAGCCATCAAAGGGATATTCTGTCACCGGCATAAACTCTACGTGAGTGTAGCCCATTTTCTTCACATACGGTACGAGCTGGTGCCTTAGTTCCGTATAGCTTAAAAATTCGCCGTTTTCCCTGCGTTGCCAAGAGCCTAAATGGACTTCATACACGTTAATTGGGCCTGTTAGCGGGTCTTTTTTGGCGCGCTTTTTGAGCCATTTTTCGTCTTGCCAGTTGTATTTATCCAGGTCGTACACTATGGAAGCGGAGCCCGGACGTAGCTCGTTGAAATTACTATAAGGGTCAGTTTTAAGCTGAATTGAGCCGCTATAAGACTTAACTTCAAATTTGTAGTTATCCCCTTCTTTTAGGCCAGGAACAAATAATTCCCAAACGCCAGAGCGTTGTAGAATGCGCATAGGGTGCCTTAGCCCGTGCCAGCTATTGAAGTCGCCCACTACACTGACGCGCATAGCGTTAGGCGCCCAAACAGCGAATAGTACACCGGATACCCCGTCAACCTTCATGGTATGCGCACCGAGCTTGTTAAATATCTCGTAATGCGTGCCGCTACCGAACAAATGCAAGTCTAAATCCGTCAGCACCGGTTCAAAGGAATAGGGATCGTGAGTTTGCCAGGTATCGCCAGAATAGGCGGTAAACTCTAGCATATACTTTGCATTTTCAGGCCACTCTGCTTCAAAGAAGCCAGAGCTATGTACCCGTTCCATCGGGATTTTTTCGTCCGGGGCGTCCTTGGAAAAAACTTCTGTCTTTTCGGCCTCTGGGTTGAATACCCTTAGAATATTGCCGTGTAGTCCTAAAATATGATGTGGGTCGCCGTGTGAGCCTTCTACGATCTTCATTAACTCATGGATATTAGCAGTCATTTTATACCTCATTTCATATAAATAACTTATTTAGCACATGGCAGTATACCATTATATTATTTGCTTCGGCAAGTCCTTTTCGCTAGGCGTCACATACACCGTCTTATGAAAGTCATAAATAACAAAGCCCGGCTTAGCTCCTTTAGGCTTGCGAACATGCCGCCGCAGGGTATAATCCACCGGCACCTGGCTAGATTGCCTGGCTTTACTATAATAAGCGGCAAGCATGGCGGCCTCAACTATAGAGGTCTCCGAAATCTCACGGCCATCACCGCGTATTATCACATGGGAACCGGCTATTTCTTTGGTATGCAGCCATACATCCGCAGAATTAGCAAAACGCAAAGTAAGCTCGTCATTTTGCGAGTTATTTTTACCAACATAAATATCCAAGCCATCCGACGATTGATAACGTAAGGGCTTAGACTTTTTATTGCCCTTCACCTTTTGTTGTTTCTTCTTGACAAAACCCTGTTCTGCCAGCTCTGCCCGCACCTCTGCTATATCTTCTTCGCTTGTTACACTCAACATTGCGGCCAGTACGCTATCAAGATATTCTATATCGCTTTCATTGCTCTGCATTTGCTCTTGCAAGGCCAAATAAGTGCGCTTAGCCTTGTTATAACCCTTAAAATATCGCTGAGCATTTTCCGCCGGGCTAAGAAGCGGATCAAGCGGTATTTCCGTTTCCTGGTTATCATTATAAAAGTCCGATACCTTAGCGCTACTTACCCCTTCCGGTATGGCGTATATATACGAGGTTATAAGCTCGCCATAATGCCGCAATTGCTCGCGATCTTCTATATCTTTTAAAGTTTCATCGTATATTTGGCTTTTGCGCCTACAACGCTCCATATATGTCGTAAGCAGTTTACGTAAATCTGCTGTTTTCTGCGCTATGCGATAGCGGGAATCCCTATTCACATAGTACGTTTCCAACATTTCCGAGGGCGATTCATAAGCTTCGCCTTCTTCGTCGTAAATTCCCATAGCTACAGCCGAGAAGTCGCGCTCGTATATCCGGCAATCGAAGCGGCCATTCACTACATCATCATATAGGGCGCTAAAAGCCGTCAACAATCCTTTTTTGCCAAGCTTTTCCCCACGTCTAATAATTTCACTGGCCATCGCCGGGCTTATTCCGTTGTAGGCCTTATAGATAGCTTTTTGAATATCAGCCGCGCCATCCGTCACTTTCAAAAAATAATCCTCGTCCACTGGATAGGGCGCTACCTTCATCTGGGAAGGCGGCCTTACGTAGGGGCGTCCGGGCAATACCTCCCTTACCGAGCTTATTTCCCGGGAAACATGGCGTATGGAATCCATTATATTTCCCTTGTAATCCACTAGTATTATGTTGCTGTGCTTGCCCATTATTTCTATTATTAGCCGCTTAAGCGACATATCGCCTAGCTCGTTTGGTGAATCGACATGAATTTCTACAATGCGCTCAAAATCTGGCTGGGTTATATTTCGGATTCTGCCGCCGCCTAAATGCTTGCGTAGTAACATATTAAACAAGTATGTTTTGTCAGGGTTAGTTTTGTGAATTTTCGTCAGATGCAAACGGGGGCTGTTGGCGTTTGCGGTTAGTAGTAGTTTATGGTTTTTTCCTTGGCTTCTTATGGGGATTATTAGTTCGTCGGGTTCTGGTTGGGTAACTTTATCTACTCGGCCGCCGGTTAGGGTGCTTGTGAGTTCTTGTACTACGCTGTTTAGGGTTATTCCGTCTAGTGGCATGGTTTTTGGCTCCTTCTTGGTAATGGTTGGGGTGGCCGACTAACC
>Ga0209755_10003332_pt1 | contig 20307 bp, 19 predicted proteins | sample TergutCo191P1_FD_187301 | JGI IMG/M metagenome (GOLD analysis project Ga0209755, IMG submission 187301) | Cornitermes sp. P1 segment gut microbial communities from Petit-Saut dam, French Guiana - Co191P1 (SPAdes) (version 2) | ecosystem: Host-associated > Arthropoda: Insects > Digestive system...
GTCTTTTTTTGCCCGTTGGGCCTCCTTGTTCCGCCAAGGGCGGGTCACTTTTTTTGGGTGCCCAAAAAAAGTAACCAAAAAAAACCACTCTGCCGAGGGCCTTTCGCCTCACTCGCAACCCTCTTGGGGCTTCCCTCCTCCGCGCCCATCAGCGAGGGTCGCGGAACACTGTGCAAAACTTGGAGCGTGTCAGCAGCAGCTTTTGAGGCCAACCGCCTGCTTTCAGCAGGCGGCTATATAATGCCGTTGAAGTGTCAATTTTGCGTTGCTTTTTGTCAACTCGTGGATTGACATAAAGTAATGCAAAGTTGGCACGTGGCCTATTTGAAAGCCTCGTGTCGAAGACACGAGGTTGAATGCAGAAAGCAGTGCTGACACGCTCCAAGCTTCGCACAACGTTCCGCGACCCTCGCTGATGGAGACAAGTGAGGAAAGCTCCAAGAGGGTTGCGAGTGAAGGGTATTTTTCGAGGCTGTTTCGAATGGCTCCAGGAGGGTTGCAAGTGAGGCGTGTTTTTCGAGGTGGCTTCAAACGGCATTGCTGACACGTTCCAAGTTTTGCACAGTGTCCCGCGACCCTCGCTGATGGGCGCGGAAGAGGGAAGCTCCAAGAGGGTTGCGAGTGAGGCGAAAAGCCCCGCAGGGCGCCGTTTTTTTTTGGTTACTTTTTTTTTGCGCGCGCAAAAAAAAAGTAACCAAAAAAAAACGGCGCCCTGCGGGGCTCTTCGCATCACTTCCGACCCCCTCCGGTGCTTCCCTCAATTTGCTTGCATCGGGGGGGGCCGGGGTGGCTCAGTGCTGAAACTGGTGGCGCTTCAACCGTGCCATTTGAAGCCACCTCGGAAAATACGCCTCACTTGCAACCCTCCTGAAGCCATTCGAAACAGCCTCGAAAAATACCCTTCACTTGCAACCCTCTTGGGGCTTTCCTCACTTGTCTCCATCAGCGAGGGTCGCGGAACACTGTGCGAAATATGAAGGGTGTCAGCAATGCTCTCTGCATTCAACCTCGTGTCTTCGACACGAGGCTTTCAAACAGCCATATGCCAACTTTGCCTTACTTCATGTCAACCCACAAATTGACAAAATGCAAAGCAAACCAAACACTCCAACGGCATTATAGAGCCGCCTGCTGAAAGCAGGCGGTTGGCCACAAAAGCTGCTGCTGACACGCCCCAAGTTTTGCACAGTGTCCCGCGACCCTCGCTGGTGGGTGCGGAGGAGGGAAGCCCCAAGAGGGTTGCGAGTGAAGGGTATTTTTCGAGGCTGTTTCGAATGGCTCCAGGAGGGTTGCGGGCGAGGCATATTTTTCGAGGTGGCTTCAAACGGCACTGCTGACACGTTCCAAGTTTTGCACAGTGTCCCGCGACCCTCGCTGATGGAGACAGGTGAGGAAAGCCCCAAGAGGGTTGCGAGTGAGGCCAAAGGCCCCGCAGGGCCACCGGAGGGAGCCGTTTTTGAGGAACTTTTTGGGCGAGCAAAAAGTTCCCCGCCGGAGGCAAAATGCCCGGAGGGCAAAAAAGCCCGGGCCGCAGGCCCAGGAGAAAACAACGCCCGGAGGGCAGAAAAAACCATTTCAAAAAGGGCCCGGGCCGCATGGCCCATAAAAACATTCTCAGTTAAATAAACCCCGTCCGGAGGGCAGAAAGAAATGTTTTTGAAGACACGAGGTTGAATGCAGAGAGCAGTGCTGGCACGTCCCAAATTTTGCACAGTGTCCCGCGACCCTCGCTGATGGGTGCGGAGGAGGGGAGCCCCAAGAGGGTTGCGAGTGAAGGGTATTTTTCGAGGCTGTTTCGGATGGCCCCAGGGGGGTTGTGGGCGAAGCATATTTTTCGAGGCGGCTTCAAACGGCACTGCTGACACGCCCCAAGTTTTGCACAGTGTCCCGCGACCCTCGCTGATGGGCGCGGAAGAGGGAAGCTCCAAGAGGGTTGCGAGTGAGGCGAAAAGCCCCGCAGGGCGCCGTTTTTTTTTGGTTACTTTTTTTTTGCGCGCGCAAAAAAAAAGTGACTCGCCGAAGAGGCGAAAACCTGCCCGGAGGGCAAAAAAGCGCGGGCCGCATGGCCCTTAAAAGCATAATTCAGTTGAGAGAGGCCCGGGCCGCATGGCCCTTAAAAACATTCTCAGTTAAATAAACCCGCCCCAATGGGCAAAAAGAAACGTTTCAAAAAAAGGCCCGGGCCGCAGGCCCAAAAAAAACATTCTCAGTTGGCAACAGAACCCCGCCCCAATGGGCAAAATTTATTGACGACACTGCCTAGACTTTTTGTGTACGGATAAGGCGTTCACTCAAGGTGCGGCAGAAGCTACAGAAGGTGGCTTCTGCGCTGGAGGGGGGGAGGGTCCATGGTGGGTACATGGCGCAGCGTGGGTCCAAGCAGTGGTGGAGTCCGAAGTTATGGCCCAGCTCGGAGATAGCGAGGCGAAAAATTTGTTTTTGTAGGGGTTCTATTTCTTCGTTGGGGGGGAGGCTGAGCAGGGCGCGCATGCTTTTATAGTGGCTAAGGCCGAGGGTAGGGAGCTCTCCCGTCAAGAGTTTGCGTGGTTGCAGTTTTCGTTGTGTGAGATAGAGCGTACGGTCTTTAGGCAAGCCATCCACTTTGGGGGCGGAGGAGAGCAGCAGGTGGCCATCGACAGGCTCTTCGTTTCCCAGGGGCCAGTCCACTTGTCCTATATATTCGCAGCCGATGCCGAAGGAAGTATACAAATGGCGTTGGAGGGCCTTGAGGAATTGGGGTTCATATTCTTCGAAGTGGGCGATGCGAATCATAAGGGCACTTTTTTCTTTGAAGGGGAGCCCGGGGTGGATTTATTGGTTTTGCGAGAGGGTTTAGGCGGGGTGGATTTGGTTTGTTTGGGTTTGGTTTGTTTTTTCAGTTTAGGAGGGGGGGTGTTTTGTGGGGTTGCCGTGGGCATTTCCTCTTCTATTTCCGTTGGGGATTCTTCTTCGGGAGTTTTGAGGAATTCGGTTTCTTCCAAGGAGAGCAAGTCTGCCTCCAGAGGGGATTCGAGGCCAAGTTGGAACTCTTCAGGGGTACGGCGTGGGCGGGCTTTGCCGACGGGGAACAAGACGAGGTCGACGCTGTCCTCTGCGTCACACGGCTCCACGCCCAGGGAGATGGCCATTTCCTCGACGAGCATGCCGCGAGCGTTGTTATAGAGCTCTCTTTCCTTATTGGGCAGTGGGCGCAACTCAGAGAGGACTTGAAGGGCTTTGACGACTTCGGCCAAGCCCAGGAGGCTTCCGCGGGCCATATGCTCCGTATTGGTACGAGCGCGTGTTTTCCAGTCCAACGAGGCTTTGTCGCTGTTGGACTTAAGGAATTCGAGCATGTCCAGCACTTCGTTGGGGGTGGCGACTTTGCGCAGTCCGACGCTGAAGGCTTTGCTGATGGGCACCATGACTTTGGCCCCGTCTATTTGGCGGACGAGGTGGATGAAGAGGAGTTTTTGGTTGGCGACTTCCTTCTCTTCAATACCGCTAATATTGCACAGTCCCTGGTTTGGATAGACGACGGCCTCTCCAATGGAGAATGGAAGTGGAATGTCTTCGGACATAGAGGCCTTTCCTAGGGGGTTATGCAGAGGAGCACTTTTTTTCATATTCCTATTTCAGGAGTTAGAGAAGAAGTTGGAAAAAAAAGTGGAAAAAGTGGAGGGGTTTTTCCAAAGATGGGATGAAAAGTGGAAAAAAGTGGAAAATAGTGGATAAAGGGCCCAAAAGAAGAAGAGGAGGAGGAGGGGTGTGAGGAGGGTGTGGAGGTAGGCAAAGCGAAGGAGAAGAAAGGGTGGTTTGTGTTTCGCGGCGTATACGAGCACCAGATAGACGCCAAGGGGCGCACCAGTTTTCCCTCGAGGATGAGGGAGATACTGTTGGCCTCGAGTGAGGACAAACTCATTGTGACGACGGCGTTGGATGCTTGTTTGCATGCCTACCCTCTCAAGGAGTGGGAGCAATTGGAGCAGGCGTTGGGGAGAAGGAACCCGATGGAGATAGGGGTGAAGACGCTCATGCGTCTTTATGTTGCGAATGCGCAGGAATGTGCGCTCGACAGGCTGGGGCGCATATTGCTTCCACAGGTTTTGCGCTGTCATGCGCGGTTGGAGAAGGAAGTGTTGTGGGTAGGGATGGTGAGGGTCATTGAGCTTTGGTCCAAGGAGGGGTGGGAGGAGGCGCAGAAGGAGGCGCGAGAGGCGGTGGATTCGGCCTCCATACAGAACGTTTTGGCGGAGTTGCGTCGCAGTTGAAAGGAGAGTTAGTTGAGCCCCTTGCCATTGGTATTTTCGATTGAGGCAGATGGTGTAGCCATTGCGCGTTTAGAGGGGGAGATTGGCTGCGAGGAGGTGGAGGGGATGGTGGATGCTTTTGCGCGTTTGGTTGCGCGTGGCATTTTTGAGTTTGTGGTGGATTTTTCAGAAGTTGCGCATGTGGACTACCGAGGCCTGCGTGCATGGGTATGTTTTGCGCAGGCGTTGAAGAGGCAAGGGGGGGAGATGAAGGTTTGCGGCATGTCCCCCTATATTTATGCCATTTTTTGCTCTGCAGGGGTGCAAGAAGCCTTTGACTACTATGAAGGCATTTGGCCTGCGCATGCTGCTTTTAGCGGCCTTTCTATGGGGCCTCGGGGTGTATTGGAGGCAGAGCGGAAGCAAAGCTTTCGTTTTGAGAAGGTACTGTGAGAAGCGGGGGCTTCGCGGAGGGCAGTGGGGAGCACCGGAGTGTTTTATTGGAGGAGGTGTTGAAGGTGCTGACTCCGAAGCCGGGCAAGAGAATAATAGATGCCACTTTAGGAGCGGGTGGGCACACGGAGGCTTTGCTTTTTTGTGGTGCGCAGGTGATGGCGATAGACCAGGACGAGCAGGCGCTTCGGTTTTGTGAGCAGCGCCTTCAAAGTTTCGGCTCCCAACTTGAAACGGTGCATGGGAATTTTGCTGAAGTTTTGGAAGCGGGCATAGAGCCCTGTGACGGGTTATTAATGGACTTGGGTATTTCCTCGAGGCAGTTAGACGCGAGGGAGAGGGGGTTTTCATTCCAACGAGAGGGCCCCTTGGACATGCGTATGTCCCAGGAGGGGCAGACGGCAGCCGAGTTGATTGCCCATTTGGACGAGAAGCGTTTGGCTGTTGTTTTGAGGGTGTTTGGTGAGGAGCGTTTTGCCCATGCCATTGCGCGCCAGTTGAAGCAGCGGCTTCCGCAGACGACGTTGGAAGCGGTTTCTTGCATTGAGAGTGCGGTGCCCAAGGCCCACTGGCCCCGAAAAATTCACGTTGCGACGAAGTCCTTCCAAGCTTTGCGCATAGCCGTCAACAGGGAGTTAGAGGCATTGGAGGGGGCGTTGGGAAGCATACCCAAATGTCTCAAAGTGGGGGGGGTGGTTGCCATTATTTCCTTTCATTCCTTGGAAGACAGGTTGGTGAAGCAAGCTTTTTTGAAATTCAGCGGGAGGGAGCCGCTTTTGGCGGCGCAAGCCCGTTTGCCGATAAGGGGTGAATGGGCGAGGGAGGCTGCTTTTGCTTTGTTGACGCCCAAAGCCATTCGTCCCTCGGAGGAGGAAGTGGCCCAAAACCCACGTGCGCGCAGTGCGAAGCTGCGTGCCATTCAAAGGTTGGTTTGAAATGGCGCTGGTAATTTCCAAACGTTATGGAGTGACGCTGAGTGGCATTGTTTGGGAAATATTGCCGTGTCTTTTTTTATGGGGGGCCATTGTTGCTTTGGGGGTGGTTTATGTGTCCTCTCACGTGATGGCGGTGAAGATGGGCTATGAGCTTTCCACGTTGGAGCAGCAGAACCAGAAGCTTGAGCGTGAGCATGCCATGTTGAAGTTGGAATTGACGACGCTGAAGTCTCCCACGCGGCTTGAGAAGCTGGCGAAGGAGCGGGAGGGGATGGGAATTCCCGCGCCAGGCAGTGTCATTCGCCTGGAGTCACCATGAGTTTGCGGGATGTCAAACGCATTTCTGCCCACTCCATGGTGGAGAAGTCTCCTCAAAAGTGGATGCGCCTTCGTGTGTTTTTGGCAGGCAGCTTTTTTTTGTTGGCGCTTTTGGGTGTTTGGATGCGAGCTGCTTTTTTGCAGACGGAGCAAAACGACAGTTTGAGGAGCATGGCTGAAGAGCAATACCTGCGTGCCATAGAAATACCTGCCAGGAGAGGCCTTATTGTCGACAGGCATGGTGCTGCTTTGGCCCAGAGTGTGGACGTGGATTCCATTTGGGCAGACCCTCAGTTGATGTTGGAGCTCCCTCAAGCGGCAAAGCTTTTGGCACAAAATTTAAAATTGGAGGAGAAGGAGTTGTTGGCACGCCTCTCACGTGCGCGCAGGTTTGCGTGGATAAAGCGCCAAGCCAGCCAAAGCGAGGTAGCCAAAGTCCAAGCGCTCAGCCTACCGGGGGTACATTTTGCCAAGGAGCCCAGGCGTTATTACCCGCACAGGGAGTTGGCGGCCCACCTCATAGGTGTTGTCGGCATAGACGGGCATGGTTTGGAGGGCATTGAGTTGGTGTATGAGAGGGAGCTTTCGGGTGAAAACATTCGGCGTGAAAACATTCGGGATGCGAAGGGCCGGAAGTTGGCGACAAACCCCCTTGAAAACTGGAGTGCGCTGGAGGGGGCCAAGGTTTTTCTCAGCATAGACAGGAACATTCAGAGGATTGCTGAGAAGGCGCTTTTGAGGGCCGTGGCAGAAAACCAGGCCATTGCCGGAATGGCAGTGGTGATGGATGCCAAGACGGGGGAGCTGTTGGCCATTGCCAACCACCCCCCTTTCAACCCCAACCTTGCGACAGGTGTCCCCAAAGCCGCTTTGCGCAACCGTGCTTTGGTGGACTTGTTTGAGCCGGGCTCCACCTTCAAACCGTTTGTGGTTGCCGCGGCCATGGAGGGGCAACACATAAAGGCCGACACGCTTTGGGACTGTGAGAAGGGCCGCTGGTTGGTGGGGAAAAAAGTCATCCACGACACCCACCCCTACAAACAGTTGACGACGCACCAAGTTTTGCAAGTATCCTCCAACATAGGTATTGGGAAGATAGGGCAAGTTTTGGGGCGTGAAAAATTACATGAATATGCAAAAAAGTTTGGTTTTGGGGAAAAGCCGCAGACAGGGCTACCCGGGGAGGCGAGGGGGTTGTTGCCCTACCCTCAAGCGGAGGTGGCTTTGGTGAACCAGGCCTTTGGGCAGGGCCTGAGCGTATCCGCAATCCAAATGGTTGCAGCCTATGGTGTTTTAGGGAATGGGGGGGTATTGATGCAGCCCTATATGGTGTCAAAGGTTGTAGACGCGGAGGGAAATGTCCTATTCGAAAATCATCCCCAAGCCGTCCGGCGTGTTATATCAGAGTCCACAGCGAAGTCTGTTGTTTCCATGTTGGAAAGTGTGGTTGAAAAAGGAGGAACAGGAACGCAAGCCAAACTAGAAGAATACCGTCTTGCAGGCAAAACGGGGACGGCCCAGAAGGCGGATTTGGTAGCGCGGGGCTATTCAGACAAGCGAATTGCTTCTTTCATGGGGCTGGCGCCGGCGGATGAGCCGCGTTTGGTGATAGCGGTGGTTGTGGATGAGCCGAAGACAGAAGTATTCGGAGGGCGGGTGGCGGCCCCGGTTTTTCGGGAGATTGCTGCGGAGGTGTTGCCTTATTTGGGGGTTTCTCCCATAAAAATGCCACAAGCAGCCTCTCCTGTGGCAATGTTAGCGGATGCTTCCGAGGTGCCACTCAAGTCTGCGGTTGTTGAAGCCATTAAGCATATGCAGGCCATAACAGACGAGGGAGAAGAAGAAGGTTGGGTGAGAGTCCCGGACGTTCAAGGGCTTTGGGGGCGACAGGCAGTTCAACAAGTGTTGTCATTGGCGTTAACGCCACACATTTATGGGAGTGGAAAAGTTGCAATGCAAAAACCACCTGCTGGAGTTTTGGCCCCGAGGGGCGCACAGGTTTTATTGGAATTAACAACCCCTGTTTCCACAGTTTCGCGTTGAAGCGTTGAAAGAAATGATACATGAAGCTTAAAGATCTCTTGGCAGGCACAGGTGTTGACGCTGCCCTAAGTTCGAAAGTCAAAGCTGAAGTCCAAGGGCTTTGCATGGACTCGCGCAAAGTGAAGGAGGGCTGTCTCTTCATTGCGCTCCCCGGCCTACACACAGATGGTGCTGCGCACATAGCCGAAGCCATTAGCCGTGGTGCGCTGGCTGTTGTCAGCGAGAAGGTGTTGGGGGAGACGAAAGTCCCCTCCTTTGTGGTTTCCTCGGCGCGCAAGGCTTTGGCCATTGCGGCAGCCAACCACTATGGGCGCCCCGCGGACTCTTTGGATTTGATAGGTGTGACAGGGACGAACGGCAAAACGACGGTGGCGTGGCTGGTGGAGTCCATTTGTGCAGCCGGCGGCTCCTCCACAGGTTTGTTGAGCACCATTGTCAACCGCTATGCGGGCAACGCTTTTGAGCCCAACTACACGACACCGGAGCCCATGGAGTTGCAAGGCTATTTGCGAAAAATGGTGGACGCCGACGTGGAGACGGCGGTGATGGAAGTCAGCAGCCATGCCCTCACGCAGGAGCGTGTGCACGGACTGACATTCCGCTCCGCCGCCTTCATGAATTTGTCCAGAGACCATTTGGACTACCACAAGGACATGGAGGACTATTTCCAAGCCAAACGCAAACTCTTCACCGAAAACCTCTCCCAGGGCGGCGTGGCCATTGTCTCCGCCGAAGACAGCTATGCCTCGCGTATTTATAACGAGTTTCGCGTTGGGCGCCGCACCTCCTGGAAATTTTCCGTTGAAGACAGCGCCGAGTTGTTTGCTGCGAATGCAAGCTTCAGCGCAGAAGGCATTGTGGCCACACTGAAAACACCGGCAGGGGACATTCCCATAAAAAGCAGCCTCCTGGGCCCACACAACCTTGAAAACATTATGGCCGCAGCGGGGTTGACATTGTCACTTGGGTTTTCGCGCAAGGACGTGCAGACAGGCGTTGAAAACATGAAGCACATTCCCGGCCGCATGGAAAAAGTGGAGGCCAATGGGGTGACGGCCTTGGTGGATTTTGCCCACACGGATGCGGCCCTGCGCAGTGTTTTGCTGTCCGCCCGAAAAATGTGCACAGGCAAGTTGATGGTGGTGTTTGGCTGCGGGGGAGAGAGGGACACCGGCAAACGCTCTCTCATGGGAGAGGTTGCCGCAGAAATTGCCGACTTGCCCATATTGACAACCGACAACTCTCGCGGAGAAGACGCCGAGGACATTGTTGCGCAAATTGTCCCCGGGCTTGAAAAGCACAACCTGCGAAGGGTGAGTGTGGCCAAAGTCCGCTCCGGCGAGCGCGGCTACATTATAGAACTCAACCGCGCCCAAGCCATACAAACGGCCACCTCCCTGGCAAAACCCGGTGACCTCATTCTCATTGCAGGCAAAGGCCATGAGCGCTACCAGGAGTGTGACGGCATACGCGAGCCATTCAGCGACTTAGAGGAAGCGCAGAAAGCCCTCCAGGGAAACTAAGGCATGGCCTGCTTTTCTCTTGCAGAAGTGGTGTCCGCAACCCAAGCAAGGCCAGTGGGCAACCCGGCTTTGGCGGCACTCGAGGGGTTTTGTTTCTCCAGTGTCTCCACCGACACGAGGACTTTGTCCCCCGGCGCCCTCTTTATAGCCCTCCACGGGCAAAAATATGACGGGCAAACCTTTGTTGTACAGGCGGCCCAAAAGGGGGCAAGAGGGGCCTTGCTGGGGCCTGGGCCTATGCCCCAGGGGGGGGTACCCCCAGGCTTTATGCTGCTGGAGGTGGAGGACACCCTCAAAGCCCTGGGCCAACTGGCCCTCTTCCACCGCAAACGTAACCCCCTCCCCCTGGGTGCCATTACGGGCTCCAGCGGAAAAACCACCACCAAAGAGTTGGTGGCTTCCATTTTGAGACAGCGCGGCAAAGCCTTGGCCACCGAAGGCAACCTCAACAATGAAATTGGCCTCCCGCTGACTTTGCTGGGTTTGTCCGCCCAACAGCATTGGGCCGGCGTGGTTGAAATGGGCATGAGCAACCCCGGCGAAATTTCTCGGCTGGCAAACATGGCTTTGCCCGACGCGGGGCTGATTAGCTCCATCCACCCAGCCCACCTCGCCGGCTTGGGCAGCCTTGAGGCCGTTGCCCATGCCAAGGGAGAATTGTTTGAAGCCTTGCCACCCAAAGCAACAGCCCTCATATGCCTGGACGAGCCGAAAATTGTGGCGCAAGCGCGACGTTGTGTGGCCCAACAATGCCTCTATGGCAAAAGCCCAGGGGCGGACATACGCCTGGTGGGCATAACCCCCCAGGGGGAGGAGGGGCAACATTTACGCTGGGAATACCAGGGGAAGGTGGTGGAGGCACACCTGCATTTGCTGGGGGAACACAACGCGCTGAATGCGACAGCCGCTTTGGCCATGGCCCTGGTGTTGGGCTGCGACACCCCCCAGTGCATACAAGGCATAGAGGCTGCCAAAGCCGTACCACGCCGTTTGAGTTTGCGCCAAGGGCCCTCAGGCACACGCATATTGGACGACTGCTACAACGCCAACCCCGCCTCCATGCAGGCCGCCATATATACCGCCACCCAACTGGCCTCCCCCTCCCCCCCCCTGTTGGCCCTGGGAGACATGTTGGAGTTGGGCACAAGCGAAGAGGAAGCCCACAGGCAGGTGGGCCGCCTGGCCGCCCAATACGCCCATAAGGTGGTTTTTGTGGGCAAACGTATGCGCCTGGCCTGGGAGGAGGCCCACCCCTGCCTAGGGGAGGGGGCCCAGTGGTGTGAGGAGGCGCCGGAGGCCGTGGAGAGGTTGAGGGGGTGGTTGGGCCCGGGAGAGGTGCTGTTGGTGAAGGCCAGCCGCAGCATGCGCTTGGAGCGTATTGTGGAAGCACTCTGCACACATGAAGGAGACGAAGCATGCTTTATGCCCTCTATACCCTCCTAGAGGGCACAGAGTGGGCCCGCTGGTTTAATTTCCTCCGCTACCCCACCTTCCGCATTGTGGCCGCCGGGGTTGTTGCGCTGGCCCTGGGCATGTGGTTGGGCCCCAGCCTCATTCAACGCTTGCGTTTTGCCCAACACGGACAGGACAACGTACGCGAGGACACCCCCCAAACCCACCAGAAGAAAAAGGGCACCCCCACCATGGGGGGAGCCCTCATGTTGTTGTGTTTTTTCCTCGCCACCCTGTTGTTTGCAAACCTCACCTCCCGCCCCGTATGGGCCATGTTGTGGCTAACCGGCAGCTTCGGCGCCATTGGTTTTTTGGACGACTATTTGAAGCTTTCCAAACGCAACTCCAAGGGCCTGCCCGGGCGCTACAAATTGCTGTTGCAAACCCTCTTTTATTTGGTGGCCATAGGCTCCATTTTATGCACGTGGGAAAGCGGGGTGCCGCAGCTTGTTATTGACACCAAACTGGTGGTGCCCTTCATTCCCACGCGCCACTTTAACCCGGACTTGGGTTGGTTTTATTTGCTTTTTGGGTGGCTTATATTGGTGGGCACCTCCAATGCGGTTAACCTGACGGACGGGCTGGACGGGCTTGCCATTGCCCCCACCGTTGTTTCCGCCCTCGTGTTTGCCGTGCTGTGCTATTTGGGCGGCAGCGCGGTGGCCATTGCCGACGGGCAAAGCCTGGCAGGCACCCCCATTCACCAATACCTCGGCATTGCCCCCATTATGGACGGGGCAGAGTTGGCGGTGGTGTGCGCCAGCATGGTGGGGGCCGGCGTTTCCTTCCTCTGGTTTAACTCCTACCCCGCCTCCATATTTATGGGGGACGTCGGCTCCCTCGCCCTGGGGGGGGCCCTGGGGGGACTGGCCATACTCAGCAAAAACGAGTTGGTTTCCGCCATTATACACGGTGTTTTTTTGGTGGAGGCCCTCTCCGTGGTACTCCAAGTAGCCTCCTTCAAAACAACAGGGCGCCGCATATTCCGCATGGCACCCGTACACCACCACTTTGAGTTGAAAGGCTGGGCGGAGCCCAAAATTATTGTGCGGTTTTGGATTATGTCGGTGATGTGTGGAGGGGTGGCGTTGCTTGCGTTGAAATTGAGGTAACCCTACATGTTTCCTTCAAAAGCCCTCATATTGGGCTTGGGAAAAAGCGGCCGTTGTGCGGCACAACTTTTGTGCAGCAAGGGTGTGGAGGTGTTGGCGGTGGACGAAAACCCAAGGCTGGAGGTGGGGGGGCTTTTGGCCCAGGGGGCCAAAATATGCCTGGGGCCTTTGCCAGACGGTTTTTGGGAGGGTGCCCAGGTGGCCATACTCAGCCCCGGGTGGCCCCCCCACTCCCCCTCTTGCCAACAAGCCACCCAACACGGCCTCCCCCTATGGGGGGAAATAGAGTTGGCCTTCCGCTGTTTGCCAAAGGGCACAGGCCCCCTGTTGGGCATTACGGGCACCAACGGCAAAAGCACCACCACCGCCCTCCTTGGCCACCTCCTCTCCCAGGCCCGCTCCCCCGTGTTTGTGGGCGGCAACTTGGGGCGTCCGCTGACAGAGGCTTGCGCGCAGGTTTTTGCTGCACATGCCGTGGAGCTGTCCAGCTACCAACTGGAGACTTTGCATGAAGCGGCTTTTTTGGGCGCCTGTTGGCTTAACCTTACAGAAGACCATTTGGCGCGCTATGGCACCATGGAAGCCTATGAGAAAGCCAAGCTGCACATTTTTGAGCGCCCCCCCCCAGGGGCCTATGCCGTACTCAACGCGGATGAGCCGCGCCTATGGGGGCATGCGGCTGCGTTGAAGGAGAAGGGGAGGGCCCTATGGGGGTTTTCCCTGGAGAAGGAGAAGCCCGAGGGGGTGGAGGGGTGGGCCCGGAGGGCAGAGGGTGGCGCCGAGTTATACACCCCCCAGGGGAAGTGGTTTTTCCCCCTCAACAACCGCTCCCTAAGGGGGCGCCACAACACCGCCAACGCCATGGCCGCCCTATGTATGGCCCACGCCTATGGCATACCCCCCCCAGCCCTCGCCCAGGGGCTGTCCACTTTTGAAGGGTTGCCGCACCGCCTGGAGTGGATTCGCACCCTGGACGGCGTAGAGTGGATAAACGACTCCAAAGCCACCAACGTGGACTCCACCCTCGTCGCCCTCCAAGCCGTGGACGCCCCCCTTTGGTTGATTGCGGGTGGCCGAGGAAAAGGTGCCTCATACCAACCCCTTATAAATGCTTCGCGCAAAAAAGTGTTGGGCGTCCTCACAGTGGGGGAAGATGCGCCTCTGTTGGCAGAGGCTTTTGCCGGAGAGGTGGACACATTGGACTGTGGGACTTTGAGAGAAGCGGTATTGAGGGCCAGGCATTTGGCGACGCCTGGGCAGGTGGTGTTGCTTTCCCCGGCGTGTGCCTCTCAGGACCAGTTTGAGAATTTTGAAGAGCGCGGCAACTTGTTTCGCCAATATGTGGAGGCGCTATGAGTGAGGGCAAGCAACTGACATTGGACGGGTGGTTGTTGGGGGCGGTGTTGGGGTTGTCCGCCGTGGGCCTCATTATGGTATACTCCTCAAGCGCCATTTTGGCCCATGAGCGCACGGGGGACAGTTTTTATTTTTTGAAGAAGCAGGTATTGGCAGCAGGCATAGGTTGGTTGGCCTTGGTGTTTTGTTTGAGGTTGGGCTACCGCAAGCTTGCGCGTTTGGCCTACCCGTTGTTGCTTTTGGCCATGGCACTCATGGTATTGGTACTCATTCCAGGCATAGGGGTGAAGGTGGGGGGCGCCTATAGGTGGATGCGTTTGGGAGGGTTTTCTTTCCAACCCTCGGAGTTTGCCAAGTTGGTATGGGTTGTTTACCTTGCCTACTCCTTGGCGAAGAAGCGGGAGAAGGTGCGCTCCTTTTCCATTGGTTTTTTGCCGCACTTGTTAATAGCTGGTTTGTTGGTGGGCTTGTGCATGTTGGAGCCTGACTTTGGCAGCTCCGTCGCGTTGTTGTTTTTAATGTTTGTTATGTTGTTTGCGGCGGGGGCCAAGCTTTCCTATTTGGTAGGCTCCGTGTTGTTGGCCATTCCGTTTGCCTACCACGCCATTACCTCCTCTCCCTACCGCTACCAGAGGATGATGTCCTTTTTGGACCCCTGGGCCAACCGCCAGGGTGCCGGCTACCAAGTAGCCGAGTCCCTCATGTCCATAGGCTCCGGCGGGTTGTGGGGTTTGGGGCTGGGGGAGGGGAGGCAGAAGTTGTTTTTTTTGCCGGAGGCGCACTCGGATTTTGTATTTGCCATTTTGGGGGAGGAGATGGGGCTTTGGGGCACAACCCTCATAATAGCCCTATACGCCATTGTTATTTGGCGGGGTGTGCGCATTGCATTGCATGCAGCGGAGCCTTTTGGCTGTTATTTAGCATTGGGCATAACGGCGCTGTTTGCATTCCACGCTGTTGTGAACATGTCCGTGGTTTTGGGGTTATTGCCCACCAAGGGGTTGACGTTGCCTTTTATTTCCTATGGAGGCTCCTCGTTGATGATGTGTTTGGCCGCGACGGGGCTTTTGTTGTCCATTTCTGCTGTTGTGCGCAGGCAACCCCAGAGGGACGGGGTTGAAATACACCATTCCAAGCATGCACCACATGCTGTTGAGGCGCCGCTATGAAGCTTCTCGTTGCAGGGGGGGGGACAGGGGGCCACATTTTTCCGGGCATAGCCGTTGCGGAGGAGTTGACGACGCGGGCGCCCAACAATGAGGTGGTTTTTGTAGGCACGCAACAAGGCATTGAGGCCAAGGTGGTGCCGCAGGCGGGGTTTAGGCTTTGCACCATTCCCTCGCGAGGACTCAAGCGTGTGGGGTTTTGGAAGAAGCTATGGGGTTTTTTGTTATTGCCCTTTTCATTTTTGGCGGCATGGGGCGTATTGCGGCGGGAGAAGCCGGACTTCGTATTAGGTGTTGGTGGCTATTCCTCCGGCCCTCTGGTGTTGACAGCGGTATTTTTGAGAATACCCACAGCCATACAGGAGCAGAATGCCGCGGCAGGGGTGACAAACCGCATATTGGGGCGTTTTGTGAAGGCGGTTTTTTTGGCATTTGAGCAAGCGGCCAAGGACTTTTCCCCGCGCAAAATACACGTGGTAGGCAACCCCGTACGCCGCAAGTTATTTGACAACTATTTGCGCTCCAGCTCCCCGCACCCGGGTTTTAACATATTGGTATTTGGGGGAAGCATGGGGGCGAGGGGCATTAATTTGCGGATGCGGGAGGCGTTGGCCTTTTTGGAGGACTTGAAGGGGGAGCTCCACTTTGTGCACCAAACGGGAAAAAACGACTTGTCCGAGGTGCAAACCGCCTATGAGGGGCGCCAATTTTCCGCCGAGGTATTGCCCTTTATTGACGACATGTCCTCCGTATACGCACGCTCCGAGCTGATTATATGCAGGGCCGGGGCGGTGACTTTGGCGGAACTTACCGTTTGCAAGAAGCCCTCCATCCTCATTCCCTTCCCCTATGCGGCGGACGACCACCAAACCAAAAATGCGAGGGCCATGGAGGAGGCGGGGGCGGCCATTGTTTTTTTGGAGGCCGAGTTGACGGGTGAGTGTTTGGCCGCGGAAATTCGCGCACTGGTGAAGGACGCAGAGCGGCGTTTGAGAATGGAGCGCTGCGCGGGACTCATGGGCAGGCCCGAGGCCGCCAAGGAGTTGGTGGACATGTGCATAGGCCTCACCTATGGGAAGAAAAAATGGCTGACAGCAGGAGAAAGCCGATGAATGCCCTCTCCAGCCGCTTTAAGACGAGGCACTCCGCCCGCGTACATTTTGTGGGCATAGGCGGCGTGGGCATGTGCGGCATAGCCGAGGTGTTGGTGAATTTGGGCTATGTGGTTTCCGGCTCCGACTTGAAGCCCTCGGAAATTACACAACGGCTTGAAACCCTCGGTGCTATTGTCAGCTATGGGCACCGCAAGGAGAATTTGAAGGAGGCCGACGTGGTGGTTATTTCCTCCGCGGTGAAGAAGGACAACCCGGAAGTGTTGGCGGCCAAGGTAGCCAAAATTCCCGTCATTCCCCGCGCAGAAATGTTGGCGGAGTTGATGCGCCTCAAATATGCCGTGGCCATTGCCGGCTCCCACGGGAAGACGACAACCACCTCCATGGTGGCCACCGTTATGAATGCGGCGGGGAAAGACCCAACGGTGGTGGTGGGGGGCAAGGTGAATGTATTGGGCGCCAATGCCAAGCTTGGGAGCAGCGAGCTAATGGTGGCCGAAGCCGACGAGTCCGACGGCTCCTTCTTGCGCCTCTACCCCTCCATTGCCGTGGTGACAAATGTGGACGTGGAACATATGGACCACTACCACTCCCTCGACGCCCTCAAGGAAGCCTTCATAAGTTTTTGCAACAGCATTCCGTTTTATGGCCTCAACGTTTTGTGTTTGGACCACCCCAACGTACAAAGCCTCTTGCCGAGAATTGAAAAGCGCGTGGTGACATATGGCACAGCACAAAGTGCTGACTACCACCTCAGAGACATTCGCCTGGACGGTTTTTTGACGCACTTTAGGGCCTCCCGGCGCAACGACTCTTTGGGGGAGTTTACGGTGAAAATGGTGGGGGCGCACAACGCACTCAACGCCATGGCGGTGATTGCCATTGCAGACGAGTTGAACATTCCCCTTGAAACAGTACGCACGGCCCTGCGCAATTTTGAAGGCGTACAAAGGCGGTTTACGGTGCGCGGGGAGGAGAGGGGCACCCTGGTGGTGGATGACTATGGGCACCACCCCGAAGAAATAAAAGCCACCCTCCGCGGCGCCAAACAAGCCTTCCAACGCCGCCTCCTCGTCGCCTTCCAACCCCACCGCTACACGCGCACCAGGGACTTGCTTATGGAGTTTGCCTGCGCCTTCAACGACGCGGACGCTTTGGTGTTGCTGCCCATATACCCCGCCGGAGAAGAAGCCATTGCCGGCATAAGCAGCGAAAGCCTCAAACACCTCATTGCCCAGCATGGGCACAGGGAGGTGGCCCTGGCAACCGACGCGCAAGAGGCCGCAGAGCACCTATGCAAGCACACGCAGCCTGGGGACATGGTGGTGACTTTGGGTGCTGGCAACATAACACAACTGGGCCCCCTGTTGTTGGAGCGCCTGAGGGCATTGGAATGAGGCAACCGACGCGCCACTGGTTGCCGGGGGTTTTGGAGTGCATGGGAGAGGACGAAATAGGGTTGGACATACCCATGGCCGCGCATTGCACCGTGCGTGTAGGCGGCAAGCTTGCGGCACTCAGCAAACCACGCAGCATGGCCTCTTTGTTGGCCCTGCTGCGTTTTTTGCACAAGGAGAATGTGGCATTTTTCATACTCGGCAAAGGTGCCAACCTCCTGCTGGGCGACAAAGGTTTTGACGGCGTAGCCATAAGCCTTAGCAACATGCCCCCACAGGAGGAGGTAAAGGTTTTGGGAGAGGGAGGGGAGTTGCAGCTTTCAGCGGGCCAGTCCATTTCACGCCTTTTGGGTTTGGCGTTGGGCCGGGGTTTGGTGGGGGCGGAGTTTTTGGCAGGCATACCCGGCACCCTAGGGGGGGCCTGTGCGGTGAATGCGGGCACACGGCAAGGGGACTATATGTCCCTGGTTTCCGCCGTAGAGTTGGCCACAGCGGAGGGGGTGGGGTGGGTGGGGGCCAACCAACTGCCCTACGGCTACCGCCACACCCAACTGCCCCCCCACAGCATAGCCGTGGCCCTACGTTTTGCATTGCCCAAGGGGGACATAGGGCTTGCCAAGCGGAGGATGCGCGAGGAGTTGGCCTATAGGAAGCGGACGCAGCCTTTGGAGTGGCCCAGCTTTGGCAGCGTATTTAGAAACCCCAAAGGCCACCGCGCAGGCCAGCTGATAGACGCTGCTGGGCTGAAGGGCACACGTTGTGGGGGCGCGCAAATTTCAACCAAGCATGCGAATTGGATTATTAACCGAGGGGCAGCGACAGCCCTTGACATTCTCCGTCTCATGGAAATGGCCATGGTGCGTGTGGAGGCCCAATACGGCATAAAACTGACACCTGAAGTCCACCAAAAAGGAGTTTTTGAATGAAGCCTATGCAGAGGGAAGAGGTGAAGCAAAAGCGAGTAGCCGTATTGAAGGGGGGCCTCTCCCAGGAGAGGGAGGTGAGCCTCAAGACGGGGGCGGCCATAGCCCAAGCATTGCGTAGCCAGGGCTATGGGGTTGTGGAAATAGACGTAGGTTTGGACTTGGTGGCGCGCCTATTGGAGGAGAAGGTGGAGGTGGCCTTTATTGCCCTGCATGGCCGTTGGGGCGAGGACGGTTGCATACAGGGCCTTTTGGAGAGCATGCGCATACCCTACACAGGCTCCGGCGTATTGGCCTCCGCCGCAGGCATGGACAAAACATTCTCCAAGCGTATTTTTGACGCCTTCAACATACCCACGCCGCCGTGGGTGGCCTTTGACAGCTATGAAGAGGCCGCAGCTGCGCGTTTGCCTTTTGCATTCCCTTTGGTGGTGAAGCCCTCACGTGAAGGCTCCTCCATTGGGGTGAATATTTGCAAGGGTATGGAGGAATACCAGGCGGCGTTGCGCATAGCTGCGGGGTTTGAGGGGCAAATTCTCGTGGAGTGTTTTGTGAAGGGCCGGGAGATACAGGTGGGCTATTTGGAGGGAGAAATATTGGGGGCCATAGAGGTGGTGGCCGCGCGTGCCTTCTATGACTACCAGGCCAAATATTCCGCTGACAGTGGCACCCGCTATATTTTCCCCGCGGCATTGGAAGCGAAGGCCCAGCAGCGTATTTTTGAGGTTTGTCTCCAAGCCAACCGTGCCTTAGGTTGCCAGGGGGCCACGCGCGCCGACACCTTGTTAACGCCGGAAGGCGAAGTTTTCCTCCTGGAGGTAAACACTTTGCCGGGCATGACAGCCACCAGCCTATTGCCCAAAATTGCAGCCGGAAAGGGACTGGAATTTGGGGGGTTGTGTGAGAGGTTGTTGTTGGGGGCCACATTGAAGGCGTGAGGTTTTTTGGGCCTGCGGCCCGGGCCCTTTTTGGAAAGGTTTCTTTTCGCCCTTCGGGCGGGTTTATTTAACTGAGAATGTTTTTATGGGCCATGCGGCCCGAGCCTCTCTCAACTGAGTTATGCTTTTATGGGCCTGCGGCCCGCGCTTTTTCGCCCTCCGGGCAGGTTTTCGCCTCTCGGCGAGTCACTTTTTTTTTGCGCGCGCAAAAAAAAAGTAACCAAAAAAAAACGGCGCCCTGCGGGGCCTTGGCCTCACTTGCAACCCTCTTGGAGCTTCCCTCCTCCGCACCCATCAGCGAGGGTCGCGGAACACTGTGCAAAACTTGGAGCGTGTCAGCAATGCCGTTTGAAGCCACCTCGGAAAATATGCCTCGCCCACAACCCTCCTGGAGCCATCCGAAACAGCCTCGAAAAATACCCTTCACTCGCAACCCTCTTGGGGCTTTCCTCACCTGCGCCCATCAGCGAGGGTCGCGGAACACTGTGCAAAATATGGGGCGTGTCAGCAGCAGCTTTTGTGGCCAACCGCCTGCTTTCAGCAGGCGGCTATATAATGCCGTTGAAGTGTCAACTTTGCATTGCTTTCTGTCAACTCGTGAATTGACATAAGGTAATGTAAAGTTGGCATATGGGCTATTTGAAAGCCTCGTGTCGAAGACACGAGGTTGAATGCAGAGAGCAGTGCTGACACGCCCCATATTTTGCACAGTGTCCCGCGACCCTCGCTGATGGGCGCGGAGGAGGAAAGCCCCAAGAGGGTTGCGAGTGAAGGGTATTTTTCGAGGCTGTTTCGAATGGTCCTAGGAGGGTTGTGGGCGAGGCATATTTTCCGAGGTGGCTTCAAACGGCATTGCTGACACCTCCCAAGTTTTGCACGTGGCCCCGCGACCCTCGCTGATGGGTGCGGAGGAGGGAAGCCCCAAGAGGGTTGCGAGTGAAGGGTATTTTTCGAGGCTGTTTCGGATGGCCCCAGGAGGGTTGTGGGTGAGGCATATTTTCCGAGGTGGCTTCAAACGGCAGTGCTGACACCTCCCAAGTTTTGCACAGTGTTCCGCGACCCTCGCTGATGGAGACAAGTGAGGGAAGCCCCAAGAGGGTTGCGAGTGAAGGGTGTTTTTCGAGGCTGTTTCGAATGGTTCCAGGAGGGTTGTGGGCGAGGCGTATTTTCCGAGGTGGCTTCAAACGGCACTGCTGACACCCTCCATATTTTGCACGTGGCCTCGCGACCCTCGCTGATGGGCGCGGAGGAGGGAAGCCCCAAGAGGGTTGCGAGTGAGGCGAAGGCCCCGCAGGGCCACCGGAGGGAGCCGTTTTTGAGGAACTTTTTGGGCGAGCAAAAAGTTCCCCG
>Ga0209755_10003333_pt1 | contig 20304 bp, 19 predicted proteins | sample TergutCo191P1_FD_187301 | JGI IMG/M metagenome (GOLD analysis project Ga0209755, IMG submission 187301) | Cornitermes sp. P1 segment gut microbial communities from Petit-Saut dam, French Guiana - Co191P1 (SPAdes) (version 2) | ecosystem: Host-associated > Arthropoda: Insects > Digestive system...
ACATGTTTAGCTGATGGGTACTAATAGACCGAGGGCTTGTTCAATTGATATTAGCGCAGATTTTTTGAGTTTGGATTGTGATTTGGGTTTTATTGGTGGTTTGTGTTTGGTTTTGAGGGTTTGTGAGAAAAACTAAATATTCCTCGATAGCTCAACGGCAGAGCATCCGGCTGTTAACCGGAGGGTTGCTGGTTCGAAACCAGCTCGGGGAGCTACAAAAAGGCCTTGTGAAATAAGGCCTTTTTTGTTTTGTTTCGATAAAATTATTATGCCAAAAATTCGCCAAGCTGAATAAGATTATCTTCACAATTATCCGCGCCGTTTAATTTTATAATCGGGCAAGACAATTGTTTTAACCATTCCTCATGTAATTTCATACTCCTCATATTTATATCTCCTGCATCATATTGCATTGCCCATTCGATAAATTTTGTATGCTCGTCGTACATATCTCCGCCTTTGCGTATTCTTTCTCCAAAGCGTTCGTATTCTCGCTTTTTTAGTCGCTCTTTGCGAATGGCGGCAGAGGTGCAAAGAAAAACAACCAAATCAAATTGAGGAATGAAAATATCGCCCCAACCGCACAATGAACCCGATATTACGCATTTTGGGTTTTTGCAATGGCTGATGACATAAGGGGGATTCGTTCTTCGCGGGGGCGAGGGCTTGTAAACATCGGGTCTGTTTGAAACCAAAAATAATAATCTGTATCAATCCATTTGTAGCCATATTTCCGCTCCAATGCTTTCCCTAGTGTAGTGACTCCAGAGCCAGAAGCTCCTAGAATGTGAATTATATTGATGCCTAGCACCCCCTACACTTGCCTTTCCTATCGGTTTTTATCAGTGCTTATCAGTGTAAATCCGTGGTTTAAAAAATTATTGCAGCAATTGCAAAACAGCTTGGGGGGATTGATTTGCCTGGGATAGCATGGATGTTGCGGCTTCTTGCAGGATATTGCTTTGGGTTAGGCGCATCATCTCTAGTGCCATATCGGCATCGCGAATACGGCTTTCCGCAGAGGAAAGATTTTCTGATGCGATTTGCACATTGTTTATGGTAAATTCCAGGCGGTTTTGGATTGCTCCTAGCATGGCGCGCTCGCCGGAAACATGCGCCAAAGCCCGGTCGAGATAGGGAATCTGCCGCTGGATATCATAGCCCTCGGAATGCAGCACATCTATCAGCCCGGCCAAATCCCCATCCGCATCCCCCAAAATCTCGGTGGTAACGCCGCCGATGCCAACAAACAAGCCCTGCCCCGCATTCGCACCCAATTGAAACCATAGCGGCCCCTCTTGCTGTGGTAGCAAATCAGGCAAATGGTCGTCTATATCCGGGTCGGGGATATCGTCGAAATCATGCAAAGGCCAGCCGGGCGGCGCAGGAATATCCTCATCCCAGTCCTCAGGCACAAAAACCAAATGCGCCCCATGGTCTTGGGTAAAATTTATCAAAGCTCCCTCAAACGGCGCAGGGGGCGAACCCCACAACATTTCCGCCGTTTCCCCTTCCGAATTATTCGGCATAAAAGCAAAAAGCCTGCCGCCAGAATCGGTAATCAAAGTGTGAGTTTCGCCGCCAAAAGTAAACGTAAGGGGGGTAAAAGGCGGGAAAACAAATGGCTCGCCATCCGGGTCGTAAAGAAAAATACGAACGGCATATGTATGATTTCCATTGGTATCAGTAATTTGTGTAGGGTTGCCAGGATGATGGCTGATCTGCGGGTCGTGTGCCGATAAATTGCCGCCAAACAGAAACATTTCGCCTCCCCATGTGGTAGCACGCCCTCCGGCTATTTCCACCAGCCCATCATACATAGTAATTTCGCCGCCAAAAGCAGGGCCACCACCGACTGCGGCTATGGTAATAATCCCGTGATGGATAGTTATATTGGCATTATTTCGTCCGCCCATACAGCCGCCGCCAATAGCCGTACCGCCGCAAGAGCCGGGATACACCCGAATAATGCCGCTATTGATAAGAACATTATCAACACCTCTACCCGAAGTGCCCTGACTACCGCCGCCAATAGCCGCCGCCTCTCCCGCACCCCGGGCGATAATATGCCCGCCATCTATCCGGATAGTACCGGCCGCTGCCCATTCCGCTCCATCGATATCAGCACCGCCGCCGCCGATAGCTGCGCCGCTGCTGGCATTGGTAGCACCATGCCCAATAGCCTCCAAAGACCCATGGCCATCTATGATAAGGGAATTGCCGCCGGTAATACGCACACCGGCATTTCCGCCGCCGATAGCCATCAGGCGATTATCCCCCACCAGCCATAAATAATTATGTCTGGTTTGATTCGGCTCGCCAAAATCCAGCGGGGTGCTGGCGGACTCGATATTTACATTATTCAAAATCAAATCGCCTGTACTGGTCATTACAATAGTATTGCTGGTAACATCCCCATTGCCATTTACCTGCACAACTTCGGAGGAGTCAATAGTCAAAACCCCATTATTAAAAGACCAGCCAACACCAGATTGGCCATCCATTAAATCATTTAGCAAATATGGGATAATAACGTCAGGGTCAGGTGGAGTGCCAAAAGGCGGCACCAAACTAATATCCGGCGCGGCAAAAGGCGCGGGGGCAATAATTCCAAAATCTGTAATATCTCCCGGCGCGGAAAATAGATTCATAATATCATCCAAAGTGATAGTGCCGCCAGCCCCGGTCTGCTCCAGCCAAAAATCGAGAAAGCTGGGGCTGGGCGCGGGTTTTGCGGCTGCCCAATTATCCATGGCCTCCCATAAAGCCTCAAATTCAGCAGCATGCGGCACGCTAGAATTATCCAAAATAACCAAATTCTGGAAAATATGGGGAATAACGGCAGAAAAGCCCCCCATTTGGGCAAAGCTATGGTCGCCGCCATAGGGCGCGCGGGAATTTAGCCAATCATCAAATGTCGAGCCATTGCCCATTATGTATGATGCAAAATTATCAAAAACCTCATGAATATTTGCTATATTTGAATGGAAAAACATATCTAGGCTGGATTGCACCAGAGCCGAGCCGTGATTAGCATCGGCGGATAGCCATGTCACCGGGTTTTCCTCCCAGGCCAGCGAGCCATCTAGCAAAGTGCGGGTATTAAATTCGGTGCGGGCGGCCACCGCATTGATTTCCTGCATAATTTGGTCGACCTCGCGCTGGATTTGCAGGCGGTCGCTAAAAGACAGCCGCTCATCCTCATGCACATTCGTATCATTTGCCGCCTGAATAACCAGCTCGCGCATGCGGATTATCATATCGCTAACGGTGCTCATAGCACCCTCGGCGGTTTGTATCAAAGAAACGCCGTCCTGCGCATTTCGCGAGGCCTGATTTAGCCCGCGAATCTGCCCCCGCATTTTTTCCGAAATCGCCAAACCGGCCGCATCATCTGCCGCCGAATTTATCCGAAACCCCGAAGACATCCGCGCCGCCGCCGTCCTCTGCGTCTTCCCGGTCATCCCCAAATGCCTATGGGCATTGATGGCACTAATATTCGTCCTCACTACCATATTTGACATGCTACAACCCCCAAATTACCTATCAAGAATATCATGGCGACCTATATCAAGCAGTAAAATTATTTTGCCGACCTTATATGTCCATAAAATCCGAATGTCCATATTAACGCTACACTCAAAAACATCTTTAAGGCTTTGAACTTTTTTTGTACGCAAAGAAGGGTGCAAAGGATTTTGTGAAATAATTAACAATTTTTTAGCAACAGCTTTTTGTTCATTTCGGGACAATTTCTTTAGGTTTTTTGAGAACACCTTTGTTGGCTCAAGGTTGTACATCTTCGTCACCAAGGTTTATTCCCAAATCATTAAACATATCCTCAACATTATTATACGCAAAAGACGGCTCTTTTTCGTGGTCTTCAATTATTTGGGCAATTTTTTCAAGCTTACTTTTGGGGTAAACAACCACAGGGCAAAGAAACAGGCCGCCGTCACGCTCCACAACCTCGAATCTATCCCCTTCTTGTATCCCCATCTTTTTTGTAATTTCGCTAGGAAGCGTAATTTGCGAACGCGCCCTCATTTCAATTACCATAAGCTCTCGCCTCTTTGCTAATTATCTTCACGCCTCTTTATTAGCCTGGTAAATTTTGCCATGTCTAGGGTTTGGCTGATGGCGGCTTTGCGGTTTTCGGCTTGGATTTGGTCGTGGATTTCTTTGCGGTTTATGGCGATGGTGCGGGGGGCGGCTATGCCCAGCTTTACCTGGTCGCCGGCTATGCCCAGCACCACGATTTCTATGTTTTCACCAATGATGATGGATTCGCCTTTTTTGCGGGTGAGGGCCAGCATTAGTCATCCGCCCCTTCCGCCGAAAATAGCTTGTGTCGCACATGATAATCTTCGTTTTGGCAAATTATTTGCTTGCCTTTTTTTGTTTCCCAATTGATTACAACGGGGGCTTTTAAATTCACCGTCATATCCTTGATATCCACCGGGATAACCGCCACATTTAGCACCATGTAGTTTTCGGTTTCGCCTAGGGGGGTCAGTAGCTCGTCGTCTACGGTGGGGCTATAGTCGGGCTTTAGCTCGTGCAAATCCATTAGCACAAAACAAATATCATCCTCGTCTATATCGATGGCTTGCAAATAGCAAATAGCCCCATCATCCTGCCGCAGCAGCGCAAAGCGATGCATATCGGGAAAACCCGGCATGCCCTCGTCAAAAATAACTATATCTGCCTCGTCAAATTCGATTTCGCCAAATCTGGCGGTTTTTAATTTCATAAATTCACCTCTAAAATTAAACTACCCCTATATAAAATTCACCAGAGATAACTGATTTATACGCGCCCCTACCTGCATGGCGGCTTGCAAAATAGCCTCGGCGGCATTTAGGCGCATTAAAACCTCTAAAATATCCACATTTTCGTTTTGGCTCATTAGGTCGGTTAGGGTATCCAAATTTTCATCCAGCCGCTCGTAAATTAGCTCTAGGCGGTTTAGGCGGCTGCCTAGGGTGGTGTATTCCGTCACTAGCTGGGCGGCGTGGATTTCCATGCGCCCCAGCATATGGCTAAATTTTTCACGCATTACCACGCGATATAGGTCGCGCTCATAAACCAGCCGCTCTTCAACCAAAAGCTCAAGGTCTGCCGCAGAAATCCCGGGATTCAGGCCGGCATAATGCAGCCGCAGCTCGCCCGCATCAGATAGCCGCACAGCATTTATGCCCTGCACCAATGCCTGCATATCCGAAAACATCTGCCAGGAATAAATATTTCTGGCCTGCGCATTTACCGTCAGGCGTACATTTGTGCCAAATTCAAACTGCATTTCTTGATTAGCTTGGTCGAAATGGGAAAATCTATTTGGGATAACAATTCCATTTTCATCCGTGGCCGGAGAATTGAAATCAATGGTATTAAAATAAATCAGCGGATTTAGCTCGCCAATATTTACCCCCTGCACCGAAAAGCTCATAGTAAAGCCGCCGGCAAATGGGAAATTTTGGAATTGGTCATGCATATGTTGCTGCTGCTCCATATCGCGAACATAATGCGCAACAGACGCCATATAGGTTTCAAAGGCATTTAAAAATCGGCTAACCGCCGGGTTTGCATCATTATGCACAAACACATCCGGGGTGGTTCTAAAATCGGTGGTTTGGGGGGCGGCGCTTGTGGCGACCGGGGGCGGCGCGGGTGGGGCTAAAAGAGGGATGGCGTCCGGGTCAAAGGCAGCCAAAAAGGTTTGGAAATCTGTTAAAAAATCGTCAAAAACAGCTAGCCCATCCTCGATATATTGGAAATGGTCGCGCATAGCCGCCGCATAATTGGCAAAATTAAATGAGCCATTAGGGTCTGGCGGGGCGGGCTGGGATGGCATTAGCAAAAATCTAAATGGGTCAAAACCATGCTCTATAAAATCATAAAAATAATTTGCAAAAACATCATTCCAGCGGGTTTCCACCTCGGCGCGGAGGGTAGCCCATTCGGCAGAAAGGTCGGCATAATCCCCGGCCATAGCCGCCAGCCATGCAGCATCCAAATCAGCAGGGTCTACGCCAAAATCATCAGGATTTGGCGCGGTGGGCCTAACCGGAACGCTAAAAGGCACATTGCCCCCAACAATAAACCGCTCCGCCGCCCGATTTGAAAATATCAGCTCGCCGGTTTCGGGAATAAAATGCACCCGCATTCCGGCCGCATCATAATCCGGGTTTGGCATAGGCGGGTCGCCTATAAATTGCGTATTAAAATTGGTCATATCAAAGGGATTAACAGAGCCATGCATGCTCATGGTATGAACCTCAAACCCGGGCAGGTTAATGGAATTAACCCCCTCGAATGGGATGCGCACCACATTTACCGCCCTTTGCTGGGGCGGTGTGCCATCTAGCGGCACCCATGCCCGCAAAACGCCGCGGGCTATATCATTATTGCCAATAGTTTTGGTTATGCCAAAATGGGCATCCGCGTCATTGCGCGAAATAATGGGGGGCAGATTTGTGCGAAAGCCGGAAAATAGATATCGCCCGGCCAGCGTGCCATTCATTTCCGTCCCCAGTTGCTCAAAAAGCATTTCGATTTCCGCCATGATTTTTTGGCGGTCGTCGTATTGATAGGTATCAGATGCGCCCTGTACCAGCAGCACATTTATCCGGTCTACAACCTGGGTCATATTTTTCATGGCTTGGTCGGATAGACTCATCCAGTTTTGCCCCTGAATATTATTGCGCTGGTGCTGGGTGGCTTCGGAAATATTGGTGCGAAAGCGCAAAGCGCGGCTGGCGATAATGGGATTTTCCGAAGGGTTTTGAATTTTTTTGCCGCTGGATAGCTGCATTTGCAATCTATCCAAAGTGCGCGAGCTGCGATTTAAATTTAACAACAGGCGGTTTGCGGTCATTGCATTGGTCATTCGCATATTTTATTCCTCCATTATCTATTTCCGATTTGGTTTATCAAAGTGTCATATATATTATCAATGGTCGACATCATTCTGGCGGCGGCCTGAAAAATCAGCTGGTGCTGAATCATCAAGGCGGTTTCTTCGTTCATATCAACCCCGCTAAATGATAGGCGTTGATTTTCAATAACCACCAAAAGCTCATCATAGCTCAGGGCAAAATTTTCTGCCTGCCGCCAAACGACGCCCAAAGAGCCAGTCAGCGCGGCGATAAAATCGCCCAGGCGACCCTCGCGGAAAAGCCCGCGGTCGGCTGTGATATATGTCCAGCTCATAATCGCGTGATTTGCGCTTTCGCCGGTGGTATTCGGGTCGCCGCTAATGGCCAGACGGCGCGGGTCGCGGGCGATTGTATCATTTAGCATAATATTTCCGGCGGTGAGATTATGTATATTAAACACGCCGATATCCCGGATAGAATCACGGATAGGGAAGCCATTGGCATCGAGAGTGAGGCTTTGGGGTTGCCCCGCATTTTCGCCAAAGGGCTGGCGATAGGTGAAAAGCAAATGGCCGCGTTGTGGCGGGATATTTAAATCCCATGCATCCAAATGGCCAATCATCCCGGGGATTGCGCCGCCATCTAGGTATCTGCCTTCATTCATAGCCATCGCCCATGTGCGAGCCAGCACATTTAGGCGATTCATAAAATACGGCAAACCGCGGTAATTTGTGGTGCGGCCTATGGTGATATCGGAATTCATGGCATTAAAGGCGGATTCGCCGGACACATGCTGGTCTGGATAGCCATGCAAATCAAATTCGGCGCGGTAAATCCCATCCCATTCCCCATTTGCATCCAAATCGCGGAAAAGCCGCACATTTGAAAATGTGAATTCATTTGTGCCCCCGGCGGGACTGACCACCTGCAAAACCCCGGGCTGGGGGAAATCCATTCGCGAGCGGCTGGAGTCGAAATGCAGAGTTAAAACCGGGGTGATTCCAGCACCAGCAGAGCCGGGGGGTGTTCCGGTAGAGGGAACGAGGCTAGGGCGGTGGGGGTCGTCTAGGGTTGCGCCGCGCAGGGCTATGCCCTGATTTCCGCCATTTCCATATAGCATATCAATAATGCCTTTTAGCTGGCCGGAAAGAGAGCGCGAAAATTTATCAAAAATCATTCCGTTTTCCCAATAAATGTCATACATCCCGGGCGGCTCTTCAAAATTCCGCGCAACCAAGGTATTGTCGCTCATTCTGCGCTGGCGGACTTCCAGCTGGTTTAGGTTGAAATGGCTGATAAATGGCGCGCCATCTATGGTGATATGGGTTTCGCGGCGGCTTTTGGCGGGGTCTGTTACCCTTCCTGCGGCAAATTCGGGATTGGTTTCGATTTCGCGCACATCGATATTAACAAAGCCCGATAGCTCGTCGATTAGGCGGCCGCGCTGGTCGCGCAAATCATTGGCATTTGAGCCATCCATTTCCATTTGGACAATCGAGCGATTTAGCGATTGGATTTGGCGGCCAAGGCTATTGATAACCCCCACAATCGCGCCCATTTCCTGATTTGCATCAATCATTTGCTGGGTTAGCTGGCGGTAAACATGATTCATATATGTTGCTAGGGATTCAAAAGAGCTTGTTAAATTCGCCCGCATGGTCATATTTGGGGCGTCGGTTTTTAGATTTTGGATATGTGTCATGATATCATTAAACTCGGCATTTAGCCCGGTATTATCACCATTGCGGATAATGCCGCCCGTCATTTGCAAAATGGAATTTTTTTGCCAAAATTGCCCATGGACGGAATTTTGATGCCAAAATTTTTGGTCTAAAAAAGGATTGCGCATGCGGGTGATTGTTGTGATTTGCGAGCCTGTGCCTATCATGCCTCTAGGGCCAAAAACCCGCAGGGGCTGGGTGGCGCGCTGTACCGCAACCTGGCGCGAAAAGCCATCTGTCGCCACATTTGCAATATTATGACCGATTGTATTTAATTGGGCGCGAGATGCATTTATCGCGGATGATGCTACATGCAAGCCAAAAAATGATGAACGCATATTTTATTCCCTCCTACAATCCTACGCGGCCAAGGCGATTGACCACCGTATCTATCATACTATCTACCATATTTAGAATCCGCGATGCCGCATTAAAGGCGTGTTGGAATCGAATCATATTGCTCATTTCCTCATCTATCGATACGCCGGAAACGGCTTGGCGTCTATTATCTAGGGTATGTATTTCCTCGTTTGCTGTATCTAGGCTAGTGCCGAAATACTGGGTTTCGGTTGCCAATTGCTCGACAATCCAGCGGTAAAACATATCAACACTGCGGGCGCGCTCATTGCCAAAGGTGATGGTTTCGCCGCCCCATTGCTGGATGATGCTCAAAATCAGGGTATTGTCGCTTTCATCCCCGGAGGGGGATAGGGGCAGCAGGGAATGGCCGCCCTGGCGCAAAAGCACCGGATTTATGGCGATATTTCCGATGGAATAGCTGCTACCCCGCAAAAATGGATTTTCGGCAATGGTATTGCGGCGGCCTAGCGGGTCATCCGGATTTGAAAAACCGGCGGCAGAGCGCACAAATAGGGGGATATGCTGGTGCTGCTGGCCGGGGTCGCCCAGAGCAAATGGGGCGATAACGGCTAGCTCGCCATTTTCAATAGGCGCGAAAGCCTGATTGAAAATATTTACTATTTGATTTACCAAAGAATCAAGCTGCGCCTGCACCCGGGGGATATGCGAAATAGTCATATTAAAATTATTTCGCTCGGCCATAAAGAAGGTTTGCTGCACACCAACCAAAATCCCATGGGCATGGGACATATTATCCCTAAAAGCCAAAGCCTGGCCGCGCTGGATGGAATTCATGCCCGCCATCATATCATCCCATTGCGCATCGGTAAAGGCGGGGAATGAGGGCGGCTCCGGGATGGTGCGGGTGGCGGCAGGGCCTAAAAATAGGGAGGGCTGCTGCAAATACATGGTGTATTCCTCGATAAAATCCTGCATGGCGGTGGCAAAGTCGGGGTCGATGGCATTTATGGCCGCCAGCATGGCCGGCGGTATTTGAAACATGCCCAAAACCGGGTTGCCATTATTATCGGTATAGCCATTAAAAGCCAGCTCTAGCACCCGCGCTTCGCTCATAACAGGATAGGAGAAACGATTTGCAGGCATTAGCCCGCGGGAAACCAATGCCCCCAGCAATGCCCCCTGTTCCGCGCCATTTCGCACCGTATAGGCATTTGCCAAACGGCGATAATCAAATAGGGCGACCGCATTGCGATTGGTGGGGTCAAAAGGCAGGATATCCAAAGATTGGGTAAAAACAGGCTCGACAAAATTGCTACCCGGTGCTGAAAAGCGCAACCCGATTTGGGTGGTAAACCCGGGAGCAACCAGCAAATGGCCGTTTGTTAAAATATGGAATCCGGCGGCGGATTCGGTATAGTCGATTTCGATTAGGGTGGAGAGCTCATCAATGGCGTTATTTCGCCAGTCGCGCATATCATTTGCCCGGCTGCCCCCGGATTCCTCCAAATGAATGCGGCGATTTAGGGTATCTATATCGGAAATCAGCTGATTTATTCTTTGCACCTGGGATTTTATGGTATTATTTAGCTCGTCTTGGTATTCGCGCATAGAGCGTTGGGTGTTATTCATTTTATCGATAAAAGATTCGGCAAAGGTGAGGAAATTTCCCCGCGCCTCTAGGCTGCCGGGCTCGATGGATAGCTCATGCAAGGCGGCATTTAGATCGCGCAAAACGGAATGGAGGCGGTATTGCCCCTCTAGCTCGCCAAAAATCGAGGCTAGCTCTAGCCCCGTGGCATATCGCACCTGCATATAATGGGCGCGCGGCATGGTCAGCCTAAATTGCTGATCCAAAAAGCGGTCGCGGATTTGGCGAATACCCTCGATATTCGTCCCCATCCCAACCTGCATAAGCCCCTGAGCATTTCGCCCAACGGCGCGAAAATGAAAATCGCTCTGCATAACCTGCTGGCGCGTAAACCCCTGCACCTTGCTATTACCCAGATTATGCCCGGTAACATATAAATTAAGCTGCGCGGCATTGAGCCCACTAACAGCAGTAGACAAACTCCCCATGCTAGGCAATCTAATTCCCCCATCCTTCTAAAAGAAGATTATCAATATCAACAAAATGTTTTGTATTGCTGGTTATCAAGGTATAATTATTTTCAATGCAATATGCGGCAATCAATATATCGGCATCCCCGATAGTGCGTCCGGCTTTGCGCAATCGCGCCCATATTTTTGCGGCGCAATCCCATATATTGGCATTTATTTCGATTACCGGATAGCGGCCGCGTATAATTTCGTAGTTTGCTTCTTTGAGGCGGCTTCTGGTATGATAAAATCCCCGCATTACCTCAAAATCAACTATAGATGGAATTACCATTGGGATACCCCGCTCAATTGTTTTGCGAAACCAAATCATTGCGGGAAGGTTTCCGTTGGAGTAGCTGATTAAAAAGCTGGAATCCAATGCGTACATCATCATCAATCCTCGTCTTCGTCAAAAATAATCGGTTCACGCCCAAGGTCAAAACGCGGAAAATCTTCTATATTAAGTTCCTCGTCCGCAGATTCTTGAACCAAGCGTTCTAATTCAGCCAGCCAAACCAAATCCGGTTTTGGCGGCTGGGTTTGCGCGGGTTCATTATATAATGTCACACGCAATCGCCGCCCCTCGGGGATGGCGATGGGTTTGCCTTGCGTATAAAAGCGGCCGTTTTCAAAATAACCATCATAGGTCTGTGTTTGCATAATTTTTCACCCACTAATATCCAAAAAGCTGGCGCTTTCGCGGAAATCCTCGCCGTCGCGGCCATAGCTGGCACCGGGGCTTTCCATGGCGGAGCGGACAGCGTTTATATTGAATTCGATATAATCCAATGCATTTGCCACAAGTATTCGATTGTCCTCGTTTGCGGCGGAAAGGTCGGCTAGAGCCGCCTTCAGGCTTTCCACCAGGGCGGCATAGGCCTCGTATTCGGGCTGGTTTTTGATGATATCCGCCAGCTGGGTCAGGGTCAGGCTTTCTTCTTTTCGTCCCAAAACCTGGCAAACGTCTTTGATAATAATCGCCCGCTCTTTGTCGGCCTTTGCTCCGCGAGCTACGGCGGTGGTTTCTAGCTGGGTTATGCGTTTGATATTGGCGATATCGTTTGCAACAATGCTGCCGCGCTTTTCTTGTGCCAGCGCGGTCAGCTCGCCATAAATCTGCATAACCCCCGTCAGATTTTCCATCAATTCATGAATCAATCCCGCCATCAAAGCACCGCCCTATCCCAAAATAGCATCTGCCACCCTTTCGGCAGAAACGTGGTACGTACCCGAATTCAAACCGGCCGTTATTTCATCAATACGGCTTTGGCGCATATCCGGCGTGGTTTTCACAGCGCGCAGGGCGGTATGGTAATCTTTGGCGGTGCCCGATGGAGAATACTCCTCTCGAGCCATAGGCATCTTTTCGGCATTTCGCGAGTGCGCCCGATTAGACCGATATGCATTAGCAATCTGCGAAAAGTTTTCGATTCTCATAATTCTCAACTCCTTTAAATCACGTTAAATGTCCCTGTATATATATTATCGACACATTTTCGCCCCAATATTAGCATTTTTTTAAAACAATATTGACTAATTTTTTTTATAATGATATAATTTTTTTAAAATGCAGGAAGGGTGGGGGAATAATGCGCATTGGGATTGATTTGGGGGGGACTAATATCGGCATTGGGCTAATAGATAGCGCGGGGCGGATTTTGGCGCGAAATGAGGCGCAAACCCGCGCCGGGCGCAGCGCGGATGATATCGCGGATACTATCGCAAAAATGGCAAAAAAAATAGCCGATGGCGCTGATATCGATTTTATCGGGCTGGGCAGCCCCGGGACTATCGACCCCGCAGGGCGCATTTTATTTGCGGGGAATCTGGGTTTTGAAAATATTGATATGGCGGATATGCTGGCGGCGCGGCTGGGTCAGGCCGTTCATTTGGAAAATGATGCCAATTGCGCCGCGCTGGGCGAGGTGCTATTTGGCGCGGCGCGGGGCTATCGTCATTGTATTGTCATTACATTTGGCACTGGGATAGGCTCGGGATTTATTATAGATGGAAAAATTTACCGCGGCCCATTTTTTGGCGCGGGCGAGGCGGGGCACCATATTATCGCCATAAATGGCCGCCCCTGCACCTGCGGCAAAAATGGCTGCTGGGAGGCATATGCTTCCGCCGCGGCCCTGGCAAAAAGTGGGGGCGCAAATAATGCCAAAGAGATTTTTGATGATGCCGATAAAATCGGCCTGATAGATAGCTATTTTGAATATATTGCCATAGGCATATCAAATTTGATAAATATTTTTCAGCCAGAAATAATAGTGCTGGGCGGCGGCGTATCAAAAGCGCGGGGATTTTTGGAAAATGTTACAAAAAAAACAATCCCGCTGATTTTCGCCAATTCATTAAAAACCAAAATCGCTTTGGCTGAATTAGGAAATGACGCGGGAATTTTGGGGGCGGCATTTATACCATCCGACTAATTTCTTTGCGCAATTGAAAAATAATTTTTTTCTCTAGCCGGGAAATATAGCTTTGGGATATGCCCATCAAATCTGCCACCTCTTTTTGGGTCATTTCCTCGCCATCGCCCGCTAGGCCAAAGCGCAGCTCGACTATCCGCCGCTCGCGCATATTCAGCTTTTCCAGAGCCTTTGCCAGCAGCTGGCGGTCGACCTCCTCCTCGATATCCCGGTAAATAATATCGTTTTCCGTGCCCAAAATATCGGAAAGCAAAAGCTCGTTTCCATCCCAATCCACATTTAGCGGCTCATCTATGCTAACCTCGCTTTTTGTGCGGGAATTGCGCCGCAAATACATTAAAATCTCGTTTTCAATGCAGCGCGAGGCATAGGTGGCCAGTTTGATTTTTTTGTCGATTTTAAATGTATTTATGGCCTTGATTAGCCCGATTGTGCCAATGGATATCAAATCCTCAACATTTATGCCCGTATTTTCAAATTTGCGCGCAATATAAACCACCAGGCGCAAATTGCGCTCTATTAGGGTGGCTTTTGCGGCGGTATCCCCCTGTGTGCCTAGCTTTGTCAGCATTTCGGCCTCCTCGGTGGGGTTTAGGGGGGGCGGCAAAATATCGCTGCCGCCGATATAGTAAATACTGTTATCATTATGATGTTTTCTAATACGATTCTTAAACCATTGAATAATTTTTTGTAGCATTTTATTTCCCCCTAAATTTATTTAGATTGTTGGATTGATTAAGGCATGATAGCCGCCGTCTGTGGCCAGAGCAAAATCGCAAATGCCGATTATCGCTGTTTTTTGCAGGGGCTTGCCCTGATTTTCGATTTCGATGCCATCCGGCCGAAATCCCAGTATCACGCCATTTGGATTGCCCAGCGAGCTAAATGGGATTATGCAAAATCGGCTTTGGAAAAAATCGCCGGCAGATAGGGCGGCCTCGATTTGACTTTGCGGGGCTTTTGCAAAAGCATCCGCAAAAGCATCCGGCAAAATATGGCGAATTTTCGCAAACTCTACAATAATAACCGGCTCTTTGCTAATCGGCTCGACCAGCGAATTCCCCGAATCAATCAGCCCATTTATTTGGCAGATTTTGCCATTTAGCAAAATACTGCATCGCCGAAATTCCTGCTTTTTAACCAATCGCCCCATTATGTATTTTTGCCCAAATTTTAGCCCGGCAAAAGAAATCGCCGCCGCGAAAAGCAAATGCCAAATGGAAAATCCTCCCATAAAATGGGGCATAGCTCCCCCCAAAAAGCCCCCAATAGCCACCGCCGCCCCGGATGCGGCAAACGCCGCCGCATATCCCATGGCCAGCGTCAGCCCAAAATCTCGCAAAGACCAATACCGCGCGCATATTAGCAATCCAATAGCCAATATCATCAAAGCTGATATTATCCCCAAAAACCGCGCCAGCGGCGTAAATAGCAAAATGCAATAAACCCCCGCCGAAACCCCAGCCCCCGCCGCCAGCCGCCCCAGCCGAACAGGCTTTCGACACAAAACCAATGCCGCCCCAAAAACCAAAACATTCATCCCAAAATTTACCAAAAACAAAATATCCACATAAATTTCCAGTAGCACCCGACCACCCCTAACAAAAATATTACCACAACACTCATTAGTTTTTTTGGCGAATTCTAGTCATAATTTGGACAGTCGCTGTAAAAAGTACGACAAAAAATGTTCACAGATTTTTCATGAATGGATGATATTATTTGATTAGGCCTGATTTTAAAATGTTTGGAGGAATTAAAATGAATGATTATGAGAGAGATTTTTGGCAAAGCCCGCAGACGCCGAAAAAGTCGCGGCGGGGGCTGGCTTTCGGGGTTGTGCTTGGGTTGCTTTGTGTTAGTTTGGCGTTTAATTTGGGGCATATTATGGGGCGCGCTTATGCGCCTGTGCCTGTGCCCGAGCCTGTTTATGAGCTGGCCGAGCTTGCTACAGAGCCGCCTTTGGCCGCTTTGCCTGTTGCCACGGCTGCGCCGCCCCTTTCTGTTGCGCAGGTTTTTCGGCATATCGAAAACGCCGTGGTTAGCATAAATGTCACAACCCCCCAGCGCATGTTTTTCGGGCATATCCGCGAGGCGGAATCCGCCGGCAGTGGGCTGATTTTTTATGAAAACGACACCCATATTTATATTGTCACAAATTATCATGTGGTAGAAAATGCCACAAATGTCACTATTTCCCTAGACGATATTCGCACCGCCCCGGCCAATTTTGTTGGCGCGATTGCGGTGCATGATTTGGCGGTTATTCGCGTTAGCCGCGCCGAGCTTATTTTGGCGGGGATTCGCGGCTATACCGTGGCTGAATTTGCTGATTCGGATAAAATCGAGATTGGCAATTTTGCTATGGCGGTGGGAAATGCCTATGGTAGCGGCAAATCCGCCACTTTGGGCATAGTGTCGGCCATCGACCGATTTATTGGCATAGGCGGCGATATCGCCCTGCGCGTTTTGCAGACGGATGCGGCCATAAATCCCGGCAATTCCGGCGGGCCGCTGGTGGATAATTATGGGCGGGTTATCGGTATAAATACCGCCCAGATGGTTTCCGCGCGGAGCGAGGGCATGAGCTATGCAATCCCCGCAAATGACGTTTCCCGCGCCATCGAGCTAATCATGGACGGCCGCGCCGACCAGGCCATTCCAAATCTGGGAATCGCCGGCACAACCATCACCGAGGCGCTACGCATCCAGCACGGCTTCCAATACACCGGGGTTTTTGTAAACGGAATCTACCGGGATTTGGCGGCGCATCTGATGGGCATCCAATCCGGCGATATCATCACCGCCGTAAATGGCGAGAGAATCGCGGATATGGACGAGCTAAAAGCCCATATCGCCCAAACTCCGGAGGGCACAGATTTCGAGCTAACAATCCTGCGCCAAAACGACCTAATCACCCTGCCCGGCCGCATGACCGCCACCCGCCGCAGCCAGACTAATTTTTAACGACTATTGCTTCCAATATTTGCGGTCTAAACTGCGGTATTGCACCGCCTCGATAATATGGGATTTGTCGATATTTTCACAATTATCCAAATCGGCGATGGTGCGGGATAGTTTTAGGATTTTATGATAGCCCCGGGCGGATAGCCCCATGATATCAAAGACGCGGGCGATTAGCTCATGGCATTCGGGATTTAGGGGGCAGTATTTTTCGATGGCGGCGGCGGATAGCTGGGCATTTTGGAAAAAACCTTCATTTATATAGCGGGATTTTTGGATATTTTGGGCGGCGATAACCGCCCGGCGGATTTGCTCGCTATTTTCGCCGGAGCTTTTGGCGGTGAAATCGCCATAATCCACCCGCGCCGCCTCTATATGCATATCGATTCTGTCCAATAAAGGGCCCGATATTTTATCGAGATATCGCGACACATCGCGCGGGGTGCAGCTGCAGCGGTCGCCATCGCCATAATGGCCGCAGGGGCAGGGGTTCATGGAGTCGACCAGCATAAAATCGCAGGGGTATGTGATGGTGGAGCTGGTGCGGGATATGGTGACGAGCCTGTCCTCCATAGGCTGGCGCAAAGCCTCCAGCACATTTCGCCCAAATTCCGGCAGCTCGTCCAAAAAAAGCACACCCCTATGGGCTAGGCTCACCTCGCCGGGCTTTGGGAATCGTCCGCCGCCCACCAGAGCCGCATATGAAATGGTATGATGGGGCGCGCGAAATGGGCGATTGCGCAAAAGCGCGCCTTTATCGCTAATCAACCCCGCCACAGAATATATTTTGGTAACATCCATGCTTTCATCAAAGTCAAGCCCGGGCAAAATCCCGGGCAAACGCCGCGCCATCATGGTTTTGCCCGAGCCGGGCGGGCCTAGCATCAAAATATTATGCCCGCCTGATGCGGCGATTTTTAGGGCGCGTTTCACGCTCTCTTGCCCGCGTACATCGGCAAAATCCAGCAAATCCACCTCGTCATCCGGGATATATGGCGCATCTGCGGGCACTAGCCGCGGAATCGGCTTACCCCGCAAATGCTCGATAATCCGCCGCAAATCCCCGGCGGGATAAACCCGCGCGCCCTGCACCAGCGCGGCCTCCGCCCCATTTTCATCCGGCAAAATGCAATCGAATATCCCGGATTCAACGGCGGATGCTATCATAGGCAAAACCCCGGCAATAGGCCGCAAATGCCCATCCAGCGACAGCTCCCCCGCAATAAAAACCCCCTCCGCCGCTTTGGCGGGGATAAATCCCAGGCAAACCAAAATCCCTATGGCAATAGGCAAATCAAAGGCAGGCCCTTCTTTGCGGATATCCGCCGGGGCGAGATTTACGATAATCCGTTTGGGGGGCAATTCATACCCGGAATTTTTTATGGCCGCGCGAACCCGCTCGCGGCTTTCCTTTACCGCCGAATCGGGTAGTCCTACAATCTCAAAATAGGGCATGCCATTGGCCATATCCACCTCGACCTCAATAGCCATCCCACTAACCCCATTTACCGCCCCCGACAATATTTTAGCAACCACAAAATCCCCCCTTTTTACAATATTTTACCAAAATCCCAAAAATTTTGCAAGTATTTTTTTATTGTGCATAACCCCCGCCAATTTTGTAGAAAATATTACAAAATATGCGGGGTGATTTTTTGGCTTTGGATAAGGTGTTGGATGTTAATATCAAGCGGTTTGAGAGCGTTTTGGCCGAATGCGGGGATGTTGTTAAGCGCAAAATACCGATAAATCCTAGTGGCGACGAGTTTATCTATGTGATTTATGTGGATGGGATGACGGATAGGCTGGTGGTCGAGCAATCGATTTTGCCTAATGTGATGACGTCTGCTTTGCGGCGCACAAATGAATTTTTTAACAAACCCATGGATTTGCTCGAAACCCTCACCGAGGGCGGCATGCATACGGCGGATTTGCAGGAGGAAACGGATTTTGACAAAATCTGCGATGCGATTTTGGCGGGGGATACGGCCATTATCGCCGATGGCGCAGACCGCGCCATAATTATCGCCACCCGCGGCTTTCCGAATAGGGGCGTGCCTACGGCTGATACCGAGGTAGTGGTGATGGGCAGCAATGAGGCGTTTACTGAGGTTTTTCGGTTTAATACGGCTTTGGTGCGGCGGCGCATTCGCGATACGCGGCTGAAAGTCCAGCAGGTTCGCGTTGGGCGGCGGGGCAAAAATGATATTGGCATTATGTATTTGGATGATGTCGTGCGGCACAATATATTAGAAGAAGTGTTAGCGCGTATTGAGGATATTGATATTGATGCAATAATAGATGCGGGTGCGCTGGAGGAATTTATCGAGGATAACTGGAAATCGCCGTTTCCCCAATGCCAAATAACCGAGCGGCCGGATAAGGCCGCCAGCGCGATTTTAGAGGGGCGGATAGTGATTTTGGTTGATAATTCGCCGCTTGCGCTGATTGTGCCTTGTTGTGTCAATAGTTTTTTTCAGGCCAGCGAGGATTATGCGCAAAGTTGGGAAATTATGTCATTTGTCCGGGTATTGCGGTTTTTGGCGGCGGTGCTGGCTCTGGCTTTGCCCGGCCTATATATCGCCATCACGGTTTTTCACCCGAATATGCTGCCGCTAATGCTCACATTTAAAATGGCGGCGGCGCGGGAAAATATCCCGTTTCCTGCTGTTTTCGAGATTTTGATTATGGAACTAGCTTTTGAGCTATTGCGCGAGGCGGGAATACGCCTGCCGCGGCCTGTGGGCAGCTCGATTGGCATTATCGGCGGGCTGATTGTTGGGGATGCGGCGGTGGCGGCGGGGATTGTTAGCCCGGTGGTGGTGATAGTCGTTGCCCTGACTGGGATTGCGTCGTTTGCCATTCCGAATTATGCGCTGGTTTCGGCTTTTCGGATTGTTAAGTTTTTGATTATAGGTATGTCGGCGGCTCTGGGGCTTTTTGGATTTTGGGCGGCGATTTTAATTATTGTGATTCATTTGGCAAGCCTGAAATCCTTTGGAATTCCCTATCTTTTCCCATTTGCGGCGGGGGATTTAAATGGGTTTAGTGATTTTAAAGATACCCTTTTCCGCCTGCCCCTGATGTTTATGCGGAAAAGGCCGATTTATGCCAATCCGGAGGCGTGCAATAGACTAAAGAGGGATGAGTGATGAGTTATGAGTGATGAGTTTGGCGGGGTGGATGTTAATCCTGGGCGGTTTTCTTTGAATGACAAGATTTCATTGAGGCAGTTGCAGGCTTTGTTGATTTTGGAAATATTTGGGTTTGGGGTTACTGGGTTGCCTCGGCGGGTGGCGGAGGTTGGGGGGCATGATGGCTGGATTTTTGTTGTTTTGGCGGCGTTTTGCGCTATTGGGGCGGCATGGGTTATGGCGCGGGTGGTTGTTCGGTTTGAGGGGATGTCTTTTCATGGGATTGTTTGTAGGGTATTAGGAAAACTGATAGGTACTTTGTTGACATTTGTTTTTGCAATGCGCCTGATTTTGCTGGCGGCATTTAATTTGCGGATTTTTGGCGAGATTGTTAGAGAAACGCTTTTGCCGACGACGCCGTTTATTGCGGTGTTTTTGGCTATGCTGGCCATTGCCGCCTATGGGGCATCAAAGGGAATCGAGGCGCGGGCGCGGGTGGCGGAGGTTTTGATTTTGGTTGTTTTATTGCCCTTGATATTAGTTTTCGGAATATCGGGGCGCGAGATGGATTTTAGTAATTTGCTGCCGATTTTTGCCGGGATGGATTTTTCGCCGGATAGGCTGGCGAGCGGCATTGGGCGCGGATTTTTCGCTTTTTCGGGGATTGAGATTATTTTGCTAATGGGCCCGTATCTTAGCCGGCCGCGTCATTTAGGGCGCAGCATGGCGGGAGCGATTGGGTTTATTGGCATAT
>Ga0209755_10003334_pt1 | contig 20296 bp, 16 predicted proteins | sample TergutCo191P1_FD_187301 | JGI IMG/M metagenome (GOLD analysis project Ga0209755, IMG submission 187301) | Cornitermes sp. P1 segment gut microbial communities from Petit-Saut dam, French Guiana - Co191P1 (SPAdes) (version 2) | ecosystem: Host-associated > Arthropoda: Insects > Digestive system...
TTACCACCAATCCCCGGCTTGTTTACGAACTGCGGTATGGCGAGGAGGCCAAAAGCGCACAGAGGATACCGCCCTACGCCGTCTCGCATTTGGGCGGGGATTCCGTCGGCCATAGCTGGATGTCCCCCGGCCAGTTCGGCCCGTTGATGATAGACCTGGACGGCGGCTCCAAAAGGAACGTGTTTTTCCCGCTTGTGGAAAATGCCAGCGACTTCGATCCCTTGACCGACAAGCCTGGGCCCAGCTTTACCGACATAAGGGGATTCACGGAGAATTTCCACCGAGCCATTTATTTCGACAACCTTATGGCCATAAGCGAAGCCGCGAAAAACGACTTTTTCAGATGGCTGTACTTTGACCCCGATCTGCCGGCAACCGCCGGGTTCGATATGGACGACAACGGGGTCTTCAACCCGGCGTTTGTCCCCCTGCCCGTGATATTCGACGAGCTTTCGCGGACGCTCTTCGGTGATGGGGTGGTAATCAGGAAAGGTGGCGGAAACCACGTAAAAACCTGGTAGCAAAATTATCGCAAAATTTATGGAAAAGACGGGTACGAAGTTACCGGCTTTACAGGCACGGCAAGAAACCTGGTTATACCGGCCTCTCGCAACGGGTTTCCTAATTGGCCGCGTCTTTCCAGCATTTTGAAAAGGCTACGCTGTGTGCCTCTTGTCGTCCCATGTAAGACGCATTTTCACCCCTTTATTCGTGCTGAGGGGTTTAATACCCCGCTGCTTGCGGCGGGGTTCGTTCATTTCGGGCGATGCCTGTCGCCGCTATATGGATTCAGCGTATCACATTCTACGGCAGCACTCCATTGCCTGCCTAATACCCTATACCCTTCCCCCCTGGAAAATCACGGTAGCACGCAATTCTGGCATTTTTTCCTTGCGTATTCACACTTTATGCACTTAAATGGATGTATGCGGCTTCCAAAAACGGGCCGCAATCAAATAAATAGTGGGGAATTAAAGATGGTAAAACAATCCGTGCAAAAGTTCGGACGCGCGCTTAGCGGCATGATAATGCCGAACATCGGCGCATTTATCGCTTGGGGTCTTATAACGGCGCTTTTCATCCCCGTGGGTTGGCTGCCCAACGAAAGGCTTGCCCAACTGGTCGGCCCGATGATTATCTACCTGTTGCCGCTCCTTATCGGCTACACAGGCGGCTCGATGGTGGGCAAAAAAGGCGTTAGGGGGGGCGTCGTCGGCGCGATTGCCACCATGGGTGTCATCGTCGGCTCGGACATTCCAATGTTCCTGGGAGCGATGATCGCGGGCCCCCTGGGCGGTTTCTGCATCAAGAAGTTCGACGACATTTTTGAGGAAAGAATTCCTACCGGCTTTGAAATGTTGGTCAACACATTTTCCGCCGGTATCATCGGCGGTGCCTTGGCCCTTATCTGCAACGTCGTTATCGGGCCGCTTGTCGAGATAGGCACCAACGCCCTTGGCAACGGCGTGGCCTGGCTTGTGGAAACGGGCCTGCTTCCCCTTACCTCGATTCTTGTTGAGCCGGCGAAGGTACTTTTCCTTAACAACGCTATCAACCACGGCGTGTTTACCCCCCTGGGTACGGCGCAGGCGATGGAAACTGGGCGGTCGATATTCTTTATGATAGAGTCGAACCCAGGCCCGGGTCTTGGCCTTCTTCTTGCCTATTTTCTTGTTGGCAAGGGCAGCGCAAAATCCAGTGCACCCGGCGCGATTATCATCCATTTTTTTGGCGGCATTCACGAGATCTACTTTCCATTCGTGCTTATGAACCCCGTGTTAATCCTTGCGATGATTGGCGGCGGGTTTGCCGGGGTTCTGACCCTGACGATTTTTGGCGGCGGCCTTATCGCCCCTGCCGCACCCGGCTCGATCTTTGCGCAGCTTATGATGACCCCGATGGGGGCGCACGTTCCCAACATACTGGGCATACTTATAGCTGCGGCCGTCACCTTCATACTGGCAATGTTGTTGCTGAAAATGTTCGGAAAGGGCGATGCCGATCTCGAAGCGGCGCAGGCCAAGGTAAGGGCGAGCAAGGCCGAATCCAAGGGCGTGGACCTGGACTCCGTAAAAACCGCCTGGGACGGCAAGGCAAGTTCCACGGTTAAAAAAATTATTTTTGCCTGCGATGCCGGCATGGGATCAAGTGCGATGGGGGCCACCAAACTGCGTAAAAAAATGCAGGCGGCTGGCATTACGGACATTGCCGTCATCCACTCCGCCGTGGGCGAGGTTCCCAAAGATGCCGACATAATTGTCTGCCACAAGGAACTTGGGGAACGTGCCCGTGGCGCAAATCCCAATGCCCGTCTTGTAATGGTTACGGATTTTCTGAATGCGCCCGAATACGGGGAACTGGTCGAAGGCCTAAAAAACAGGTGACGGGATGACGGAGTTTTTATATACCATTACCGATCCCGACGGGATCCACGCAAGGCCGGCAGGCCTCTTTGCGCAGAAAATGCAGGGTTTCAAGAGTAATATTAGCATTGTCAAGGACGATGGGCAGGCCGCCGACGGCAAGAAGCTAATCGCCTTGATGAAACTACGCCCGAAGTGCGGCCAGACGATTACGGTCAAGGCGGAAGGCGAGGACGAGGATGCCGCCCTTGAGGCGGCGAGGGAATTTTTGACGGCAAACCTGTAATTATTTTTGGCGAGGGTTCCTGCGGGGCTTTGGTTTTGCGGGAACCTCGCTTTTAAGGAGAAAGGCATGACGGAAATCCTGAAAAGGGAAAATATCGTTTTGAACCAAGCCAAGGCCGACAGGGAGGACGTTATCCGCCGATGTGGACGGATGCTCGTCGATTCGGGTTATGTCAGCGAAGAATACATCGAGGGGATGATCAAACGGGACAATTCGTTTAGCACGGGAATCGGCAACTTTATCGCCATCCCCCACGGCGAGGCGGAATACAAAAAGTATATTATTGCTCCCGGCATTGTGCTACTGGCCTATCCCGAGGGCATTGACTGGCATGGGGCGACGGTACACCTGGTAGTCGGCATTGCCGCAAAAGGTGACGAGCATCTGGATATAATGGGGAACATTGCGGATCACCTGGATACTGGGGACGACACTCTAAAACTTGTTGGGAACGCCAGTGTTGACGGAGTATACGAATTGCTAAACGGGCAAAGCGCATGATCCTTACTGTTACCTTAAACCCAGCCTTGGACAAAACCGCTTTCGTGGACAAGATGAAGGCTGGCTGCCTAAACCGCCTGCGGGGCTTGCGGCTTGATGCTGGGGGCAAGGGGATTAATGTTTCCGCGGTTATCCGTGCGCTTGGCGGCCGTAGCATTGCCACGGGTTTTGCCGGGGGCGGGGCGGGGGAGGAGCTTTTGTCCCTGGTCGCAAAAAAAGGACTGGAGGCGGATTTTATCCGTATCGCGGGAGTCACCAGAACCAACCTTAAAGTTGTGGACATGGACGGCAGCCTGACCGAACTGAACGAGCCTGGGCCCGAAATTAAACCGCAGGAATGGCTGGAAATGAAAAAAAAACTTTCTGGTTATGGCAGGACGGGCAATACCGTGGTGCTTTCCGGCAGTCTTTTGGCGGGGCTAGGTATGGATACTTATTCGGGGCTTTCCGCCACGCTTCGCAAGCGTGGCGCAGCCGTGTTTCTTGATGCGGACGGCGAGGCCTTAAAGCTCTCCCTTGAATCCCACCCCAGCGAAGTGCCCGACTACATCAAGCCGAACAGGTACGAACTGCTACAGTATTTCGGGCTTGCGGACGATGAAAGCATAACGGAAAAAAAACTTGTGGAATTATGCTGTTTCCTGCTTTGCAGGGGAATCAAGATGGTTGCCCTCTCGATGGGGGGGGGAGGGGCCATTTTTGCCAACAAAAGCGGAGTATGGAAATCCCCTGGGCTTGATGTGCAAGTACGTTCGACCGTGGGTGCAGGCGACAGCATGACGGGGGCTTTGGTTTACGGTTTTGGACAAGGGCTGCAAGACGAACAGTGCTTTGCCCTGGCAATGGCGGCTTCCGCAGGGGCCTGTACCACCGAGGGAACCAATCCGCCAAACCGTGCCCTGGTAAACAAACTTTTAGGCAGGGTACGGATGGAAAAACTCGCATAACAGACTTATGCGTGACATAACCAATCGAATGGAGATATCATGGGACAGAAAACAAAAGCCGTTCGGCTCTACGGGGCCGACGATTTAAGGCTGGAAGAATTCGAGCTTCCCGAAATAAGGGACGACGAAATTCTTGTCAAGGTTGTCAGTGACAGTATTTGTATGTCCACCTGGAAACTCCTAAAGCAGGGCAAGAAACACAAACGCTGCCCGCAGAACGTTGACACAAACCCAATCATCATAGGGCACGAGTTCGCCGGGGATATTGTCAAAGTTGGCGCAAAGTGGCAACACGAATTCAAGGCCGGGGAGAAATTCGCCCAGCAGCCGGCCCTTAACTACAATGGTAGTCTAGCCTCGCCAGGCTACTCCTACGAATTTTTCGGCGGCGACGCCACCTACTGCATCTTGCCGAACGAGGTCATGGAACTCGGCTGCCTTCTGCACTATGAGGGGGATGCCTATTTCTACGCCTCGCTGGCGGAACCCTTAAGCTGCATCATCGGCGGCTACAACATCATGTACCACACGAACAAGCAGGGCTACGATCACGCCATGGGCATAAAGCCCGGAGGCAAAGTGCTTATCCTTGGCGGTGCGGGGCCTATGGGGCTGGGTGCCGTCGAATACCCCCTTCACGCCGGCAACAGGCCTTGCCGCATTGTCGTGACCGACGTGGACGAGGGCAGGCTTCGCCGGGCGGAAAAACTGCTTCCGCCGGAACTTGCAAAAAAACACGGCGTGGAACTGCTGTACGTTAACCCGCGTGAGCACACCGACATCTACTCTTTCCTAATGGACATAACCGAGGGCTCCGGCTACGACGACGTGTTCGTCTACGCCCCCCTGCGTGAACTTGCCGAACTTGGCGACAGGCTCATGGCATTTGACGGCTGCCTTAACTTTTTTGCAGGGCCAGAAGACAAAAATTTTTCCGCCTCGATAAACCTGTACAACTGCCATTACACAAGCACCCATATACTTGGAAGCACCGGAGGCAACACCGAGGATCTCAAGGAGGCGCTAAAACTTTCCTCGCAAAAAAAACTGCGCCCTGCGGTTATGCTTACCCACATCTGCGGGCTAGATGCCGTGGCGGAATCCACCGCAAACCTGCCGGAGCTAAAGGCTGGGAAAATTCTCACTTACACACACATCAATATGCCCCTGACCGCACTTGCGGATTTTGAGGAACTTGGTAAGACGGATCCCCTTTTTGCGAAGCTTCACAAGGCTTGCCAGGCCCATAACGGTCTATGGAACGCCGAGGCGGAATCGCTGCTGCTGAATCATTTTGGGGTATAGTTGGCTGTGGAAGGCAGTTGCTGTTTTGGAAGCATGGCGCTGGTACGGTGGCGAGCGTTTCCCAGCCCTACTTGGCGTGCCGCTCGCTAATCCACACCACCTGGCTGAACCCCTAGGGCTATCTGAAGGCCCTCCCCGAAAAGGCCCCGCTCGTGTCCGCGGCTGGGGAGGGCTTGCTCCCCCCATAAATTGGTGGTTGCGTTCATTCGTGTGTTTATTGCCATCGAATGAAAAGATTTGGCTTTGCCCGCTTGCCTAATTCCCCATACTTTGTTAAAGTGGCATCATGCATAGGAAAATTTTTGCCCTAGTCTGTTTGCTGGTTGTGGTTGTGCCGTTTGCACAGGCGCAGATCCGGCCGGGCGGTGGGCGGTATGACGAACTCCTTGCCCTTATCGGTCTTAGGCTAGATGAACTTATTGTCCGCTTTGGCGCGCCGACGGCCGTCCATGCGGTAAGGGGAGTGGAGGAATGGCAGGATGATGTCGTGTTCGTGTATCCTAGTGGCAACTTTTTCATACATCGTGATAGGGTATGGCAGGTAGGGTTCAATTCCGTGTACGGTATGCGGGTTGGCGATCCAAGGGCGGTGGCGGATCTCGTTCTAGGGGAGGGGGCGCAGAATCAAGGCGACTTCCTTCTGTATCCGCTCCAGCCGCTTCCGGGCATGGGCTGGCCCATAGCGATGCGGGTCAACTTCAACGCCGCTGGTAGGATATCGGCCATTTTCGTGTACAGGACGGACTTTTAGGGAACGGCAACCGGGTTCTCGTTTGTTTTTCTCGCGCGGCAGTATATTTTGAGGGGATTGTAATTGTATGGTCGAGGTTTACAGCACAGGGGCATACCTGCTTGATGGGGCGGATGCCGGTCGGCGTATAATCAGGGACGATGCCGAGGCTGCGGCGAAGCTTGCCGCGGCCGGCGTTTCGGTTTCTAGGGAAGATGCACGGAAAGGCACGATTGCCCACGGGATTCTGGCGGCGCACGATTCCGGCGACGGCGACAAGCTAAGGCTTAAATTCGATTCCCTTACCTCGCACGACATAACCTACGTCGGCATTATCCAGACGGCGAGGGCCAGCGGCATGGAAAAGTTCCCCGTGCCTTACGTCCTTACCAACTGCCACAACAGCCTTTGCGCCGTCGGCGGAACGATCAACCAGGACGATCATGTCTTCGCCCTTAGCGCGGCGAAAAAATACGGCGGCATTTACGTGCCGCCCCATCTTGCCGTAATCCATTCCTACAACCGGGAAATGATGGCCAGCTGCGGAAGGATGATTCTAGGCTCCGACAGCCACACCCGTTACGGTGCCCTGGGCACGATGGCTGTGGGCGAAGGCGGCGGCGAACTGGCGAAGCAGCTTGTAGGCAGAACCTACGACATCGCCCGTCCCCCCGTGGTGGCGGTTTACCTGACAGGGGAACCTGCCGCCAGCGTCGGCCCTCACGACGTTGCTCTTGCGATTATCAAGGCGGTTTTCGAGAGCGGCTACGTCAAGAACAAGGTGATGGAATTCGTCGGGGACGGCATCTCGAAGCTTTCCGTGGATTTTCGCAACGGCATAGACGTTATGACCACAGAGACGACGTGCTGGTCGTCGATCTGGGAGACTGATTCCTCCGTAAGGGATTACTTTGAGATACGGGGCAGGAGAGGGGACTACCACGAGCTTAGACCCGCCAAGGTTGCCTACTACGACGGCCTTGTTTACCTTGACCTTTCCCGAGTCGAGCCTTGCATCGCCCTGCCTTTCCACCCGAGCAATGTCTACACTATTAAGGAACTGCGGGAAAACGCCCGTGACATCCTGGCTAAAACCGAGGACGACGGGCTTAAGGCCCTCGGCGTTCCCGGCCTGAAACTCGGCCTTAAGGACAAGTACCGTGACGGCGGTGTCTGGGCGGAGCAGGGGATCGTAGCAGGCTGTGCCGGCGGCATTTTCGAGAGCGTGATGGCGGCGGCGGACATAATGAAAGGCGGGGCCTTGGGCAGCGGCAACTTTACCATGAGCGTGTACCCGGAAAGCCAGCCCGTCTACCTTGAGCTTTTGCGGAACGGTGCCTGCGAGACATTTATGAACGCCGGGGTTCTTATGCGTGAGGCCTTCTGCGGCCCCTGCTTCGGTGCCGGGGACACCCCGGCGAACGGCGAGCTTTCGATTCGCCACGTTACACGCAACTTCCCGAACCGTGAAGGCTCGAAGCCTGGCGAGGGGCAGATTGCGTCTGTGGCCTTGATGGATGCCCGTTCCATTGCCGCCACCGCTATAAACGGAGGCAGGATCACCGCCGCCACGGAACTTGACGTTCCCTTCGGCAAGTACAAATTCCTGTTCGACAAAGGCGTGTACGACAAGCGTGTGTACGACGGCACCGGCAAGCCGAAACCCGAAACCGAGCTGGTTTTCGGCCCGAACATAAGGGACTGGCCCTCCATGCCGGCATTGCCAGAAAACCTTCTGGTAAAAATCGTCGGCTTCATCACCGACCCGGTAACCACGACCGACGAGCTTATTCCATCCGGCGAAACGTCCTCGTACCGCTCGAACCCCCTGCGTCTTGCGGAATTCACCCTAAGCCGCAAGGATCCTGGGTATGTGCAGCGGGCGAAGGATGTGCGGGCCTTCGAGGAGGCACGTCTTTGTTCGGTGCGTTTTGATGGGACGGCGGCTGGGGAGGAAACCTCCGCCGCTTTCTCCGTTGCGCTGGATGCCATCCTGGATCAGATACACGGGATGCCTGGCTGCGCCAAAATTGGCTTTGACGAAATCGGCATTGGCAGCGCAATCTTTGCCCGCAAGCCCGGCGATGGTTCGGCGCGGGAACAAGCCGCTTCCTGTCAGCGCGTACTTGGCGCTTCGGCAAACTTCGCCCTGGAATACGCGACCAAGCGTTATCGCTCGAACCTTATCAACTGGGGGGTTCTGCCCTTCGTAATCGCCGACGAAAAGGCCTTTGCCCTTGAGGACTTTGTTTTCTTCCCAGGCATTGCAAAGGCCATTCGGGAAAAGGCCGGAACCGTCAAAGGCTACGTGCTGGGCGAAAACACAGAGGTCACGGCCACGCTGGGCGAGCTTACCGACGACGAGCGGCAGATACTGCTGGACGGTTGCCTTATCAACCATTATGGTCGAGAAAAAGAAACAAAAAAAATCCAGCCAGAGGCTTGAATTACAAGGGTAACCCCCAGCTATGCTGGGGGTCTCTGACTAATATTCTCTATTTTGTCCCAGTATCTATATTTAAATATTTTAAGACATCTTTATATACATCTTGTGCAAACAGACAGGTATCATTCAGCCGCAATTTAGAATTGGGGTATTCTTTTAAACCCATATAATAAAATTGTTTGTTTTCATCTTCGATTATGAATGGCACAATATTATGTTTAAGACATTCTTTAAACATAATAAGCCTACCAACCCTGCCATTCCCATCCTGAAAAGGATGTATTATTTCAAAATCATAATGAAAATCAACTATCTCATTCAAATCGATTTTTTCTTTTGAATATTTTGTAATTAAACTATGCATTTCCTTTTTAACATTAGATGGAGAAGTTGTTTTTGAATCACCGACAAAATTTTCCGTGGTTTTATAATCCCCAACTTTAAACCATTCTTTAAAAGAACCTGCGGTTCCCCTTTTTAAGATAGAATGAAATTCTTTTACTATTTTTTCTGACAAAGGTTCTTCTGCAACTTTTAGCATATAATCAAAGCAACTAAAATGATTAACCGTTTCAATAATATCATCTATATTCGCTGTCTTATTTTCACCTGTGCTTATTGTGTTCGTTTCATAAATGTACCTTGTTTGATCTTCTGTAAGACGGCTTCCTTCAATACGGTTTGTATTATAAGCAAATTTTATCTGGGTAAAATGATATAGCCCTCCTTTAAGGCGTGTTTCTTTTTCTTCCCTTTAAGCGTTTTAATATATTGCTTTTCATTTATTTCCTCCCGTTTCAGGCATATAAAAACTATTAAATGTTTCATTGATTATTTTACCACATTTAAGGTGGCTGTCAATATGATCTATATTTAATTTCGGCAATTTTTTTGCCCAACGCATAGTGGTATGCCTTTCTCACCCTATTTTCTTTCTTCCATGCGGTTTCAAACCAAGGGCTTTGTGGGGCAAGTTTAGGCTTAGGCCGTGGAACTGCGGTGGTGCCGGCTTTTGCCTCAGGTTCCAGGGCAAGTGCTGTTGCCCTGCATACTTGTCCGATGTTTGCATTTGTCGGCAAGGGCTTTTTCCACGGCATCGCTTACCACTTTCTCGATGTTTTTTGCCATCAACTGGTAGAGCCGCTCCATTTCTTCAGGAGGAGAGAGGGGGTCTAAAAAAAGTTCGTAAATTTCTATGTTTAGGACATTGGCAAGGCGTTCTACAAGCTCCATAGCAGGGTAACTTCGGGCAATTTCCATCATGGCGATGTGGTGTATGGACACGTTAACCCTTTCGGCCAATTTTTCCTGGGAAAAACCGCAATTCTTACGGTGTTTCTTCAAATTATGGGAGAAAATTTCTCGAAGACTGGCCATTTGATTACCCTTCAAGTCATAATAAGCCCTTTTTCCTACTTGACTAATTATCGAACGCATAATATTATTACTTTGTACACAATGATTTATTGCATCATTGGGAACAACAGGGGAACCCTGAGAAAATGGCCTGTTTTTGTGAATTAAAATGCCAGGGTGGCTCTATAACGGGCAGAACTGGCTTTTTAATAAAGCCGCCTTAGGAGCGGTAACATCATCGTTTAGCTGGAAACGGCTGGACACATCTTTTGGAAGGAGGCTTTTTATGAAGAAGCTCTGCAAGCGTTTCGGGATTATCGCCGTGGTGGCGGTAGTCGGGTTTTCGATGACGGGTTGTCCCACGGATGGCAACGATAACGGTGGCAGGGGTGATGGTTTTCTGGGGGGAACCCTCAACCTTGGTGGGCAGGTGTGGACAATGGATTCGAACTGGGACACAGGGGAAACGATCTGGGAACAGTTTCGTGGGAATCGGGCTGTTTCCTCCGAGTTTGGTGGAAGTGGGGCTGTTACCAACGGGCAGTTGAGTTTCACCATAGGTACACCCTCTTATCTGGAAAGGTGGGGTGATGATGCGATCAGTGATCCCGATGTTATGGTGGCTATGTTATGGGGTCTAGAAACGCCCAACGGTGGTCTAAGTAGGCACTGGTGGCCAGATATGCCATCAGTTGGCAGATGGATCGAGATAGAGAACGTTCTATACGTATTCGTTGATAGGGATGTTACCATTACTACCGCTGCGTATGAAGACGAATGGATGGATAGTGGTTTGCTTATTATTGTAAGAGAAGAGGCTACCACCCATACCGTGATTTTTTCCACGAACACGGGTGAGCCTAACTTTCCGGTAAGATGGATATTATGGGAATGGAACGGTTATTACAAAAACATTGAACGTTCAGGGCGAGCATTGCCCAGCAGATCCTGCCCACTTCGATTAAGGATGCACCAACAACAATAATGATGAATACACGGTATCTAACGCAAGCCAAGCTTCGGGGCTTGCGTTAGGTAAACCTTGCCCCACTTTTCTGAAAGCGGGTACTTCAACAAGGGTACCCGCCATTAATTCCTCGTGGCTTTCGTGTTTTCCCCCCAAAAAATCCCCCTTGCCTGAATTCCGCCGAATAGGGCAGTGTCGCCTCCAAAGCCGCATCCGTATTAACGCCAATTTTTTTGTAAATTTGTTTTGCCTGTTCGCAACATACTTGCGACGTATCGCGCCCCTATATGTAGTTATATCATTAAAGCACGAGATTATTAACAAGCTTGCGAGGGGAAAAAGCCCCTAAGTTGGAACCCAGGGCCTGTATGGCAGCTACGTATTGTGTTGAGGATACCGCAGGTGTTATACTTGTATCAAGCAAGTCCGCTCGCAGTGCGGTCGCATATAGTAAAAAGTTGTGCCCATCGGCGAGCCAAGGAGGATTAATATGGCGAACATTGTCCTGCTTCCCCAGATCGGTATTTCTGAGGAAAGCGCAGTGCTCACCAAATGGTATGCGCAGAGGGGCGATACCGTCAAAGCCGGCGACATCCTGTTTTCCCTGGAAACCGGCAAGTCGTCGTTTGACGTGGAGTCCGAGTACTCGGGCTGCGTGCTGGCTTTGCTGGCAGGGGAGGGGGACGAGATAGCCGTAAAGTCGCCCGTTTGCGTAATAGGGCAGCCAGGGGAGGAATTTGCCGTGGATGCTGCTCCGCAAATGGCTGGGGATCAACCGACAGATACCCGGGTGGGCGGCGTTTCCCCCCGTGCAAAACGGCTGGCAACAAAAAATGACATTGACCCAAGGCTCGCCCTGCCTTCCGGTCCTGGAAACCGTGTAATAGAGAAGGATATTCGCGCCTTAATTGATGAGAGGGCAGCCGGCCTGCGCTTGCAGCCAGGGGAAAGTGCCGCCGCCCAAGCTGCCGCTTTGGCAGGGTACGAGGACAAACCGCTTCCCGCCATCCGCAGGACGATTGCCAAAAACATGATGGAATCGCTGCAAAACTCGGCCCAGCTAACCCACACGTCCTCCTTCGACGCTTCCGATATCCTTGCTTACCGTAAGCTGCTAAAACAAAGTGCGGATCTTGCTGGAATCACATTGGGGGACATGGTTCTCTTTGCCGTCTCCCGCACGCTTCCGGCCTTCCCCGAGCTAAACGCCTGGTTCCTGGGCGACAAGATGCGCTTCTTTAGCGGGGTGAATTTGGCCTGTGCGGTGGACAGCGAAAAAGGGCTTATGGTGCCTGTCATTTTCGGCGCATCGAAAAAGTCCCTGCTTGAAATTTCATGCGAGATGAAGGCCCTTGCCGAAAGTTGCCGAAACGGGGGGATATCCCCTAAGCTGCTAAGCGGAGGGAGTTTTACGGTTTCCAACCTTGGGCATTTGGGTATAGAGAGCTTCACGCCCATCCTGAATCCGCCGCAGACGGGGATTCTTGGTGTTAATACCATTACCACTAGGCTTAGGGATGTTGACGGAAAACTTTGTGCCTACCCATGTATGACACTTTCGTTGACCTATGACCATAGGGCGCTTGACGGTGCGCCTGCCTCCAGGTTCTTGCAGGCCTTGTGCAGGTACCTGGAAAACTTTACGGTCTTGCTGTCAAAATAAAAGAAGGAAAATGATATGCATGATTTAATTGTCTTGGGGGCTGGGCCAGCCGGATACCACGCCGCCGAACTCGCGGCTGTCGGCGGCCTTAAAACCCTGCTGTTCGAAAAGCGGAGCCTTGGCGGCGTGTGCCTAAACGAAGGGTGCATACCTTCCAAGGCCTTGCTTTATTCCGCAAAGCTATACGACTACGCAAAAGGCGAGGGGCAAAAGTACGGCGTAAGCTGCAAGGAGCCGCTGCTAGATTACGCCGCGGCCCTTAGGCGCAAGGACAAGCTCGTCAAAACCCTGGCCGGCGGTATTGAGGCTTCTTTGAAAAAGGCCGGGGTCGAGATCATCCCGGAGCATTGCCTTATAAAGGGCAAGGCCGCAGGCGGGTTTGAGCTGGAAGCAGCTGGGAAGGCGTATCAGTCGCGGTACCTGCTGATTTGCACGGGGTCCGAACCCCTTAGGCCGCCAATCAAGGGGATTGAAGGCGCAATGACCAACCGGGAGGTTCTTGCGCTAAGCAGGGTTCCGCAAACGCTTGCCGTTATAGGCGGCGGGGTGGTTGGGCTGGAAATGGCGAGCCTTTTCAACTCTGCCGGCAGCAAGGTAAGGGTCTACGAGATGATGGATAAGATTGCCGGTGCGTTTGACCGCGAGATTTCGCAGGAACTGCAAAAGGTATATGAAAAAAAGGGAGTTGTCTTCAAGCTGGGAACGGCTGTAAAGGATGTCGCCGAACTTGGTGCCGAAAAAACGCTTGTCTGCGTGGGCAGGAAGCCGGTGGTCGCCGGAATCGGCCTGGAGAACTTGGGCGCACCCCTCGAAGCTGGGGCCTTGCTCACGGACGAATTCATGAAGACGGGAGTGCCAAACATGTATGCGGCCGGGGATGTAAACGGCAAATACATGCTGGCCCATACCGCTTACCGGGAGGCCGAGGTTGCGGTCAACAACATCCTCGGGCTGCGTGACATAATGGAATACAAGGCAATCCCCTCGGTGATCTACACTAACCCCGAGGCGGCTGGAATAGGCGAAACGCTCGAAAGTGCGAAATCGCAGGGGATGGATGCCGTGGAGACCAAATTGCCCATGCAGTACTCTGGGCGCTTCCTGGCCGAGAATGAAGGGGGGGGGGGGCTTTGCAAACTTGTATGGAATGGAAGACGGCTTGTCGGCGGGCATATGTTGGGCAACCCATCCTCGGAGCTTATATCAACCCTTTCCACGCTCCTGTTTCGGGAAATGAGCCTGGAGCAAATCAAAAAAATTATTTTCCCCCACCCGACGGTGGCGGAAATAATCAAGGAGGTATCCTTCCATGCCTAAGAACCAATTTATCGACCCTGCCAAAGTACGAGCCAGGGGCGAGCTAAAATTCGGGGACATTCCGATCAACACTTATCAAAAATCTTTCGAGCAATCGGCCAAGGATTATTCCAAGGGTGATCTGCTGGGCATTTTCCACGACATGCAGCTTATCCGTGAGTTCGAGGGGATGCTCTACTCGGTGCGCACCACCAAGCAGTACAACGGGGTGGAGTACGTCTATGTCGGCCCCGCCCACTTGTACACCGGGCAGGAGGCCGCCGCCGTCGGAATGGCTTACACACTTGATGGTGACGACATAATCTTTGGCTCCCACCGCAGCCACGGCGAGGTGCTGGCCAAGGGCTATGCCGCCATAAAAAAACTTGGGGACGATGCGCTTTACGGCATTATGAAGAACTTTATGGGGGGCGCGCTCCTTGTCCCCATCGAAGCCCGTAACAGGACTGGCAAGCTAAAGGATCTGGCCTCGGACTTTTTGCTCTACGGCTTTATGGCGGAGCTTTTTGGCCGTGCGAACGGCTTTACCCGTGGCCTTGGCAATTCAATGCACGTTTTCTTTACCCCCTTCGGCATCTATCCCAACAACGCCATCGTCGGCGGCTCGGCCGGGATTGCGGCAGGGGCGGCCCTTTACAAACGGGTGAACGCAAAACCGGGAATGGTGGTCTGCAACATCGGGGACGCTTCCCTTGGCTGCGGCCCCGTCTGGGAGGCGCTAAACTTCGCGGCACAGGATCAGTTTACAAGCCTGTGGGACGAGACCCACAAGGGCGGCCTGCCGATTATTTTCAATTTCCTTAACAACCAATATGGCATGGGCGGGCAGACCTGCGGCGAGACCATGGCATACGGCGTGCTGGCTCGGGTTGGGGCTGGTGTTTCCCCAACGCAACTCCACGCCGAACGGATTGACGGCTACAACCCCTTTGCCGTCATCGACGCATTTGAGCGCAAACGGAAAGTAATCGGGGAACGTAAAGGCCCGGTTCTGCTGGACACGCTTACATACCGCTTCGCCGGGCATTCGGCAACCGACGCTTCCTCCTACCGTACCAAGGAGGAAATCGAGGCCTGGCAGAATGTGGATTCGATCAAGGTTTTCAGGGAAGGGCTTGTTTCCGCCAAAATCGCCACGCGGGACGAGCTTGCCGCCATCGAGGATGGAATCAAGGCGAGAATCACCGCCATCATGCGCCTTGCAATAGACGAGGGCATTTCCCCACGCATGGACTTGGAAAAGGATCCGGACGGCGTTCGCAGGTTTATGTTCTCCAACAAAAAGATCGCAAAGATGGAAGATCGCGGCCCCGATGTTACCGCGGCAAAAGGGGAAAACAGCAGGCTGCAAAAGCTGAAAGGCAAGTCCCGTTCGGCTTTTGATGCGGACGGCAAGGAGGTTTCCAAGCTCAGGCAGATCAACATCCGCGACGCATTGTTTGAAGCTATCATTGACAAATTTTACGACGACCCCACCCTTGTCGCCTTTGGCGAGGACAACCGTGACTGGGGCGGCGCTTTCGGCGTTTACGGCGGGCTTACCGAGTCCATCCCGTATCACCGTTTTTTCAACAGCCCTATTTCGGAGGGAACGATTGTCGCCGCCGCAGTAGGATACGGCCTTTGCGGTGGCCGTGCCTTGCCGGAACTTATGTACTGCGACTTCCTTGGCCGTGCCGGGGACGAAGTGTTCAACCAGCTTTCAAAATGGCAGGCCATGAGTGCCGGTGCATTGACCATGCCTGTCGTACTGCGTGTGTCGGTAGGCTCAAAGTACGGGGCGCAGCACGCGCAGGACTGGACTTCCCTGACCGCACATATCCCAGGGCTGAAAGTGGTTTTCCCTGCCACGCCCTACGATGCAAAAGGGCTGATGAACGCCGCCCTTGCCGGCTCCGACCCCGTGGTCTTCTTCGAGTCGCAGAAACTCTACGACACGGGCGAGCTTTTCCACGAAGGCGGCGTTCCCGAAGGCTACTACGAAATCCCAATAGGCGAGCCGGATATAAAGCGCCGCGGCGAGGACATAACAATCCTAAGCGTGGGGGCTTCCCTCTACGTCGGGCTCGAGGCCGCCAAGCAACTGAGCGAGAAGTTTGGCATGAGTGCCGAGCTCATTGACGCCCGCAGCCTTGTGCCCTTTGATTACGGGAAGGTGATTGAGTCGGTCAGGAAAACGGGGCGCATCGTTCTTGTTAGCGATGCCTGCGAACGCGGGGCCCATGTTAACGACTTTGCACGAAACATCACCGAGCTATGCTTTGACTACCTGGATGGCCCGCCGGTCGTGGTGGCTGCCCCGAACGTCATCTGCCCCTGCCCGGAGCTTGAGGAATACTACTATCCGCAGCCTGGGTGGATTCTGGATGCGATACACGAGAAGATCCTCCCCCTCCCCGGGCATAGGGCGAGGATGAATTTCACAAACATTGAAAAGCTCCGTAGGGAGGGGGGGGGGGTATGAGGACTACCGCTGTCCGCCTTTACGGGCCTGGTGACCTGCGCCTGGAAACCTTTGAGCTTCCGCCCATCGGCGATGACGAGATACTTGCAAAGATCGTTTCCGATGCCATTTGCATGTCGTCCTACAAGGCGGCCAAGCAGGGCGCGGACCACAAGCGTGTCCCTAAGGACCTGGCGCAAAACCCGGTTATCATTGGGCATGAGTTCTGCGGCGAGCTTGTCGAGCTTGGGTCGAAGTGGGACGGGCAGTTTAAGGCCGGCGACAAATTTTCGATTCAGCCGGCCTTGAACCTTCCGGAGAACGTCTACGCCGCACCTGGCTACAGCTTTCGATACATTGGCGGAAGCGCAACTTATATTGTCATTCCGGCGGCGGTTATGGAACGCGGTTGCCTGCTGCCCTATGGCGGCGAGGCTTTTTACCACGGCTCCCTGGCCGAACCGATGAGCTGTATTGTCGGGGGGTTCAACGTAAATTACCACACCAAGCCCGGTAGCTATGTCCACGAGATGGGCATTGTGCGGGGTGGCAGGATGGCCTTGCTGGCCGGGGCCGGGCCCATGGGCTTGGGGGCTATAGACTATGCGATTCACTGTAACCGCCGCCCCTCGCTCCTGGTTGTCACGGACATTGACAATGACAGGCTTGCCAGGGCCGCCAAGCTCTACACGCCTAATGAAGCTGCCAAAAACGGTGTCGAGCTTGTCTATTGCAACTCGCCCGACAGCGCCAAACTGATGGAGCTTTCAGGGGGGGGCGGCTACAACGACGTTTTTGTCTATGCGCCGATTGCGCCGCTGCTTGAGCAGGGCGACTCGATCCTTGCCTATGACGGCTGCCTAAACTTTTTCGCCGGGCCAAGCAATCCGGAGTTCTCGGCCAAGATGAATTTTTATTCGGTGCATTACAACGCGACCCACATAGCTGGGAACAGCGGGGGAAGCACTTCCGATCTAGTCGAGAGCCTCGATTTGATGGCGGCTGGGAAAATCGATCCTTCGGCTATGGTTACCCATATTGGTGGCTTGGATACGGTAATCGACACAACCCTAAACCTTCCAAATATTCCTGGCGGGAAAAAGCTAATCTACAACCACATCTCCATGCCGCTTACCGCTATTTCGGATTTTGCGCGGCTTGGGGAAACCGATCCCCTCTTCGCCGGGCTTGCCCAACTGACCGAGGAGGGGGGTGGGCTGTGGAGCCCAAGTTGTGAAAAATATTTGCTTGAAAACACCGCGGCGCTAAGCGGTGTGGTAAGGGTGTGAACCAATGAAGCGACTGCAGGATAAGACGCTTATCGTAACGGGAGCAGCCCAGGGTTTCGGCGAGGGGATTGCGCGATGCCTCGCCGGGGAGGGCGCGAATGTCGTCGTCGCCGATCTCAATTACCGGCTTGCCCAGGAAACCGCCGAAAGCCTGGGGGGCTGGGCCTGCGCCGTCGATGTCACGGATGAGGAACAGGTCAAAAGCATGGTCGAGCAAACCATGGGGCGTTTTGGCCGGCTGGATATCTTCATCTCGAACGCGGGCATTCTAAGGGCGGGCGGCCTGGACGAAATGACGCTTGAGACATTCGAACTGGTAACAAAGGTCAACTATACCGCCTTTTTCCTCTGCGCCAAGTATGCCGCCGCGGCCATGAAACGCCAAAGGGCGGCACAGCCCGAACGTACATTTGACATCATCGAGGTTAACTCAAAGTCCGGGCTTGAAGGCTCCAACAAGAACTTTGCATACGCGGGCAGCAAGTTCGGCGGGATTGGGCTGGTGCAGTCGTTTGCCAAGGAGCTTGTGGGGGACGGCATAAAGGTCAACGCAATCTGCCCCGGCAATTTTTTCGAGGGGCCGCTTTGGTCCGATCCCGACAAGGGGCTGTTCGTGCAGTACCTGAACACGGGGAAAGTTCCCGGCGCAAAAACCCTGGCCGAAGTGAAAACCTTCTATGAGTCCAAGGTACCCATGGGCCGGGGCTGCAGCCCCTTGGACGTGGCGCGGGCCATACTTTACTGTGTCGAGCAGGAATACGAAACGGGCCAGGCCATTCCAGTTACTGGCGGGCAGAATATGCTGAAATAGGGGATGCATGGACGAATTTCCCCAGCTTGTTGAAAACCCTGGCACTTTTTTGTATAATCGTATGGAAGTCCGCAGGCGTTTTTCGGAGGCGACGGCTCAAACATGCGGAGAAATGTGAGGTTTGTAGGAAATGTTGGATATTGGTACCATCCATCGCAGGGAATACGAGCTGGATGTCAACCGACCGGAGGGGCTGCCGAAAGGGAAACGTATAGGCAAGGACGTAGGGGCCGACGAAACGCTTGAAGTCGTTGTCGCCCAGGCCCCAGGCAGAATCCATTTTCTTGGCGAACACGGCGATCCGGATGCAGGGCTGTACCTTTCCGCGGCCATAGATCGCTCGATAAAGGTTGCGGTAAGCCCCAGAAGGGACAGTTCCATACGTTTCTATGCCCCGGATCTGGGCGAACGCAAACGGACAACCCTGGCAAGCCTTAAATACAAAAGGGAAGACCGCTGGGCCAACTACATCAAGGTGGCCATGCACCTTTTTATCGAGCTGGGTTTCCAGGTAAGGGGCCTTAATTTCACCGTCACGGGGAACATCCCCCAGAACGTCGGGCTTGCGTCCTCCTCGGCTATGGAGCTTGCCTCGGCGGTTGCCCTGCGGGGGCTTCTTAAGGCAAAGATGGGCGAGACGGAGCTGGCACGGAAGCTTGCGGCCGTCCATTTGCTGTACTTCGAGAAAGCCCCATGCATTGCCGACTACCTTGTGGGCCTTTTGGCGCGAAACGAGCAGTTCCTGATGATCGACGAGGCGAATCTTAGCGTAACAAAGATAAAATCGCCATTTTCACGCTGCAAGTTCATCATTACCGATACCCGTGTCCCCCGTATAGGGGTGGAGACGGAGCTTATGACCCGCAGGGAGGATCTTGGATCTGCGGTGGAAATTCTTTCGCAGGGGCGCAAGGGGGCAAGCATAAGGGACTTCGTGGCAATGGATATTATGGATTCCATGGGGGATCTTCCAGAAAAAACCCGCCGCAGGAGCCTTCATGTCGTGCAGGAAGTGCAAAGGGTGTCCGATGCCGCCGAGCTTCTGCGCCGGGCCGACCTAACGGGCTTTTCGAAGCTGGTTTTCCATTCCCACGAGGGCCTTAGGGACCTCTACGAGATAAGCTGCCCCGAAACCGACTGGCTGGTAAAACGGGCGCAGGAGACCCCCGGGGTGTTCGGATCGAGGATGGTGGGCCATGGTTTCGGGGGCTGTACCTATGCCATAATGAAAAACGAGGCGGTGGACGAATACCGCCAGCGGCTCGACGACTACGAGCGGATATTCGGCTTTAACCTGGTGACCCACGAGGTTAAGCTCGCCACGGGTAGCCGGGTTGTTGTATAGATAACATACGAAGGGAGTGCCAATGCGTATACTTTTGACGAACGACGACGGGGCGGAATCGCCCGGGATTTTGCTGCTTGCCGATGCCCTTCGTGGGGCCGGGCACAGGGTTTTCATGATCGCCCCCTCATCCGACGCTTCCGGGGTCTCCCATTCCATATCTTTCTTCAAGGGATCCCGGGAATTTGCCGAAATTGGAAGGGACAGCTATTCTTTCGACGGAACGCCCGTGGACTGCGTGGTCGTGGCACTTAGGGGTGGCATACCGGAGCTGAACATGGCCGACGGGACCGGGGTGCCGCCGGACGTGGTAATATCCGGCATAAACCGTGGGGCCAACCTGGGAACCGACATCGTCTTTTCCGGGACGGCGGCCGCGGCGCGGCAGGGGGCCTTCTGCGGAATCCCCTCGCTGGCGCTTTCCCTGGTTTACGGGGAGAACTGGCATTGGGATATGGCCGTTTCGTTCGTAACAGAACGGCTCGACGAGATGCTGGCGTACTGGAAGAAGGATTCGTTTGTCAACG
>Ga0209755_10003336_pt1 | contig 20286 bp, 17 predicted proteins | sample TergutCo191P1_FD_187301 | JGI IMG/M metagenome (GOLD analysis project Ga0209755, IMG submission 187301) | Cornitermes sp. P1 segment gut microbial communities from Petit-Saut dam, French Guiana - Co191P1 (SPAdes) (version 2) | ecosystem: Host-associated > Arthropoda: Insects > Digestive system...
CTCGCTCAGGTATGCGTCTGGTCTTTCGGCCACGGCCTGCCTGAGTTTTTCCCGGTCTATCTTGCGCTTGCGCTGCCTTTTGACTTTCCTGTCGTAGTACCCCTCGGCAAATTTCCGTTTCCAGTCGTAGTACGTCCTGGGCGGTATCTTGAACGCTTCCCGCAGTTCCACGAAGGTATGCCCTGTATCCTTGTACTCTATTGCTCGTTTCCTGTAGTCATTACTGTATGCCATGCTTTTATTGTCGGCATTTTTCTGGAGATTGTAAAATTAAACTACTATATGTTGCAGAAGCACTTCTGGCTCCTGGTCTCAGAGAAGCCTTTCTTCGTCTGGTTCTCGGCACCGTCGCATTTTAGGATATTTTTGTTCCTTCGCTGTCTACGCTCCTATGCCTGTATTTTTCATAAGGGGACACCAGTTAGCCACTCCTGCAACACGGAAATCAATTTTCGGCTGACTTCAGGACGTCAACCAGCTTCTGGCAATCCAGAAGGCAGCCGAACATGATCCTCGAAAGCGGGAGTTTCGAGCCGGTTTTCTGCTTGTGGGTCTTGACGCAGTTAAGGGCGATTTTGCGAGCGACGTTCAGCGCCTGCTGCGCGCACTCGTCCTCGACGCGGCAGAAGTCCTCGCCGAAATGCGCGTCCAAAAGCCAGTGCATCGACTCCACCGACCATTCGAGGCGGGCGTGCCTGAGCAGTTCCTCCGCGGTAAGTTTCCGGCTGGAAATGTAGTAATGCCACTCGTCGCTCGTTTGGCCCTTGTACTCGAACTGGCGGCGTATCGCCCCCACGCACGAAAGGTTTTTCCATCCGGCCCCGGCCAGCCAGCCCACCTCATGGGTGACGAACCCGGCGCGGGTCTCAAGCCTGCCGCCGTTCTTCTCGAACGTCCGGAATGCGTCCATGGCGTTCCTCAGGGCGTCGTACCCGACGTATTCCCCGATGCCCTTTTTCAGCGTCGGCTGGTTGTCCTTGGCGTTCAGAAGGCAATCGGCCTTCTTCCCGACGATCAGCTCGGCGGTTTCCTTCTGGCAGTGCATCGCGTCGGCGACTATCACGCAGCCCTCGACCTCAAGAAGGCTTATAAGCTCGCGGACCGCGGGTATCTCGTTGCTTTTCCCGTCCGCCTTCAGCCCGGCGAGGGTCAGCCCCGCATCCGCGATGTGGGCGCTGACGATGTGCATCGGGCTTTCGTGCCTGTCCATCTTGCCGGTGGAGCGGATCGTCTTGCCATCGAAGGAGATCGTCATCCCCTCCGTCCCCTTGGGCAGAAGCGACTGCGTCCATCTCGCCAGGCAGCGGTTCAGCGACCTTGGCTCGACGAGCTTCAGAAGGCACAGCAGCCAGTAGTAGCACGGCACTTTCTTTATGCCGAAGCGCTCGGCCAGCAGGCCCCTGACGCGCTCGCTGTCTGCCCACTGGCTGATCTGGCAGACGTTTTTCAGGCCGCACAGGGTGCCCAGTACCACGATAGTCAGCGCCTCGCCGACGCTGTGGAAGTAACCATTGTGCTCTTTGCTTGTCTCGACGTCCGCAAAGTGATTGGCTATATTGCTGTTTTCATTCATTACCCCACTTTATATCATGATGCCAGATGTGAAAATTGATTTCCGTGCTCCTGCAATGCAGGCGCTTGACGCCTACCACATTAAATGCTACATTTCGATTTAGGGGTGCCTTTGCCGCAGCCCCAAATCGGGCAATAGCGCAGTTGGTTAGCGTACAAGTCTGGGGGACTTGGGGTCCCCGGTTCAAATCCGGGTTGCCCGATTTTTTTGGTATATTGAAGGCGTTTTGGTTTTAAACGAAACACAAGACCTTTCAGGCAGAGAAAAAGGGGGCTTTCAGCCCCCTTTTTGAAGCCCTTTTTCCCTTATCAAAACCTAGGGCGTGTTAACACTTAACAAGCATGATAAAGCAAGGCATAATTGAGGCATGTACCTAAGCGAAAAGCAGTACCGGCAGATAGCAAAAACCCTTCCCAGGCAGCGCGGAAACGTCGGCATCGAAAACAGGGCACTCCTGGACGGCCTTATCTTCCGATGCAAAACCGGATGCGCATGGAGGGACCTGCCGAAGTCGTTTGGCAAGTGGCACACCATCTACACCCGCCTAAACCGATGGGCAAAAAGCGGGGTTCTGGAACGGGTGTATGCCGCCCTGGCCGCGGAGGGGCTGAAGATGTCGCCCGCATTCTCGCCGGACTCAACCGCGGTCAAGGCACGCGAAAAAAAACGGCGGGCAGGCGATAGACAGGACGCGCGGCGGCTGGAACACCAAAATCCACGTCGCGGCGGCCAGCGACACCGTCATTGCGGGCTTTCTGCTGTCCGGCGGGAACGAGCCGGATGCGAATGCGGGGCGGTTGCTGCTGGAAACGCTCGACCCGCTGGAGACGGCCGTCGATATTGCGATGGACCGCGCCTATTCCGACGGCCTTACGCGAATGACGGCATGGTCGCTGAGGCACAACCCCGTAGTTCCGCCGAAACGGAACCGCAAGAACCCCTGGGCTCACGATGCGGAAGCGTACAGGAAACGCAACGAGGTGGAGCGGTTTTTCAGGCGGCTGAAAACATACCGTGCCGTCGCGACAAGATACGACAAGCTTGACCTTATGTTTTCCGCCTCCATTTGGATTGCCTGTATTTGTATTCTTTTACGTAGCGTTAACATGCCCTATATATGTAAAACATACATAGGGGTGGAAACTGGAACGAAGTAAGGATGGCTCCACCGCCAAACAGCGGGTACAGGCTTTGAGCATTTCGGAACTTGGCATATATCGGCTGGTCATGCGGTCAAACAAACCGGAGGCGGAAGCCTTTCAGGATTGGGTATTCGGCATCATCAAGTCCATTCGCGAAGCCCTTGGCTTTAAGCAATACCGCATGATGACGTTCGCCGAAAACGCAAAGAACCACCGTCTCAACATGGACGCGATAAAAGAGGCCCTGAACCCGCAGGACAAGGCGCCCTTCAACAAGGCCCAGTCCATCGCAAACAAGTGCATAGCAAATATTCTTGGAGAGCCGAAAACAATCGGCAAGGACGAGTTGAAGGCCAGATACCCGGACATGGTGCCGCTGCGGGACGAGGTGCTGACCGAAACGGTCGAGCTGATGGCGCTCAACGATAAATACGACCTCGGCCTTTCGGTGAGCAGGGTGATTTACGGAAAATTCGGCACGTCGGCGGACACTGTGGCTTAGGGGGGGAGATGGACAGGTATTTGATTTTCGACTCAACCTTACGTGCGCGATTTTTTGAGCTTTCTCGCCGCGTAAAACAGAAGCCCGCTACAGGTAATCAAGGCGACCCCCAAAATGAGTTGAAAAACCATCATGGCCACGTTTGGCTACCGGCCTTTCTTCATGCGGCGCATAAGGAAATAAGCGGTGAAACATAGAACGGCAATCGCCACCGAAAGAATAAATTGGAACAGCATCTCAACCTCCCGCAATCCAGCGTCCTACAATATCGACGGCGTTCAGGGCACCCAGGATGCCGGCTATAAGAACCGCCATCCTTATTGTTTGTTCAACCTTGCTTTCAGGTTTCGGTATGGCTTCAAGAGCCTCCCGAGCCGTCCCATTGAGGCTCTCGATCGCTCTGCGTATCCCTTCAAGCTCTTCCGCAACCCTGTCCACGCCCTAAATGGTAACGGGGAAGGCTGCGCAAGTCAAGCGGAACCCTGCGGCGGCTCGGCGGAAGGGGAAGATGGGTTTTTGGTGGGATTGTTTTTTTTTAGGTGGTCTGCCTCGATATCTGCTTTAGCTTCCCCTAAAGCAGATATGTGCATCTCTATTTTGTTGGCGATTTCTTTTGTGTCGCCTGCGCTGCACGTTGGCGGCGTTTTGGAGCACGTAGTACGCGGAAAGAGGCCTTTTTCTTATGAGCGTGCATTCCTTGGCGTAGGGAGAATCTGGCTTCCAGAAGCTGGCAAGGAGCTGGTCGGAGCGCTTTTGCCCAAAGCTGATGCCAGAAAGCATTTTCCAGGCTTTGCGCTCAGCCTCCCGCCGCCGCTCTTTCTTGCCCTCGGCAAGAATTCCGGTGGAGCGCTTCAGCGCGTATTTGCCCGACATTTCGTCCCAAAACCGGGCGTACCAGATGGCTCCCTTGCCTGTCTGCTTCTTGAAAAGCGTGAGCGGACAGCACATATCTAACTCCCCTGCCCAAAAGTGTCCCTTTTTGTGACCCTTTCAGGCATTCAGCATGATACGCCGCCCGTTTTCGGGTAGGCTGATAATCCGTAAGTCCTTATCCTGCAAGGAATTACGAGCACTTGCGACCTAGAAGACTTGAACTTCCATGCCTCGCGGCACTAGCACCTCAAGCTAGCGTGTCTACCAGTTCCACCAAGGTCGCAGATGCCAAACTATACCCTTTTTCTGGCGCCTGTGTCAAGCGGCAGAGCGCAAATCTGCAACTGCGGAAAAGCATTGACACCGGCGCTCCCGGGGGGTAAACTGTACTTGTGGAAGAAAGCAGGAAAATACTGATTGTCACCGATGACGAGGCCTCCAGCCAAAGCATGGCTCAGCGCATTGCCGCCGTCATTGCTCCGCCTTCGCTTGAAGGTTATTCGGTGTCGGTGATGAAGGCGGACACGTTTTACGGCACGGACATCCTTCCGGCGCATGCCTTTTTTCTTGGCTGCGGGTCGCCGTCGCCCCTCTCGTTTACCTACATCGAGATACTGTTCGAGCGCATCAACCTTGCCGGGCGCTCCTGCGGCGTTTTTTCATCAAGCTTCAAGGCCCTGCGCTACCTTTCCGGCCTCATGCGACCCAGCGAGGTTTCCGTGGGCAAGCCCATGCTGGCGAAAGGCGGCGCGGCTGACGAGGCGAAGCTGCGAGAGTGGGTCAAGGGCATAATTGGCAGGAGCGAAAAGCGGTGAGCGGGCTTGACCTTGACGGCTACATCAGAAAAGTCCCCGATTTCCCCAAAAAAGGCATTCTCTTTTACGACATAACCGGCATCCTGGCCAGCCCGGAGGCCTTCAGCTTCTGCATAGACTCCATGGTCGAGATGTGCGGGGGGCAGCACATTGACGCCGTCGCCGCCATTGAGGCCCGGGGCTTTCTTTTCGCCGCCCCGCTTGCCGCCCAAATGCGGGTTCCCCTCATCCCGATACGCAAAAAGGGCAAGCTGCCAGGCGTCACGATTTCAAGAAAGTACGACCTTGAGTACGGGCAGGCGGAAATAGAGGCGCACAGGGAGGACATCCCGAAGGGAAAGCGGGTGCTGTTGATGGACGACCTTATCGCAACAGGCGGCACCCTGAGCGCCGCCCGCTCCCTGCTAGAGGAGGGCGGCGCGATCGTACCGCAAATCCTCGGCGTGGTCGGACTTCCATTCCTGAACTACGCGAAAATCCTCGGCCCAACGCCCGTCGCCACCCTGATCGACTACCACGGCGAATGAGCCTGCCCGGCTCTGCCGCCCCTGCAGCCATCCCCAAGCCCCGATTTTTTAGCCCCTAGGGGAATCGAACCCCTCTTTTAAGATTGAGAATCTCATGTCCTAACCGATAGACGAAGGGGCCTTGCGAAAGCCTAGGGCCTCCGCTTCGGAGGGAGCCAAAAGGTGCCCTCCCGGCTCTTTCCCCAGGGAGGATTTGAACCCCCACAAGCAGAACCAGAATCTGCCGTGCTACCATTACACAACCGGGGACGGCATCCGAATCGCCAAGGCTTACGCAAGCCATCTGGGATATACTCTACAGAATCGCCCGAATTTTGTCAAGCGCGGGGCGGATTATGGGGGTGTCAAACCCGTGTCCCTTAACGAACTGGACATGGCTGAAGCCGAACCCGCAGCCGCAGCCCTGGCGCAGCTCCCGCTGCCTGTGCTTGGCCTCGCCGAACTTGGTGCATACGTTCGCAAAAACCCGCAGCGCAGCCCCCAGCGTCCCAAGCCTCCTGAAAAACAGCGGCTGCGACGACAGAGACCGGATATACAATGCCGCAGGTCCGCGTTTATCCCCTCTGCTATGCGCCTGCCGCTTTTGCCCCGAATGTTCCGACGCCGCAGCCCGGCGAAGTCAGCGTCAAGGCGCGCGGTACTGCCGTCGGTGAAATAGTTTTTGGCGGCAGGCGCCGCGTCCGCCATTCCCTGGATCGTCCGCGCCTTCACCGGGGCCGCCGCCCTGAACGCCGCGATTTGGCGCAGAAGCGCCGCTGGCTTCCCGTACCCGACAAAGCCCTTCTTCATCTGGCCCTCGGCGCTGCCGTATTTGGGAATTTCGTTTCCTTTGCTGTCTCCGCTCCCATGATTGCATTTTGCCTCATGGGACCCTAGTTTGACACTCCCGCGGCGCACGGAAATCAATTTTCGGCTGACTTCAGGACGTCAACCAGCTTCTGGCAATCCAGAAGGCAGCCGAACATGATCCTCGACAGCGGAAGTTTCGAGCCGGTTTTCTGCTTGTGGGTCTTGACGCAGTTAAGGGCGATTTTGCGAGCGACGTTCAGCGCCTGCTGCGCGCACTCGTCCTCGACGCGGCAGAAGTCCTCGCCGAAATGCGCGTCCAAAAGCCAGTGCATCGACTCCACCGACCATTCGAGGCGGGCGTGCCTGAGCAGTTCCTCCGCGGTAAGTTTCCGGCTGGAAATGTAGTAATGCCACTCGTCGCTTGTCTGGCCTTTGCGCTCGAACTGGCGGCGTATCGCCCCAACGCACGAAAGGTTTTTCCATCCGGCCCCGGCCAGCCATTCCACATCATGGGTGACGAACCCGGTGCGGGTTTCCAGCCTGCCGCCGTTCTTCTCGAACGTCTGGAAAACGTCCATGGCGTTCCTCAGGGTCTCGTCCCCGACGTATTCCCCGATGCCCTTTTTCAGCGTCGGCTGGTTGTCCTTGGCGTTCAGAAGGTAATCGGCCTTCTTCCCGACTATCAGCTCGGCGGTTTCCTTCTGGCAGTGCATCGCGTCGGCGACTATCACGCAGCCCTCGACCTCGAGAAGGCTTATAAGCTCGCGGACGGCGGGTATCTCGTTGCTTTTCCCGTCCGCCCTCAGCCCGGCGAGGGTCAGCCCCGCGTCCGCGACGTGGGCGCTGACTATGTGCATCGGGCTTTCGTACCCGTCCATCTTGCCGGTGGAGCGTATCGTCTTGCCGTCGAAAGAGATAGTCATCCCCTCCGTCCCCTCGGGCAGAAGCGACTGCGTCCATTTCGCCAGGCAGCGGTTCAGCGACTTTGGCTCGACGATTTTCAGCAGGCAAAGCAGCCAGTAGCAGCGCGGCACTTTTTCGATGCCGAAGCGCTCCGCCGGCAGGCTCCCGACGCGCTCGCTGTCCGCCCACTGGCTTATTTGGCAGACGTTTTTCAGGCCGCACAGGGTGCCCAGTACCACGATAGTCAGCGCCTCGCCGACGCTGTGGAAGTAACCATTGTGCTCTTTGCTTGTCTCGACGTCCGCAAAGTGATTGGCTATATTGCTGTTTTCATTCATTACCCCACTTTATATCATGATGCCAGATGTGAAAATTGATTTCCGTGCAGGGTCGAGGATTTTATTCGCAATTACCACTAGGGGTTGGCGATCTCTGTAAGCACTGATCGACTAGAGACAGTCAGTGCTTCCATCGCTAGAGCCCTTGCCCTCGCCCCAAAACCCAGCTACACTGGCAAGCGAGGAGAAACTCGCATGGCAACGAGCAATAGCGCGGTTCTTGGATTTGAAAAAGAAATATGGAAAGCCGCCGATATTATGCGTGGCAACATGGACGCGGCGGAATACAAACACGTCATCCTGGGCTTGATTTTTCTCAAATATCTTTCCGACCGATTCGAGGCCAGGCATCGCGAACTGCTTGAGGAAGGAGAAGACTTCGCGGAAGACCGGGACGAGTACCTCGCCGACAACATTTTTTTCGTGCCGCAGGAGGCGCGCTGGTCGAGCATCGCCTCCCATGCCCGCGCTCCCGAAATAGGAAAAGTGATTGACAACGCGATGGATGCCATCGAGCGCGAAAACAAAAAGCTCAAAGGCGTTCTTCCAAAAACTTTTGCACGGCCGGAACTGGACAAACGCAGGCTGGGCGAGGTTGTTGACCTTTTCACCAACACCGCAGTGGCGGTCCACGGCGACACAATGGATCTGCTTGGCCGCGCCTACGAATACTGCCTGGGCAAGTTTGCCGAACAGGAAGGAAAGCTAGCCGGCGAGTTCTACACGCCTGGCTGCGTCGTCCGTACCTTGGTCGAGATAATCCAGCCCTTCACCGGTCGCGTGTACGACCCATGCTGCGGAAGCGGCGGGATGTTCGTGCAGTCGGCAAAGTTCGTGGACGCCCATGCCGGCAACATCGACGACCTGTCGGTTTACGGGCAGGATTCCAACCCCACCACATGGAAGCTGTGCCGCATGAATCTTGCCATCCGCGGGATCGAGGCGGATCTTGGCAAACAGGCGAGCGATACTTTTTTCAACGACCTGCACCCCACCATGAAAGCCGACTACATAATGGCGAATCCTCCTTTCAATCTTTCCGATTGGGGCGCGGACAAATTGGCCGACGACCTGCGCTGGAAACGCGGCCTGCCGCCTTCCGGCAACGCGAACTTCGCCTGGATGCAGCATATGATCCACCACATGAGCGCCAAAGGCCGCATCGGCATGGTGCTGGCCAACGGTTCGCTTTCCAGCCAGTTCGGCGGCGAAGGCGGCATCCGAAAGGCGATAATCGAAGACGATTTGGTCGAGGGAATCGTAGCCATGCCGCCGCAGCTTTTCTATACCACGCAGATCCCGGTCTCGCTTTGGTTCCTGAACCGCGCCAAGAAGCAGCCTGGCAAGACGCTCTTCATCGATGCCCGCAGCATGGGGACGATGGTCACCCGCCGCCTTCGGGAAATGACCGACAAGGATATTGCCAGAATCTCCAAGGCATTTGCCACTTTTGAAAAAGGCAAGCTGAAAGACGAAGCCGGTTTTTGCGCCGCAGTTTCCACTGAGGAAATAGCCAAGCAGGATTACATCCTTACCCCTGGTCGCTATGTCGGGCTAGCCGAGCAAGAGGACGACGGCGAACCGTTTGAGGAAAAAATGACCCGCTTGGCGGGCGAGCTTTCGACCCTGTTCAAGCAGGGGCACGCCCTTGAAAAGGAAATAAAGAAGCGGCTGGGGGCTATTGGGTTTGAGATCTAACACCGAAAGTTTAATGCCAGGCGATGCCCGCGCCTTTGAAGAAGTCATCGCGATAATAGAACGCGTTCGCGAGAACGCATTCCGCGCCGTGAACCGCGAGCTTATTTCTATGTATTGGGAAATCGGGCGTTACGTAAGCAAAAAGGTAGCCGCCGAAAACTGGGGAAAATCCGTCGTGCAGGAGTTCTCGTGCTTCATCCAGTCGCGCTTTGCGGGTATAAAAGGCTTCTCCCCGCAAAATATATGGCGAATGAAACAATTTTACGAGACTTATGAAGGAAAGGAGAAACTCTCGACACTGTCGAGAGAATTAAGTTGGTCGAATAACGTGCGCATTTTGATGTCCTCAAAAACGGATGAAGAAAGGGAATTCTATTTGCTTCTGACGGCTAAAAATAACTATTCCTATCGCGAACTTGAACGGCAAATCGACAGCGCATTATTTGAGCGCACGATGATCTCCAACGAGGTCAACAAGGACATTTTTACGCAAAGCCCCAGGCTGAATGGGTTAAGAGATAGTTACGTTTTAGAGTTCCTTGCCATTCCCGAGCAACACAAAGAGAAAGAATTGCGAAAAGCAATACTTGCAAATATGAGGGATTTTATCCTTGAGTTTGGAAAGGATTTCTCGTTTATTGGCGATGAATACCGCGTGCAAGTAGGAAATACCGACTTTAACATTGATTTGCTGTTTTACAAACGCGAACTGGCTTGTTTGGTTGCAATCGAATTGAAAACAGGAAAATTCCAACCAAGCCATTTGGGACAGATTGAATTCTATCTTGAGGCTCTAGACCGCAATGTTCGCAAGCCAAACGAAAACCCAAGCGTTGGGATGATACTCTGCGCTGAAAAAGACGATGAGGTTGTGGAGTATGCCTTGAGCGGCAGCATGTCGCCGGCGTTGATCGCCGAATACCAGACTCGCTTGCCCCAGAAAGCGTTGCTTGAAAATAAACTGCGGGAGTTACGGGAATTGGCAGAGGCAGAAGGGTTGGTAGAAGATAAGAATGAGGGAGGCTGGAAATGATGTCTAAAAAAAAGGAAGTCTCTATCATACGTTCATCTGCCGCAGAATACCTTACTTTTGTTGCGGCAGCTGGCGAAAGCGGGGTGGAAGCGATATATGCCGAAGAAAATGTATGGCTCACGCAAAAGATGATGGGGCTTTTGTACGACGTTGAAACGCATACCGTCAATTATCACCTCAAAAAGATTTTTTCCGACAGCGAATTACAGGAGGATTCAGTTATTCGAAATTTTCGAGTAACTGCCGCCGACGGAAAGACCTATGATACAAAACACTATAATCTAAAAGCAATTATCGCCGTTGGCTATAAGGTGAACTCGGAACGCGCGGTGCAGTTCCGTAAATGGGCAACTGATATAATCGAAAGCTACACGATAAAAGCCTATGTAATGGATGATGAGAGGTTAAAAAACGACGGTTCCATGCTGACAAAGAAATATTTCGAGGAACAACTGGAACGTATCCGCGAGATCCGTTTGTCGGAACGAAAATTTTATCAAAAAATCACTGATATATATGCGACATCGATAGATTATGATGTGACGGCAAAATCTACCAAGCGATTTTTCGCTACCGTTCAAAACAAGCTTCATTGGGCAATCCATGGACAGACCGCTGCGGAAATGATAGTCTCCCGTGCGGATGCTGAGAAAGTGCACATGGGGCTTACGACATGGAAAGATGCCCCGCATGGCAAGATACAAAGATTCGATGTGTCTGTTGCAAAAAACTATCTGGACGAAAACGAAATGTTTCAACTTACCCGCCTAGTTTCGGCGTATTTGGATATGGCAGAGTTACAAGCGGTTAGGCAAATCCCAATGACTATGACTGATTGGGAAGAACGATTAAATCGTTTTCTGGATTCGGCCGATAGGGAAATATTGAAAGACTCAGGCAAGGTATCGGCGGAAATTGCAAAAGCCCACGCCGAAAGCGAGTTTGAAAAATACCGCATTGTGCAAGATGGACTGTTCGAGAGTGATTTTGATAGATTCATTAAGATGGAAGCATTGGTAGACAAAGATGGCAAGGGGGAGGCTGGGAATGAGCTCAAATGACAAAGACACGTTGGATATAACACCTTTAACACAAGCTATCGCGGCATACAGAAACGTTCTTGCTTATGTTAGCGGTGTGGAATCAAAAAATGATGACGAATTTGAGTTTTATCAGCTTGAGGCGGCAAAATCAGCATTGATACAGCACTTTAAGTTTAGCTACGAATTATGCTGGAAATTTATGAAACGCCATCTCAAGCAGGAAGGTGAAGACGCGGAGCTTTTTTCAAGGAAAGATGTATTCAGGGCATCCATTTCCAAGCGTATCATTACTGATTTTGATTTGTGGGTTAAATTTCATAATGCAAGAAACAGCACTTCGCACACATACGACAAAGCGAAGGCTGAAGAAGTGTTCGAAGTGGCAAAGCAATTCTTCCATGCATTTACGGAATTTGTCAAGGCGTTAGAGGCACGAATATGATTTGCGTGTCTGATTTTGAACTGAAGATTATCATCGATATAATCAAAAAACTTGCGCCCGATTGTGATGTGCTTGCCTTTGGATCGCGCTATAAATGGACATCGAAAGACTATAGCGATCTTGATTTGGCATTCGTTCAAAAAGAAAGCGGCAAGCTGGGGTTGAATCGTACTGGCCGACCTGAAAGAAGCGTTTTCTGAATCCGATTTGCCTTAATAGGGTGGATGTGGTGGATTACAATGCTGTTTCGACAGAATTTCGTGCAATTATTGATGGGGGAATGAGATGGTTTACAGTAAAAATGCAACACCAAATGCATGGAGAAAAGTTAGAATTGGTGATATATGTGAAATAACTTCAAGTAAAAGAATTTTTGCCAACGAATATCGAGATTTTGGTATCCCTTTTTACCGAAGTAAAGAGATAATCGAAAAGCAAGCAGGAAAGAACGTATCAACTGAGCTTTACATCGAAGAATCGCGCTATAAAGAAATTAAGGAGCGGTTTGGTGCTCCACAAGAAGGTGATATCTTACTTACCTCAGTGGGAACACTTGGAGTTCCATATGTGGTGGGCAAGGAAGATTTTTATTTCAAAGACGGGAACTTAACATGGCTAAGAAAATTTAAAGAAACAGACAGCACTTATATTTACTATTGGCTATTAAGTCCTTTAGGGAAAGCACAGATCGATCAAAAGAGTATTGGCTCAACGCAGAAAGCATTGACGATTGAAGCACTACTAAAGTTTGAGATTGATTTACCTGATCTACAAACCCAACAAACTATATCAGCCATACTTTCTGCCATTGATGCAAAAATCTCTAACGGCAGAGCAATAAATCATCGTTTAGAGCAGATGGCGCAAGCGATTTTCAAGAGCTGGTTCGTGGATTTTGAGCCGTGGGGCGGGGTGATGCCTAATAATTGGCAAGACTCCCATTTAGATTCTTTTATATCATTCCAAGAAGGTCCAGGTATTCGTAATTGGCAATATGTTCCTAAAGATGGCGTTAAATTTATCAATATCCGCTGTATCCAGGACGGAGACTTACACTTGGATACGGCAAACATGATTTCTTGCGAAGAAACAAAAGGGAAATACAGTCACTTTATGCTGAATGAGTGGGATATTGTTGTTTCGACCTCAGGTACTCTTGGACGGTATGCCATAGTTCGCAAAGAGCATCTTCCTTTGTGCTTGAATACAAGTGTAATCCGATTTATGCCTAAGCGTATGTTTTCCGATTTTTCCTATATTCTGAGTTATTTAACATCTGCTGAGTTTTTTGAGCATCTGCAAACGAAGGCAAGTGGCAGTGTTCAAGCTAATTTCGGACCTATGCACTTGCGCCAAATCAAAATGCTCATTCCATCAGATGATGTTCTCCTTGAATATCATAAGGCTGTTTTCCCCCTCACAAAAAAGATTGTACACAATCGATGTGAGTCACAAAATCTTAGTGTTTTTCGTAATACTCTTTTATCTCGTTTGATGTCTGGCGAAATATCTGTTTCAGCCTTTGGCTCTAAACGATGATTTACCTCTTACAAATACTATGCTAGAATGGCAATAAAAGGAGGTTCCCCCTATGTCCTTTACCGAAGCTAATTATGAAAATGCCGTCATGACTCTGCTCGAAGACCTTGGCTATACCCGGCTATACGGTCCCGATATTGACCGCAACTACCGAAACCCGCTTTACATGGATGCACTGGCTGAACAACTACCCCGCATCAACCCTTCCGCGGACAGGCAGGCTGTGGACGAGGCTCTCTACAAGCTTACCCACGCCGAGCATGGAACCCTTGTGCAGCAAAACAGGCAGTTCATGGACTGGGCGCAAAACGGCATGGAGGTCAGCTATCAAAAAAACGGCGAGACCAAGCATGAGATAATCCGATTGATTGACTACCGGACGCCGGGGAACAATTTTTTCCATGCCATCAACCAATGGACGGTTGATGAAAACGAAACCAAACGCCCTGATGTGACGGTTTTTGTCAACGGGCTGCCGCTTGTCGTCGTGGAACTGAAAAGTTGCGTGCGGGAGGAAACCAACTTATCCGACGCCTATCGCCAGATCAAAAACTACATGCACGAAATACCTTCGCTGTTTAGGTATAACGCCTTTTGCATAATAAGCAATCTGCGGGAATCCAAAGTCGGTACGATTACGGCAGGCGAGGATCGCTTTGTGGACTGGAAAACCGTGGACGGCAGCTACGAGGAAACCCAGTTCGCCCGTTACGACGTGCTGTTCAACGGAATACTGGAGCCGAAGCGTTTTTTGGATATTGTCAGGCACTTCATCCTTTTTTCTCAGGACACGCCAGAGGACAAAAAAATATTGGCGGGTTATCACCAATATTTTGCCGTGCGCAAGGCGGCTTTGTCCACCTTTTATGCGTCAGGGGCGGAGAGCCGTGAAAGCGAATCCCTTGGCGGTTTTATGGTTGCGGAATCCGCGCCGCAGTATATGCCTGTGCAGGGTGCCAATCGAGAAAGGGGAAGCAGAAAAGGCGGCGTGTTTTGGCACACGCAAGGTTCCGGCAAGTCATTGTCGATGGTGTTTTATGCCGGTTTGCTGCAGCATGTCATGAATAACCCTACCATCGTGGTAATTACCGATCGCAACGATCTTGACAGCCAACTTTACTCACAATTTTCATCATGTGCGGATTTCCTTCGGCAAACCCCTGCGCAGGCGGAAAGCAGGGATCACTTGAAAGAACTTTTGGCGGGGCGGCAGGCGAACGGTATTTTCTTTACCACCATGCAAAAATTCGAGGAAACCGCGGAACCGCTTAGCGAAAGGCAAAACATTGTCGTCATTGCGGACGAGGCGCACCGCAGCCAGTACGGGCTTGCCGAACGCGTCAAGAAAGATGGGACGGTGGTGCTCGGCACGGCAAGGGTAATCCGCGACAGCCTGCCCAATGCGACCTTTATCGGGTTCACCGGAACGCCGGTGTCATCGAAAGATCGCAACACCTACGAAGTTTTCGGCGACTGCATAGACATTTACGACATGACCCAGGCGGTTGAGGACGGCGCCACTCGCCCGGTGTACTACGAGAGCCGTGTGATGAACCTTGGTCTTAAAGAAGACATTCTGCGGCAGATTGACGCGACCTATGAGCTTCTGGCTCTCGATGCCGACGAGCGGGACATCGAACGCAGCAAAAAAGAGCTTGGCACAATGGAGGCGATCCTTGCAGCACCGGAAACCATTGACACTTTGTGCCGCGATATTGTCTCCCATTACGAGGAAGGACGCAAAAGTCTGCTTACCGGCAAGGCAATGATAGTAGCATACTCGCGCTCCATCGCCATGGATATTTACCGTAAGATTTTGGAGTTGCGCCCAGGCTGGGTGGAAAAAGTCAAAGTGGTCATGACTTCCGGCAACAGCGACGATGAAAGTTGGCGACCAATTATAGGAAACAAAATCCATAAAAAAGAGCTGGCGCGCAAGTTCAAAGATAACGGCGACCCGATGAAAATAGCCATTGTCGTTGACATGTGGCTGACCGGCTTCGACGTGCCAAGCCTTGCGACTATGTACGTGTACAAACCAATGTCCGGTCTCAACCTTATGCAGGCTATAGCCAGGGTGAACCGAGTGTTCAAGGACAAAGAGGGCGGGCTGGTGGTGGATTATGTTGGTATCACCCGCGCCCTCAAGGAGGCGATGAACGATTACACCGTTCGCGACCGCAAGAACTATGGCGACATGGATATCGCCAACACCGCCCTTCCAAAGTTCGAAGAAAAACTGCGTGTTTGCGGCGAGCTGTTCCACGGTTTTGCATATGCGGCTTTTATGCAGGAAAGCGGCGACGACAAACTACGTGCCGATCTTATTGCCGGCGGCATCAATTTTGTCATGGGAAAGAACGAAGATGCGCAGAAGCTTTTTCTAAAAGAAGCGATGCTGCTCGGGCAGGCAAAAACCCTTTGCCAAAGTCTTTTGAACCGCGAGCAGCGTATGGAGGCTGCTTACTTCGAGGCGGTGCGCGTGGCGTTAAGCAAAATCTCTGGCACGCGCAAGCTGTCGTTTAAGGAAATAAACGAGCAGATAAACGAAATGCTGCGGCAAAGCATCAAAAGCGAGGGCGTGATAAATCTGTTTTCGGACAGGGGAAAGGAGTTCTCGCTTTTTGACCCAGCGTTTCTGGAAGAAATTGGCAGGATGAAAGAGAAGAATCTTGCCGCAGAGCTGATCCGCAAGCTGCTGTCAGAGCAGATTGCTTTGTACCAGCGAACCAATCTGGTACAAGCGGAAAAATTTTCCGACCGTATGCTGCGCATCATGAACGCCTACAGAAACGGTCAGATCACCAATGCCCAGGTAATCGAGGAAATGCAGAAGATGGCCGCCGACATGCAGAAGGCGCATCATAAAGGGGATGCCCTTGGCCTGAGCCAGGAAGAGCTGGCTTTCTACGACGCTATCACTAAGCCGGAAGCTGTAAAGGATTTTTACGACAACGACCAGCTTCGCGAGATGACCAAGGAATTGACCGATACGCTGCGAAAAAGCCGGACGATTGACTGGCAGAAGAAGGAGTCGGCTCGCGCCAGAATGCGCAGGGAGATTAAGCGGCTGCTCAAAAGATACGATTACCCGCCCAAAGGGCTTGAGGATGCCATTCAGACGGTGGTAGGGCAATGCGAGAAGTGGGCTGACTAAGGATAGCTCTTGCCCAGGGGCTGGAAGCGGTCTGTGCTGGTATGATGGTACTTATCCAGCAACCAGTTCACGGCAAAGCTCAGGCACGTTTATCGACTCGCAATGGTAGAGAAAATGCTGATTTGTTATATCACCAGCCTTGCATACGGGCTTCCCGCACGTCAACATTTGCGCTTTGTGTAAATGCGTTAATTCGATTGAACAGCTGCAGATGCCCATCCCAGTATTTGGACCGCGAACCAAAATGGAGAACGAGACCTTGCTCGCCTTCGTTGACGAGATCGGAGACAGAGGACACAGCCGCAAATCGTTGGAATATTTCGCAATGGCAGCGGCAATCCTGCCCGGCTCGGCGCAGCAGAACGTCAAGGGGCATAGCCCACAATAGGCCGGACATAAAAAAGCCCCGAAGCGCAACATGCAAACTGGCTTTGCAAGGATGCAATCAGCGCAAATCCCTTTCCAGCTTTATCCGCGGGTCGATGAGCTGAATGGCGATGTCCACCAGCGTGTTGGCGGCAATGACAACGAACGCGATCAGCACCACGAGCGTCTGTATCAGCGGGTAATCGCGCGAGGTGATCGCCGCGATTAGAAGGCGCCCGATTCCGGGAACCGCGAAAACCTGCTCGATGATGATGGAGCCGGAAAGCGTTTCCGCGAGGATCATGCCCAGCACCGTGACCGACGGGATAAGCGCGTTTCGCAGCGCGTGGCGGCGCAGCGCAACTGGGAAGGCCGCGCCTTTGCTGCGCGCCGTGCGGAAATAATCCGCGCGCAGTTCCTTGAAAAGCGACGAGCGCAAAAACTTCGCCAGAACCGCGGCGTTTGGCACGGCGATCGCCAGCGCGGGGAAAAAAAGGCTGCGGATAAAGCCCGCGAAATCGACGCGGTAATCGACGTACATGCCCACATTGAAAAGGCGCAGGCCGATTCCGAAAATCCAGATGAACAGCACTCCCAAAAAAAAGTTGGGAACGCTTATGCCAACCGCTGTGCAAACGCCCGCCGCTTTGTCCGCGATGCCGTTTTCCTTTCGCGCCGAAAGCATCGAAGCCGGCACCGCGATCAGCAGCGCCAGAAAAAGCGAAAGCAGCGCCAAAAAAAAGCTCACGGGCAGGCGCTCGAGAATGAGGGAGGAAATCGCCTCGCCCTGAAAGCGCGCCGAGTTGCCCAGGTCGCCGGAAAGAAAAGCGCCGAGCCAGCTCAGGTAGCGCGCGGGCAGGCTGCGGTAAAGCCCCATCTCGCGCGCCAGCGCCTCCACCTGTTCCTCCGTGGCGTCGAGCCCCAGCGCGAAAGTCGCCGGGTCGCCGCGGATCACGCTGAACGCCAGAAAGCTGAACACCGACACGAGGAACAGCGTGATCAGCGCGGCGCCGATTCTCCGCAACGCGAAATGCAAGGGCTTTCCCCGCGCCTCTCGCCTGAGCTACCGCGCATACATCGACGCGAAATCGATGGCGGCCAAGGGATAGCCCAGCACGCCGCCGAAAGCGCCGGCGCGAAACGCCATGGAGCCCAGAATGTCCTGAATGTACACGCTGGCCGCGTTGTAGGAAAGAATGCGCTGCGCCTCCCTGTACAGCTCGATGCGCCTGCCCTCGTCGGCCTCGGCGATCGCCATGTCAAAAACCCTGTCAAAATCAGCGCTGGAAAAATTGACGAAATTGGAGCCGCTGTCCGAGCGGTAGCGATCGAGAAAGCTCCGCGGCGAAACGGTCCTGCCGTCCACCGAGATAATCGTGACCTGGTAGTTGCGGTCGCGGTTGACCTCGGCTAGCCAAGTCGCCCAGTCAACAAGCTGAATGCTCGCGTCAACCCCGATTCCCGCAAGCTGCGCGACGATTACCTGCGCGGTGTCAACGTGCTGCGTAAAATTGGAAGGAACCGTGATTTCCAGAGAGAGCCGACCCCTCTCCCCCCCCTCGCCGAAGCCAGCCTCGGCAAGAAGCGCGATCGCCCTTTCGGGATCGTGCGGATAGGCGCCGACAAGCGAGGGCTCGTAGTACGCCACGAGCCCCGGAATCACGGGACCGCCTGCGCGCCTGCCGTATCCGAAAAACACCAGATCGATGATTCCCTGCGGGTCGATTCCGTAGTTAAGCGCGCGGCGCACGCGGATGTCGTCGAGCGGCGGCGCGGCGTTGTTCAGGACGAGGCGCTGAACCCGCGCCGCGTAAACGTGCGTCACGTCAAAGCGCGCGCGATCAATCTGATGCGCTATGCCCGCGGTGAAAAACGCGCCGTCGATGCTTCCGCCTTGCAGCGCGAGAAACTTGGCGTTGAGATCCGCGAGAAACACCAGCGTGACTTTCTCAAGGCTCGGCACATTTTCCTGCCAATAATATTCAAACCTTCGCAGCACCATCGACTGCTGGACGGTGTGGCTTTCGACGCGGAACGGCCCGGTGCCGACGGCAACCCTGTCGCGGTCGGCGCTGCCGGCGCGAACGACGCCGACCGTAAGGTACGGGAGAAAGTCCGGGTCGGGGCTGCGCAGGGTGATTCGCAGATCGCGCTCCCCGACGGCTTCGACGCTTTCGATCGCGTCCATGCCGACAAGCCCCGCGGCGGCGGCGGTCTCCAGCGTGAAGATCACGTCCGCCTGCGTGAGCGGCGCGCCGTCATGGAAAAGCACGTTCTCGCGCAGCCTGAAAACGTAAACGCGCCCCATCTCCTCCATGCTGTACGATTCGGCCAGCGCCAGCAGGTGCCTGCCCTCGGGGTCGGGCTTCACAAGGCCTTCAAAAACGTTGAACAGAATGCTCCTGCCGTCCGCGGTGTTGGCCGGGCTCAGCGGATCCAGCGTCGCCGGCTCCGAGATAAAGCCAAAGCGCAATTCGGTCGCCGGCCCAGCCTGCGGCCTGTCGCAGGCGGCGAGCAGCGCCAGGCTCGCCAGCGCGAGGCCGGCCAGCGCTAGGCACATAAGCGCAAAGCGCATTCGCGCCGGCGCGTCAATTTGCAGGGCCTGCAATGCGGGCAGTGTTTTCGATGCCGGCAGCGCTTGTTGGGCTTGCCGCATCGGCGGCGCGTGTCGCGCTGACAGAGTTTGGGGCTGCGAGAGCCGTGGTTTTTTGCTTGTGTTCATGGCGGATTCCTCCGCCCCCATGATAAACGTTTTGGCGAGGTCTGAAAAGCGGGAAACGGGCAAGGGTCAAAGGCCGCTAAGAAACCGGCGCTGCCCTTGCCGCCGCGCTTGCCGCAAGAAGCTCGCTGGCTTTTAGCCGAAACTCGGCGCGGCGGAGCTTGGCTTTTGCGGTTTCGCGCTCGAAGCGGAAGAGGGCTTCGCGGGCCTCGGCTTCGGCGCGCTCTTTGGCGGCCAGGGCGCGGGCGGCGTCGATTTCCTCGGGCCATTCGGCGGCGTCTGCCATCAGCACGGTTTTGCGATTTTTGACTTCCAGTATGCCGTCGGCGACGAAGGCGGCGCGCTCGGCGCCTGTTTCGTCGGTTATGCGCAGGATGCAGCTTGCGACCGGCGCCGTGAAAAAGGAGTGGCCCGCGCGCACGCTGATTTCGCCGTCGGTTAGCGCTAGCGTTATTGCCTCGACCTTGCCGGAAAAAAACAGGCGGTAGGGGGTGTGCGCCTCGAAGCTAAACAGCGCGGCCATCGCTCGCCCTTTCCAGCACGTCGCCAATGCCGCCGGCCATGTAGAAGGCCTGCTCGGGAATCGAGTCGCACTCGCCGTCGAGAATCATCTTAAAGCTTTTGACAGTCTCCGCGATCGGCACGTAGCGGCCGGGAATGCCCGTGAATTTTTCCGCGACGAAAAACGGCTGGCTGAAAAAGCGCTGAACCTTGCGCGCCCGCGCCACGACGACTTTGTCCTCGGCGGAAAGCTCGTCCATGCCCAGAATCGCGATGATGTCCTGCAATTCCTTGTAGCGCTGGAGGATTTGCTGGGCGCGAAGCGC
>Ga0209755_10003337_pt1 | contig 20284 bp, 21 predicted proteins | sample TergutCo191P1_FD_187301 | JGI IMG/M metagenome (GOLD analysis project Ga0209755, IMG submission 187301) | Cornitermes sp. P1 segment gut microbial communities from Petit-Saut dam, French Guiana - Co191P1 (SPAdes) (version 2) | ecosystem: Host-associated > Arthropoda: Insects > Digestive system...
AACCAACTGAACCCGCCGTCAAAAAATCAAAACCTACTGCCGGGCAGTAGAAGCCTGCAACAGCGCCTGTTTCAGCTCGCCCTCAATCCTCACAAGCTCATCCTCGGCCTGCGCCCTGTCCTGCCTGCCCTGCTCCTGAATCTGCAAGACCTCATTTATCGTCGCTATCAAATTCTCATTACTTTTCCTGATTGTATCAATAGAAACAATACCGCGCTCTGCTTCCTGCGCCACATCTACAGTACCCTGCCGCAGCATTTCGCTGTTTCTTTGAAGAAGCGTGTTGGTCATGTCAGTGACCTTCTTCTGCGCTTCAAGCGCGGCGCGGCTATTTGCCAAGCCTACGGCAAGCACCATCTGATTTTTCCACAGCGGGATGCTGTTTACTATGCTCGATTGGATTTTTTCCATCAGAACGCCGTCATTGTTTTGCAGCAAGCGGATTTGCGGTGCCATTTGTATGCTTATGGTGCGGCTTAATTTCAGGTCGTGCAGCTTTTTCTCGAAACGGTCAGCCAGTTGCAGCATATCGTTTAGCTTCTGCGCTTCCATTTGGTCGCCTGTTGTCTCGGCCTTTTGGCGCTGGATGGGTACCTCTTGGGCAAAAAACTGCTCGAGCTTCTCCTCGCCCGCGGCAATGTACATGCTCAGTTCCTTGAAGTAATCATGGTTCTTGTCGTACAGAATATTCAAGGTATGGATGTCTTTCATCAACTGGCGCTGATGGGCTTCTAGGTCGGACTGGATTTTGTTGATATTCGTCTCGACCTTCGCGTAGCCTGCCGCCATCTTCTTCATGCGCTGCTTGAACCCGCCCAGTTTTGCTAAGAATCCGCCGCGTTCCTCGCCTGCTGTCGCATCGAAGGATTTAATTTCGGAAACCAAGCTCGACAGGCTATTGCCTACCTCGCCCATTTGGTTCGTACGGACGTTTTGCAGTACCGAGTCCGAAAACTGCGCGACCTTGTTCTGCGCGGCAGAGCCGTATTGCAGAATCACCGCGGGGTCTTTCAAGTCGATTTTACTCGCGAACTCGCGGACAGCCTTCTGCTCCTCCGGGCCCAAGGTTTGAAGCTCGGTGCTTACCGGCTGTATTTCTACGATTTCCGCAGGCGCGTCATTGCCAAGTGTTAATTCGGGTATAGCCATGTATTTTCTCCTCTATTCATTGTCTAGGTAGCCCGGTGCCATAGGCAGGTCGGGTATGGGGAGTTCGTCGTCTGTCGGCGGCCAAACCGAGCCTGGCGGCGGCGGCCACTGCTGCGCGGGCGCTTGTGTAGGCGTCGGAATAGGCACAGGCGGCGGGGTTGGGTGCGACTGCTGCACATTCCATTCCGGCGGAATGGTTGGGCTTGGCACGGGCTGCCAGTCGGGCGGCAGCGGAGGCAGCTGTCCCGGCGGAACAGGCGCGTTCGCAGGCGGCTGCATAGGCATCTGCGTCAAATGCAGCAAAAACTGGCGCGACGAGTGTTCATCCACGATAATCGGCAGCGGTCTGTCCAGATACCCCGCCTTACGCGCAATGAAGGTGTACTGGCCAAAATCGACCGTGATAGTAAGCGGCGAGTTCCCAACATACACACCGTCCAAGAAAATCTGCGCGTCCGAAGGGAACGTCTCTATCAAGAGCTGCGCCTCGGTAGGCGCGTCACGCTCCATCTCGGGCGCTATCCGCATAAACGGCTGGGAAAATTCGAACTCCTCCTGAATCGGAATAAAGCCCGGCGCCTCTACCCGCAGAATATGCGTACCGTATTCGATATCCACAAGCGAATTTTCAAGTTCAACAAGCTCGCCGTTTATAAAGAACGAAGCATCCGGCGCTTCCACCACAATCTGCAACGTCCCCGTCCTGAAAGTAACCTCCAATAGGTCAACAACAACAGTCTCACCCTGCCGCACAATCACATCCGCGATAAACGTCTCGATATTCAAACCCTCGATAATCAGACGGTGCGTGTCCTCGATTACGGCGATGGGGCGTGTTCCGTCTAGCGCTGTCAGGATATTGTTCCCTATCGCGACCCTGCCGCCCATCACTTGGTCGGCGTTTTCGAATCGGATAAAACCGTGCCCGCTGTCCACGCGCACGCTCCAGATTTTGTCCTGATAGCCGACAATGGTTATGACATCCTCCTGATTGATAAGCCCAATGGAAAAAGGCTCGTCACGGTTAAGGATAAGGGTGCGGCTGCTGTACGGGTACACGCGGTTGCCGATGGTGATAGTCGCTTCGGCAAGGTCAATGACAAAATTCCCGCGGTGCTGCTGCTCCCAAGCGCGGCTGCTTAACGCAAGCGAAAAAGCATCGCGGCTTTCATCATCAAAAACAACCTCGATGATTTGCCCAAGATTCACCTCGCCGAACCCTATGGGCGAACCGGCGCGGTTCTGCACGGTGGTAGTATCGGTGATGTTAAAACGCTCCGTACGCCCGCTTTCAATATTCATGACACTGATATGGCGGGGCGCAAAAGTCTCAATGGCATTCACAACGCCAAGCACCTGACTTCGTTCCGCCCGCTCGGTGATAATCGGCTCCGTGGGCGCTCTTGGCGGCTGCGTACCTCCCACTACGGGATTATCTATCAAAGTCTGATACGCAACAGCAAACAAAACAACGCAGACAACCACCCCTATTATCATCGTTATCACGTAGAAGATTGCAAAATTATTCCTACGTTTACGACCCGGGGCAGGATTGCCGGCGTGCGCTCTCGGTATTTTTCTGGTTTCACTGTTTCCGCTTGAACGGCTTGATATGTTAATCGCCTCCGCTCATTTTTTCTTCATATAGTTAAATAATTCGAAATCAGTCTTGTCTATCGCGGCAAAACCATTTGAAAGCGCTCGCTCGCGCTTTCAAACGCCGCTCTGCCAAGACTGTTTCTCATTGATTTAACTATAGTATACAGAAAATCTAAGCTTATTTCAAGCCAAGTATTTCGAGCATCTTATTCTCCATGGAAACAGGCGTCCAACTGCGCTTTTTTTGGTAGTATTCAAGCACAATTTTCGTGAAGGCAAGCGGGTAAAGCAGCATGGCTTCGAGGATGATTTCTTCCTCAGGCTCCGTAGGTAAAACGCTGCTGTATGCTTCAAACGCGCGGCTGCGGTCGGTATCACCGTACTCCTTTTCCCGTCTGCGGAGCAGGCTGCACAGGTCGGTCAGCTGGTAGCCCGCCGCGGCGTGGTCAAGCTTTGCTATGTACACTTCCCCCAAATTTATGCGCAGGCAGTCTTCCTTCAAGCCGTTGTGGCAAACGTGATGCATTTGGTGCGCTTTGTGCCACCGTTTCACGTAGCCTGTGCTGTCTAGCAGCTGCCGCGCGCGCTGTATCTGTGCCTTGTAAGCGGGATAGTGCTTGATGAAAAGGACATCAAAGTCAGACCATTTCGATTGCTTGCGAATGCGCTTGTGGATGGCGTTAAGCGCTTCGGCATCGCTGCGGAAGCTGTCGGTAAGCGGAACAAGCGGGCGCCCCTTATGCAGCGCAGCCGAAGAAGCCGCACCCCGCACACATCCATGCCACCGCGCAACAGCCTTAACGATTCGCATAAATTCCTCGGGCTCGGCAAAATCCGCTTCCGCGTGGCTTATTAGGTCAGTCATGATATAGTTTTCACCGTCGGAGTGTACGTACGGATGCCCGTTTTGTGTAAGGTAGTACCGTTCCGTTTCGGGATATCCAGACTTGACGGCGTGTTCCGCCATCTGATACCGCGCAACAATCTGCTCGGCAGCGTCACGGGTTCTGCGAATCATCCGCGCACCGTCAGCCGTCTTGTAGTAACCCTTCTCCCTCACCAAACCAGATACACCAAATGCCATCCCCACCGAATGATGCAACCCGCTCATGAACGCTCTCCCTCTCTGCATAACATACCATTACATATCGTATGCAGAGGAAAGCCGGACGAGAATCACAAATTTTTTGCTTTTTGCAGAAGGGTATTTTTTTCGTTAAGCGAAGGCTCGCGCATCACCATGTCAAGCAGCTGTGCAAATATCCTGCCCATGGCCTTCCCCGCAGGAATGCCTATGCCGATAAGCGCCTCGCCGTCCACGGCAAGCTCCTTCAGTGTAAAACACTCTCCAAGCCGCAAAATTTCGTCACAAGTCCCGCGGATACGGCTGTAGTCTGCCCCGTCGGCGATATTTTTCAGCACAAGCAGGTTACGGAACTCACGCGGGCTCATTTTATTAAGAAGCTTCTTGATTTCGTAAGCCTCGTCAATGATTTCCGCATCCAAATACCGCAGGTACAGCGAGGTTTCGTTTACGGTACGGTTATCGAAATGCAGGCGCCGCATGGTTTCGGCATCCGCGCCAAGGAGCGCATACAGCATCGGCGGCTCCTTCGGGCATTTTTCCAGACGCGGAACGGCACTCGCTATATCGCAGCTAAGCGGCACATGCTCCCACAAGCCCGTATCGTCGAGCATCACAAGCGCGGCGGGATTCATTGATGTCAAAATTTTCGTAAGCTCGTCGCGAATCCGCTCTATGCTGACCATCGCGAGGCGTTCCGAAAGCGGCGCAATCGCCGAATACGTTTCTTCCTCAATATCAAAGCCAAGCTGCGCGGAAAAACGCACAGCCCGCATCATCCGCAAAGCGTCTTCCGTGAACCGCTCACGCGCGTTGCCGACACAGCGGATTTTTTTCAGCCGTATATCGGCATAGCCGCCGAAGAGGTCTTTTAAGCCAACCGCGGGGTTGTATGCGATGGCGTTCATGGTAAAATCCCTGCGGCTCAAATCCTGTTCGAGGTCGGTTGTGAACGTGACTGCCTCGGGACGGCGCCCGTCCAGATATTCCCCGTCTACGCGGAAGCTTGTCACCTCGTAGTTTTGCCGCTTCCGCACCACTGTCACCGTGCCGTGTTGGATGCCCGTGTCGACAGTATGCGGAAAAGCCGCCTTAACTTCACACGGCTGCGCGCTTGTCGCAATATCCCAATCTTTAGGCACCTTTCCCATAAGGCTGTCCCGCACACAGCCGCCCACAGCAAAAGCCGCAAACCCGCCCGCGCCAAGCCTTTCCAAAATAAACCGCACATCCTTCGGCAAGTCAATCTTCATATGCATCGCCCGTCCTTGACTTTCTTGACAAACTTCTCTATTATTTATTCCATAATTTATCAGCTATGGCAAGACTTTATAAAAAATTTTTAGGAGGCAACATGCGAACTTGGATTGCAGTTACGATAATAGGCTTAATCTGCGTGGGGGCGGCGGGTGTTATCTATGGGCCGAGGCTGGCGCGGACTATGGTGCCGCAGCTGTACCTTGCCCGCGCGGCGGCTGTTACGGTGCAGGAGTTCCGCCCTGCTTTTGATACCGCGCTCGAGATGCTTCCCAAGCTGCAAGGCGAACAGCTGAGGCATGAGCTTACCCTGGGGCTGAACAATCTGCAAGGCGACTTGGTGCGGAATCTTGACCCGGGGATATTGTCTACCGTGCCTATGCTGTCCTTGCGGAACGTAATCAGGCGGGATAAGGTCAATGATTCCTTTGCCGCGGATATAGGGCTGCAAATGGCGGCTACTCCGATTGTGAATGTCGGCCTGCACCTAGACCGCGAGCGGATTGCCGTGAATGTTCCGCTGCTTTTTGACCACAGTATAATAGTGAACCCGCACAGGCTCGGCAGTGATTTAACTAACTCTGTGCTTGGGACTTTTATCCCGCCGGGGATGGTTGATGATGCGCAGTTTTATTGGATGTATGACAATGTTTTGTTTGATGTGACGGAGCCGATTGATTTGTCTGAATTTTTTGCGACTTTGCCGGGGCTTTTTCTGAGCATGGAGTTTGAGTATCTTGGGCGGAATGAGTTTGACGAGTTTAGGGTAGTGGTGCCCGCGGAACAGGCTAACAGGAGCTGGGGGGCTTTGCTCGGCTCGTTCCCGGATATCGATTTGGTGATGTTTGCAAGTCAGCTTACGGAGGACGATATCGCAGTCACGGCGCTTGTTGGCGGCGGCAGGTTGGTTGGGCTTAGCTTTGAACTGTATGACAACACGGAGGAAATCATAATAACCTCGCCCGAAGCCGGCAGCTTGAACTTCCGTCACAGCCTCACGACAGACATTTTCAGCCAAGCTACGAATATCGGCCTAAATGTCAGCGACGAACGTACTCACCAAGCTATTTCGGTAAATGCAGACACAGAGGCAGGCGGTATGGTAAGCGGCAGCGCGGAAATCGACCTGCGCCTTTTTCCCGAGGCGTGGCGCTTGGAAGCTGATGTCCGCAGCCTTTCTGTTTCCGTTCCGAGCCTTGATATCGTGCTGCACGCACGCTACATGCTTATGCCTGACACAGAGCCGATACTATTTCATGACGAACACGCACGGCTATTGACTGATTTGAATATATTTGATTTACTGGGAGTGTATGCGCGTATAGGTTCCTCGCCTTTGGGCGGAATTTTAGGCAACCTATTGCCATAGTACAAGAGGGAGGAAATTATAAATGTCAATCTTCACAGGTTCCGGAACAGCAGTATGTACACCGTTTTTCGAAAACGGCAACTTTAACGCCGAAGCTTACAGCAAGCTAATCAACTTTCAGCTAGAAAATGAAACGGACGCAATCGTCGCCTGCGGTACCACGGGCGAAGTCTCAACTCTCGACAATAACGAGCATATCGAAGTAGCCCGCACGGCAGTGGAAACTGTCAAGGCTTCCAAAAAGAAAGTACCTGTAATCGCAGGCGCAGGCGGCAACGATACAAGAAACATAATCATGCTCGGCAAAAAGCTCCGCGAAATCGGCGCGGACGCAATCATGCTTGTCACACCCTACTACAACAAAACATCACAGCGCGGCCTGGTAGAGCACTACACGATGGTAGCCTCCGCCGTAGACCTTCCCATCGTAATGTACAACGTGCCCTCGCGCACAGGTCTTAACATGCTGCCGAAAACCGCAGCCGAGCTTTCTAAGGTAGAAAACATCGTCGCTATCAAAGAGGCAAGCAGTAACATAGTCCAAATCGCCGAGGTAATCGAACTGTGCGGCGACCGCCTGACCGTATACTCGGGCAACGACGACCAAGTAGTCCCCATCCTCGCCTTGGGCGGCAAGGGCGTAATCTCCACCATAGCCAACATTGCGCCCAAGAATATGCACGACTTGGTCGTGAAATTCTTAGAAGGCGACGTAAAAGGCAGCGCTAAGATGCAGCTTGAAATGCTGCCGCTTGTACGCGCATTGTTCGCGGATGTGAACCCGATTCCCGTAAAGGAAGCGCTGAACCAAATGGGCTTCGCGGCGGGAGCCTGCCGCCGTCCGCTCACAAGCATAGACGACTCCCTTAAAACCACGTTAATCAAAGAGATGAAGGGGTACGGTATCCTGTAATGACCAGAATAATACTGCACGGCTGCATGGGAAAGTTAGGCACGGCAATACATGCACTCGCAAAAAATGACCCGCACTGCGAAATCGTATGCGGGGTAGACATAGCTGGAAGCGGGGACGGCTTAGCCTTCCCCGTCTATTCCGATATTTCGCTGTGTAACCAAGACGCGGACGTAATAATGGACTGCTCGGTAGTGAGCGCCGTCCCCGCGCTCCTGAAATTCGGACAAGCAAGGAAGCTGCCGACTATCGTCTGCACGACAGGCTTGCCGCAGGAGATATTGTCAGAAATCGAAAAGACCGCGGAAAGCATAGCAATCCTCCGCTCTGCAAACATGTCGCTCGGCATAAATTTGCTTGAAAACATGGTGGGACGAGCCGCAAAACTGCTTGGTGACTTTGATATCGAGATAATCGAAAAGCATCATAAGCAGAAGGTAGACGCGCCGAGCGGCACAGCGCTTGTGCTTGCCGATGCGGTTAACCGTGCGCTTGGCGGGGACATGGAGTATAAGTACGACCGTACGGAAGCCCGCAAGAAGCGCGGCGGGAATGAGATAGGGATTCACAGTTTGCGCGGCGGGACTATTATTGGTGAGCATTCGGTTGTATTTGCGGGGCTTGATGAGGTGATTGAGTTTAAGCATCAGGTTTATTCGAAGGAAGTGTTTGCGGTTGGGGCGTTGAAGGCGGCGCGGTTTATGCATGGGCGGGCGCCTGGGTGTTATAGTATGCAGGATATGATTGATGATGTTTAATGATAATTTGAAAATAACAGAAATCATGCAGGAAGCCGTAACCTTATCCCGTGAGACATTTGGAGATGCTTTGCGGCAGGTATGGCTTTTTGGTTCGTATGCCCGCCGTGAGGCTACCGAGGACTCGGATATAGATTTTTGTGTAGTGCTGTCTGAGCCTGTTGAAACATGGAAGTATGACTTTACTATGGATATTCTTAACCGCTACGATGAAGTGCCTTCTGTTTTTATCACGGACGAGGTCAGGTTTACTGAAAGCAAAATACCGGTCTACGAAGCGATTAAAGAAGAAGGTGTGCTGTATTATGGCGCTTGATGCTTTTTCTGCATACATGAAAAATCTGCTTCGAGGCTCGATAGTGCGAAGACACTGTTTGACGGCGGACATTACGAGGAAGCGGTCGGTTCGGCTTATTATTCGATATTTCATGCGATTAGCGCTTTGCTTGTTTTGAAAGGGCTGAGATATAATTCCCATCGAGGAGTGATTTCCAACTTCAACCGTGAATATGTGCATACAGGTTTGATAGGAAGTATAAGCTCGAGGGCATTGTCTGATTTGCACAACAAAAGAAACGAAAGCGAATATGACCCTACAGTGTTTGTCGGTAAGGAAGGTGCGAAGGAAGCCATAAAATTAGCACAAGCAGCAGTACAGGATATATTCGGCTATTGTAAATCGAATGATATAACGATTTTTTAAGGAGGGAACCCCACATGAACCACAGAACCCTAGGCCGCACAGGCATCTCCGTAAGCGAAGTCGGCTTCGGACTGGAATGGCTGCAAGGCAAGGACTACGCAACAGTAAAATCCACCATAGACGAGGCAATAAAGCTCGGCATAAACATCTTCGATGTATTCATGTCCGAGCCGCAGGTGCGCTCCGATATCGGCAAAGCCCTGCAAGGGCAGCGCGAGAAAGTAATCATCCAAGGGCATATCGGCGCAACATGGAAAGACGGGCAATACGCCCGCAGCCGCAACATCGGCGAAGTAAAAGCCGCCTTTGACGACCTTCTCGAGCGCCTCGGCACGGACTACATAGACATCGGTATGCTCCATTTTGTTGATACCATGGAGGATTTCAAGGAAGTATTCGAGGGTGAGGTCATCGAGTATGTGAAGGAGCTGAAAGCAAAGGGCGTAATCAAAACAATTGGGCTAAGCTCGCACATCACGCCTGTTGCCAAAAAGGCTGTAGAGACTGACCTAATCGATGTGCTGATGTTCAGCCTTAACCCTGCTATAGACATTCTGCCCGGCGATATTTTGTCGCTTGATGATGTCTTCAAGGATGAGGTGATGAAGGGTCAGCGCCAGAGGAAGCTTGACGAACAGCGCATGAGCCTGTACCACGCCTGCGAAAAGCACGGCACAGCCATCACCGTCATGAAGGCGTATATGGCGGGGCGTTTGCTTGACGCGGAGAAGTCGCCGTTTGGGCAAGCCCTTACTACTACGCAGTGCATACACTTTTCGCTGACGCGCCCGGCTGTCGCTTCCGCGCTTATCGGATGCAAGACCCCGGAAGAATTGCGGCAGGCCGCCGCGTACGAAACAGCAAGCGCGGCAGAGCGCGATTTCTCGGAAATTTTTACGGGCGAAGCGGCATTTGAGGCAAACGGGCAGTGCGTGTACTGCAATCACTGTCTACCCTGCCCTGCCCGCATCGATATCGCGCAGGTAAACCAGTACCTTGACTTGGCAAAGGCAGCCGAGAAAATCCCGCCTACCGTCAGGGAGCATTACAACGCGCTGCCCTCGAAGGCGAGCGCATGTATGCAGTGCGGCGACTGCGTACCGCGATGCCCCTTCGATGTACCTATCCGCGAGAAGATGAAGGAAGCGGCAAAACTTTTCAGCTAAATTTAATTAGGCTCAGTTGGTTAGCCGCACTAACCAGCTGAGCCTTTTTCGTGCGCAAAAAAATTTACGGAAAATTTATATAGTCTGCATTTATTTTTTATGAGTCGGTTTTATATTACCAGGAGAAGGTGGTGATAACTTCAATGAAACTAGTTATGGCTATAGTACACGATGAAGATGCGTTCCGTGTTTTGGACACCTTGGTCGAGAAGGGTTTCGGTGTCACTAAACTGGCCAGTACCGGCGGCTTTTTGCGGGCCGGGTTCACGACGGTGATTAGCGGCACGGAAGATGCGCGTGTGCCGGAGCTAATCTCTCTGATTGAACAAAAATGCAAGAGCCGGAAACAAGTTACTTCCGCAAACGCGATGAGCATAGATGTAAATGAAAGCTATGTTCCGTATCCGCTGGAAGTAACAATCGGCGGTGCGACTATTTTTGTACTTAATGTGGAAGAATTTAAGAAAGTATAGGACATTTGGGAGGATATTTATTATGAAGAAGCTTAGTTTACTTGCAACCGCAACATTGTTTTTGATTCTGTCTGCCTGCTCGCCTGCGGCACCTGCTGCTGCGCCTGCGCCCGCGGCACCTGCCGCGCCTGCACAAGCAGCCGCACCTGCACCTGCGGCACCCGCTGCTCCCGCTGCACCGGAATCAGACTTCAACGCATCACGCCAAATCAACGTAATCTCCCGCGAAGAAGGCTCAGGCACACGTGACGCGTTTGTTGAACTGCTCGAAATCGAAGTAGACGGCGTTGACCATACTTCACTTGAAGCTGACATTGCACAGGGCACAAGCGTAGTAATCGCCACTGTCGCAGGAAATACTTATGCTATCGGCTACATTTCACTCGGTTCTTTGAATGATACGGTGCAGGCTGTGGCAATCGACGGCGTATCAGCAAGCCCCGCAACCGTACAGAACGGCACATATCCCGTATTCCGCGCGTTTAACTTAGCGGTAGGCGATTTAAGTGATGTCGCGCAGGACTTCCTCGACTTCGTGCTTTCCGCCGAGGGTCAGGAAATCGTAGCGGGACGCGGTTATATAACTGTCGGTGCTAACCCTCCGGCATTTACAGGCGGCGATGTTAGTGGTACTGTAGTCGTGACAGGCTCGACTTCTATCGCGGGTGTTATGGAAAGACTCGCGGAAGCCTATGTCGCGCTTAACCCGGACGCTAATGTCGAAGTACACTCAAGCGGCAGCGGCGCGGGCATTACCGCGGCACGCGACGGCACAGCCGACATCGGTATGGCTTCGCGCGAGCTCCGCGACACAGAACTTGAATATGTCGCAAGCGTAACAATGGCGTTCGACGGTATCGCAATCATCATCAATAACGACAACCCTGTCGAGAGCCTGTCAAGCGAGGAAGTACGCCGCATTTTCATAGGCGAATTGACCACATGGAGCGAGGTTCATGAATAAACCGCTTGAGACAATAATGGCGCGCGTGTTTCTGATATGCGCCTGCACATCTATCTTTGCTATACTCCTTATTTGTATATTTCTATTCGCCAACGGGGTGCCCGCTATTATCGAGGTAGGATTGTTTGACTTCCTTCTCGGTACCGAGTGGGCGCCCATGCGGCGTTATCCGGCTGTGCCGCGGTTCGGCATCCTGCCTATGATAGTGGGCAGCGTTTACTTTATGCTTGGGGCTATTGTCATCGGGGTGCCTGTTGGGATTTTTACGGCAATTTTTCTTGCGTATATGTGTCCGCGCAAGCTGTATGTTTTTTTGAAACCTGTGGTAAACCTGCTTGCTGGGATTCCTTCGGTGGTGTACGGATTCTTTGGGATTGTTCTGATTGTGCCGATTGTGCGTGAAATTTCTTTGCGGGTAACGGGCGGCGGTACGGGCGCGTCTATTTTGTCGGCGGCTGTTTTGCTTGGGATTATGATTCTTCCGACGATTATCGCTATTTCGGAAAGCGCAATGCGGGCTGTGCCCGAGAACTACTACGAAGGCGCGCTTGCGCTTGGGGCAAGCCATACGCGCAGCGTGTTCTTTGTTATGCTGCCTGCGGCTAAGTCGGGGATTTTTGCCTCTGTTATACTGGGTATTGGGCGGGCTGTCGGCGAGACTATGGCAGTTGTTATGGTCGCGGGAAATCAGGCGCGTATGCCTATCCACCTGCTGCGCGGGGCCAGGTCGCTTACCGCGAATATCGTGCTTGAGATGGGCTATGCCGCAGACCTTCACCGCCAGACGCTTATCGCTACGGCTGTCATTTTGTTTATTTTCATTCTCATTATCAACATCATTTTCACACTGATTACGCGGAAGGGAAGATAGATATGAACCGCACACGGATTACTGATATTGTGCTTTACGGGCTTACTTGGTTCTTCGCCGCGATTACGATTTTGGTTTTGGTGTTTATCGTCGTGTTTATTTTGGTTAACGGAATCCCGCATTTAACGCCTTCTCTGTTTGAGGTGCGGTTTACTACCGACAATGTCTCGATGTTTCCGTCCATCGTTGCCACTGTTATGATGGTAGTTTTGACTTTGGCTTTTGCGGTACCGCTCGGGATTTTTACGGCTATTTATCTCGTGGAATATGTTCGGCGCGGCAGTAAGCTTGTGACGCTGATTCGTTCCACCGCGGAGCTGCTTTCGGGGATTCCTTCCATCGTGTACGGGCTGTTTGGGCTATTGTTTTTCGTTGTGTTTATGGGGATGGGGTTCTCGCTTATCGCAGGGAGTCTTACACTCTCTATTATGATTCTTCCCGTGGTGATTCGTACTACGGAGGAGGCATTGAAGTCCGTTTCGGACGGGTACCGCGAAGGGGCGTTTGCGCTTGGCGCAGGCAGGCTCCGCGCGGTGTTCCGTATTGTACTGCCTTCGGCTATGCCCGGGATTTTTGCCGGGGTTATTCTTGCGATTGGCAGGATAATCGGTGAGTCCGCCGCGCTTATTTTCACGGCCGGCACGATTGCGCAAATCCCAGAAAGCCTGACTAACTCCGTCAGAACACTGACTGTACATATGTGGGTGCTGTCGGGGGAAGCGCTTCACACTAACGAAGCGTATGCCACGGGCGTTGTCCTTCTTTTGGTTGTGCTTTCGATTAACGCAGTTTCGGCATTTATCGCTAAAAAATTCTCGAAAGGGTAGGCTATGAAAACTTTTGACGTAAAGGATGTAGACTTGTTCTACTCGGATTTTCAAGCACTTAAAAATATCAATCTGACTGTCAAGGAAAACGAAATAATGGCGCTTATCGGGCCGTCCGGCTGCGGTAAGTCCACCTTGATAAAATCGCTTAACCGCATGAACGACCTCGTGGAGGATTGCCGCATAACGGGTGAAATCACCTTAGACGGCGTGGATATCTACAAGGAGATGGATGTGAACGTACTGCGCCGCCGTGTCGGCATGGTCTTCCAGAAGCCTAACCCCTTCCCCATGAGCGTCTACGACAACATCGCGTTCGGCCCAATCACCCACGGCACCCGCAGGCGGCACATTCTGAACGATATTGTGGAAAAAGCGCTTAGGGACGCGGCAATATGGGACGAAGTAAAAGACAGGCTGCATCAATCGGCACTGGGGCTATCGGGCGGTCAGCAGCAGCGCCTATGCATAGCCCGCGCCCTCGCCGTAGAGCCGGAAGTCCTCCTTATGGACGAACCGACCTCCGCACTCGACCCCATCTCCACAGGGAAGATAGAAGATTTAGTAACCGAGCTGAGCGAACGCTACAGCATAATTATCGTAACGCACAACATGCAGCAGGCCTCGCGAATCAGTCACAAGACCGCGTTTTTTCTGCTCGGCGAAATCGTGGAATGGGACGAAACCTTAAACATTTTCAACAATCCTAAGGAAAAAGCTACGGAAGACTACATTACAGGAAGATTCGGCTAGGGGAGGAAAAAATATTGAGCAAGATATTCAATGACAAACTAAACGAACTAAACCACATGCTGATAGAAATGGGCGCGCTTGTAGAGCGGACTATCGCCCTCACAAACAAAGGCCTAGTAACGCAGAGCATAGAGCTTGCCGACGAAGCAATCAGCTGCGACCGCGAAATAGACACGATGGAGCGGCATATAGAAGAATTTTCGCACAACTTACAGCTTCTAAACTCGCCTGTAGCGCGGGACTTGCGTGTGGTGAACTCCGCAAGGCGCATTATCGCGGACATGGAGCGGATAGGCGACCAGTGCGCCGACATTTCCGAAATCACAAAAATCCTTGCTGACCAGACATATATCAAGGCTCTGGAACACATCCCGCAGATGGCGGATGCCACCGCGAAGATGGTTACGGACGCGATTGACGCTTATGTAAAACAAAATTTAGACCTGGCCAAGGCGGTACGGGCTTTTGATGACGAAATAGACCGTCTTTTTTTGGCAGTTAAGAACGAACTACTTGACCTAATCCGAATTAACCCTGATAATATAGTCCAGTCAATCGACCTCTTGATGATTGCGAAATATTTCGAACGGATAGGTGACCATGCGGAAAATATTGCGGAATGGGTGGAGTTTTCGATTACGGGCAACCACCCGAAGTTGAAACAGCCGGATGTCTAAGGTATTTGTTGTAGAAGATGAGGCAAGCATCCGTGAGCTTGTGTACTACGCTCTGAAATCTGACGGGCACACGGTAGAAGGCTTTGAGTCGGCGCCGCCGTTTTGGAAGCGCTTGCAATCGGAGAAGCCGGGCCTTATTCTTCTTGACATAATGCTGCCGGGAGAAAACGGCTTCGAAATTCTGCGCGGGCTGAAAAAAGCCAAGGACACGGCACACATCCCCGTTATCATGCTGACTGCCATCCACGATGAAGACAAGCGGGTAGAAGGCCTTGATTCGGGTGCCGACGACTATGTGACAAAACCGTTTTCGGTAAGCGAGCTGCTTGCAAGGGTACGCGCGGTACTGCGCCGAGCAAGCGGCAGCCAAAAGGAAGGCATACAGCTAAGCCTGGGCGAGCTTTCCGTGAACGTAGAAACACGCATAGCCACGGCACAGGGGCAGGAAGTCGAGCTTACTTTTCTGGAGTTTGAGCTGCTGTACTGCCTGCTGCGCCACAAGGACATAGCAATGTCCCGCGACCAGCTGCTCGATTTAGTATGGAAAGCGGGCGAAGACGGCGGGCCCGCCGACAGAAACGTAGACATGCAAGTCCGCTCGCTGCGCAAAAAACTAGGTACCTGCGGCGACATGATTAAGACCATAAGAGGGGTCGGTTACAAAATAAACTAAAGGACATCTCAAATGCGGAAAATGATTTTTATTTCGATGTGTATATCAACGCTCGTTACCTTTGGGACGGCTGCTACTTTGTATGCCGTCTTTTTTTATTACGGCACGATTGGACTGGTTTCGGGGGTTTTCCTGATGAGTCTCGCGAGCTTGGTCAACTACTTCCTTACCTCGCGCCTGACGAGTAATATCACAAGCTCAATCAGCAAGATTAACTTCTCCGCGCCGGACGAAATCGATACCTACGACGAACTATCGTCGTTCGTAGACACGATTCTGCGCCAACAGGAGCAGATAGAAAGCCACGTAAGCGAACTGAAAGAGCAAAGCGAGACGACAGGCTCGATTTTTGAGAACATGAGCGAAGGTTTCGTTATGCTTGACCGCTTCGGCGTTATCGTAAGCGCGAACAGGCGCGCAAGGGAGATTTTCAGCACAGACGAAGGCTGCATCGGTAACAATGTCAACTACCTAAGCCGCAACAGCATTTTCACGGACAAGGTAAGGGCGGCTTTGCAGGGTCACAGCGGTCAAATGATTCTCGACGAGCTCGAACAAATCCACCAAATCACCTTTATCCACTCAAAAGACCGCGGCGCGATTATCTTGGTAGAAGACGTCACCGAACGGCAGCTTGCGGAAAAAATGCGGCGCGAGTTCTCCGCAAACGTCTCGCACGAGCTGAACACACCTCTGACCGCCATAGCCGGATTCTCCGAAATCCTCCAAACAGGTACAGTAGAGCCGGAGGACGTAAAGCACTTCGCCACAAACATAAACAACGAAGCCCGCCGAATGATAGCCATGGTAGAAAACATCCTGTTCCTTTCAAAGCTTGACGAAATGGACGGGCGTGATACCTTCGAACAGTTCGACGCGGCAACGGTAGCGCGTGAGACAGTAGAAAACCTACGCCCCGCAGCCGAAGCCGCACAGCTCGAACTAAGCCTGGCCGCCACAGAATCCCTAATGTACGGCAACCGCCATCTAATCCAGGTGCTGCTCACCAACCTAATAACAAACGCCATCCACTACAACAAGCCACGCGGCTGGGTAAAAGTAGCCGTATCACTGCGCAACCGTTCCGTTTATATAAACGTAAGCGACACAGGCGTAGGCATCCCAAAAGAAGAACAAAGCCGCGTGTTCGAGCGCTTCTACCGCGTAGAGCAAGGCCGCGGCGGCGCAGGGCTTGGGCTTTCCATAGTAAAGCACATAGTCCGCTACCACGGCGGCACAATAGACCTAGAAAGCCAGCCTGACGAAGGCACTAGAATGTTTGTAAAACTACCGCAGGACATATTTGAGGAGGCGTAAAAAATGACAGGAAAAGAGCGGTTCATCAAGGCGCTGAAACGCGAACCGATTACCGGGCACGTACCGCATTTCGAACTGGTATTCTACCCCACGATGGAGGTGCTGCGCAAGGTGCATCCCGAACAGCGGAATCTGTCGCAGTGGAAGCAAATGAGCGCTACCGAAAGAGAGCTGCAAGTACAAGACGCCGCCGAGACATTCATAGGCATAGCCGACAAGTACGGGCACGACGCGATTTTTGTACACCCATCGCGCTACGACCCGGACTACGTAAAGCGCATCCTTGAGGTAATCCGCGAAAAAAGCGGCAGCCAGTATTTCCTGATGATGCACGGCGACCCCACCTTCTCCATCCCGAACGGCGAGAATATGCTAAGCTTCACCGAGCAAATGTACGACGACCCGGACGGCCTAAAAGACGAGGCAAAACGCCTTACGGAACGGCACCTGGAAACAGCAAGACGCACAGCAAGCTGGGGCGCAGGCCTGCTTGACGGCTACGCAATGTGTTCGGACTACTGCCTGAACGCAAACCCGTTCTTCACAGAAGAACAGTTTGCGGAGTTCGTAGCGCCTTACTTAAAACAAGCGATAGACGGCTACCGCGAGTTGGGCTTTTACACAATCAAGCACACAGACGGCAACATGATGCCGATTCTTGACCAAATGCTTGACTGCAAACCAGACGCGTTGCATTCGCTTGACCCGCAAGGCGGGGTGGACTTGAAATATTTGAAAGAATACTGCGGGGATAGGGTTTGCTTGATAGGGAATGTGAACTGCGGGCTGCTGCAAACAGGCACTGATGAAGAAATCCGCGAGGATGTTCTGCGGGCGCTGCGTGACGGGATGCCGGGGTATGGGTATATTTTTTCGACTTCGAATTGTATTTATACGGGGCTTGCGTTGACGCGGTATGAGATGATGCATGGGTTGTGGCGGGAGTTTGGGGAGTATTGACATGTGGTATCATATACGATATCATATATAAAAAATGGTGAGGAAATGCGCATAGAACTTAAAAAACAGCCTGCAAAATATCTAAACAAGTGCCAACAGAAAATATATGACAAGATATATGCTGCGTTAGTTGCCTTAGAAGATTGGAACGGCGATATAAAAGGATTAGAAGGGCGAAAAAACGAATACAGGCTAAAACTGCCGCCTTTTAGGATAATTTTCACCTATATAAAAGGTGATGATGTAATAACTGTAACAAAAATTGATATGCGTGGCGGTGCATATAAGAAAGGGTGAAAATATGGGGAAATTAAGCAAAGAAGAATTTGCAAAAAAAATTGAAGCAACACAAACCGTCGAACCTGACGAATGGGATTTGAAAATGCTTGCGGAAATAGACGCAGAGAACGACACAAGCGAAGGTGTACCCCTAGAAATTGTGCAAGCACGGCGCAAATGTAGCGGAAAAATATCATTGCGAATCCCAAAAGAACTGCATTACAGCTTAATGGAGTCCGCAAAAGAAAACGGTGTAAGCTTGAATCAGTTTCTTGTTTACAAACTGGCTCAATAAGTTTAAGCCACTCATAGGAGTGGCTTAAATTTATGTGAGTGCAAGGAGCGTTTAACTTTTCCTAATACCCAAACCCCGCCATCTCCTCCATATACCGAGGAATATCCAACCCCTGCGGACATTGCCCGACACAAACCCCGCACTTATCACAAGCACTAGGCCTTTTCCCCTCATCCAAAGCAGTCAGCCGCCGCAGCCGCCAATCCCCGCCCGCCTTGAAATCATTATAAATCCGCAAAATTTCAGGAATATCCAACTCATGCGGACACCCATCACAATACCGGCAGAATGTACACTTAGCCCCAATCGTCTCAAGCAGCAGCGCAGCCGCCTTCTCGAGCATAGCCTTATCATCCTCGGTAATCGGCTTCCTTTCCTTAAATGTAGCCACATTATCCCTAACCTGCGTCATATCGGACATCCCGCTAAGCACAGTCACAACGCCCGGCAAATTCATAACAAAGCGCATAGCCCAAGACGCAGCCGATTTTTCGGCGTCAGCTGCGCGGAGCATCGCGTTCCCTTCGTCTGTCAGGTTCGTGAGCATACCGCCATGCACGGGTTCCATTACCATAATCGGAATGTTATGCTCGCGCAGAACCTCGTACTGCTCCCGCGCCTGCCCGTGGAACCAATCGTAGTAGTTCAGCTGAATCATAACAAAATCCCAGTCGCGGTACTTCAATGCCTCACGCAAAACCTCGGGCTTGCCGTGGAAGGAGAATCCCAAGTGCTTAATCCGCCCGCGTTCTTTTTCCTCCGCGAAGTATTCCACGCCGCCGTTTCCGAGATACCCGGAAATGTAGTTATCCGAAATCCCGTGACACATGTAAAAGTCGATATAATCGGTCTGCAAGCGCTCTAGCTGTTCCGGAAACTGGATGCGGTAGTCCGGCTGCGCCAGCAAATTATATTTGTCAGCAAGATAATAGCTCTCGCGCGGATATTTCTGCAAAACCTTCCCAAGAAAAACCTCGGAATCGCCGCCGTGATAGACGTACGCGGTGTCGAAATAATTCACGCCGTTCTTCATGCAGTAGTCAAGCAGTTCCTCTGCTTTGGGGATATCTACGGGCTTTCCCCAACCCTCGCCCTGCTGCGGCAGGCGCATACAGCCCATTCCAAGAAGCGATAAAGACTTGTCCATAAATTTTGTGTAATGCATCACGCTGTCCTCCTACTCATTCTTATGAAAAGTACTAAAATTATAACCGACAGCACGGGAATGACCGTGGTTAGCATGTAGCCCATCCGCAGCCCGCCGTAGTCGGCTATTATCCCAAAAACCGCAGGCCCGCCCGCCGCGCCGATGTTTCCGCCGGCTGCCATAACCGCAAACATCCATGTCCCCGCCCGCGGAAAAGCATCCACCGCAAGCGACAGCGTTCCCGGCCAAAGCAAGCTAACACCAAGCCCGCAAAGCGCACAAGCAAGCAGTCCCAAAAAAGGATTATAAGTAACGGCGACAATCACATAGCTGACCGCCGCCAAGGCGCTGCCCATCAGCATCAGCCGCGACTGGCTCGGCAGCCAGGCAACATTTTTTTGCCTAAGCACGCCGTAGGCGATACGCCCAACGCCCATCATGACCGCAAACATCCCTACTCCGGCAATGTCGCCAAGCACCTTAGGCAGCCCCATCGCCTGTTCCATAAACGCCGAAGCCCACTGCGAAAACGTAAGCTCCGAAGCACCCGCAAGCACAATCATCAGTACCAATACCGTAAAAACCGGCTTCCGCAGCGCATCCCGCGCGGAGCTTTGCTGCACAACTGGCACAGCCGAAGCCATCGGACAGCGGGCAAAAAGCAGCGCGTTAAGAAGCGGCAAAATTACCCAAAGTCCAACCACCACAGGCCAAGCTTCCCTGCCGAACACAAACAAAAACAAAGTAGTGCCAAACGCCACCCCTACATGTCCAAAGCAGAAAAACGCGTGCATAATAGCCATCGCGGAAGATTTTTCATCGGTCGGAATCGCATTCACAATCGGGCTTAGTAAAAGTTCGAAGAACCCGCCCGCCGCACCGATTATAAGCGTCCCCAAAACTAGCATAACATATGGCGGCACAGGCACCCAAGGCGTGACAGCTATCCAAGTAAGCCCCGCCGCAGCCGCCAAATGCGCCCCAACAATAAACGGTCTGAACCCAACCCTATCAACCACCGAGCCAAAAATAAGCGCAACAAACACCTGC
>Ga0209755_10003338_pt1 | contig 20275 bp, 17 predicted proteins | sample TergutCo191P1_FD_187301 | JGI IMG/M metagenome (GOLD analysis project Ga0209755, IMG submission 187301) | Cornitermes sp. P1 segment gut microbial communities from Petit-Saut dam, French Guiana - Co191P1 (SPAdes) (version 2) | ecosystem: Host-associated > Arthropoda: Insects > Digestive system...
GAGACCCCGCGGGTCTTTGTAATGAGGTAAGGAAGAGAGTCGGTTTTAAAAAAGAGCTTGATTATCTTCCTTTTGAACCTTCACCTTCCGCGGAAAATACTTCCGGTACCGGAGAAAAAAAATAATGTCAAAACCGGCTCAATTCCGCTCAGGCTCCCTGATTTATTTCCAGGGCGATCCGGCGGATAAAATTTATATTCTCCAGACAGGAAAGGTCAGCCTTGTTTATCAGGACATCGAAACAAAAACCGATGTAAAGGATCCGGTGCAGCCCGGAGAATTCTTCGGCGTTAAATCGGCTCTCGGCCGTTATCCGCGCGAAGAAAACGCCGTCGTTCTTTCCGACACAACTGTTCTTGTTTTTACAGTTCCGGAATTTGAAACTGTAGCAATGGCTAACACAAGAATTATAATGAAGATGCTTAAGGTTTTTTCCAATCAAATGAGGAGAGTCCATAAGCAGGTATCAAAGGTAATGGCAAAGGAAGAGTCTCCTCCCGCCGACGGCCTTTTTGGCGTAGGTGAATTTTATTTAAAAAACAAACGTTTCTCGCACGCAAAGCACGTATTCTCGCAGTATCTGACATTTTACCCGTCGGGAAAAGGCGCGCTGCAGGCCTCAAAAAATCTTGAGATAGCCGAAGAAGCTCTTGCGCGTTACGGAGACGGCAAAGGACCTGCGGTCCCGGTAAGAACCGCAGCCGCGCCGGCGCAGGAGAAAGCGTCGTCTCAGGATATCGAAAAAATTACAAAGTCATATTACGACGCGGTGAGCCTTGTCTCTCAGGGAAAATATCAGGAAGCGTTCATGACATTTAAGATGATAACAGACGCGGATGTAAGTCCTGAGTGGACAGCGAAAGCGTCGTTTGAAATCGGCAGATGCATGTTCCTTTTGAATAAATTCGAAGACGCGCAAAAATATTTTACAAATATGCTTACCAAGTTTCCGAAACATCCTGAATTAAAAGAAACCATGTTTATCATCGGTCAATGCAATGAGAAATCAGGCAGAAAGGATCAGGCAATCGCCTTTTATAAGAAAATAATTTCTATGGGCGGAGACGACCCAAGCGTTGAAAAAGCAAGACGGGCGTTAAACGCTCTGGGAGCGTAAGATGGCTATGGATTTAGCCGCGTTTGGGCGGTTTTCCCGGACATTCAGGCAGGGAGAAATAATTTTTTCCGAATTTGAAATCGGCGACACTTTTTACCTTATTCAATCGGGCAGGGTTCAGCTTGTAAAACTTGTCGGCGACATTGAACGCACGCTGGATATTCTTCACCCTTCCGAGATGTTCGGCGAAATGGCAATTCTTGAAAATTCTCCGCGGTCGGCAACGGCTATTTCGCTTGATGAAGTTAAAGTGCTTGAGTTTAACTCTCAAAATTTTGAAATCCTGCTTCTTGGAAATCCGCAGATTGCGCTGAAACTTTTAAAAATGTTCTGCAAACGCATTTATGATTCAAAAAGACGCTTTATGATTCTTACCCTTCCTGACCCTCAGGCAAAAGTCGCGGACGTATTTCTAATGCTTGATGAAACCTTAGTGGACGTAGACAAGACAACTGAAAAACGCGAATTTAAAACAACGGTCGAAGGCGTCGCTCACTGGGCGGGAATGAGCGTAAACGAAGCGAGAGATATTTTAAGCCACTTTGTAAATCAAAGACGCGTTGAAATCTACCCTGATAAAATATTCGTAAAAAATATTAACGATTTCTCCCGTTTTGTAAATTCAAAGCGCAACAATCCAAGACCTGCATAACAGAGGCAGTTAACCGTTTTCACATATATAAAGGAGTAATTTATGTCTGATTTTGAAAACCAGTACAACAGCGGGCAGGCTCCGATTGTTCCCGAACAAAACCGAATCGCGGGTAATCTGACAGAAACAATGCTGCGCTATTTAAAAGAAACATCTCCATGGCTCAGGTTTATCGGCATTCTCGGATTCATTTCATGCGGATTCATGGTTCTTGCGGGAATAGTAATACTAGTCGCTTCAAGCTATATTTCGTCCTTATTATCAGGATGGGAAAATATACCGGTATGGCTAATCACGATTTTTTACGCAGCTATGGGAGCGGTGTTATTTTTTCCCGCGCGTTTCACATATAACTTCGGATCAAAAATAACAAAATATCAATTCAGTAATTCAAACGAAGATCTTGAAACAGCTTTTAAGAACAACAAATCATTATGGAAATTTTACGGCATACTCGGCATCATCGGTCTTGCGATGATCCCGTTATCTTTTATTGTGCCGCTTATTATAGGAGTTATAACGTTTCTATAATTATTGGCATTATTACTGTATTCAGATTATACTGAGTAATGCGGGAAATCTCTAACCTTGATTCATCTCTTAAAGCGATAACCCCCGAAGGCATTGAATTCATCCTCTTTCCGGCAGGTTTTCCGGTGCGCACTCTCGCATACGCGATAGATAAATCGCTGCAGTGGCTGATTCTTCTTGCTCTTTATTTGGCGCTTCTTTTTTCAGGATTCGTGTTCGGCGTCTGGATCTATTATCTTCTTAACTTTATTGTTGACTGGTTTTATCATGTTTTTTTTGAACTTGCGTTTCACGGACAAAGTCCCGGAAAGCGCTTAATGGGAATCAGAGTGATAAAAAGCGACGGCTCGCCCATTGACAGCGCGTCTTCGTTTTTGCGGAACCTTCTGCGTTTCGCGGACACGTTTTTATCGCTTTTTCACATTGCGTTTATTTCGATTGCGGCAAGCTCCGGCTACAGGCGGATAGGCGACTGGGCAGGCGGCACGCTTGTTGTTTATTCATTGCCCGCGAAGAATACAAACAACGCGTTATTTAAAAAACATTTAGAAAAATACGAGCCTGCCAACATTCAAACAGTTATTTCTTTCGATGAAAAACAGGCAATCTTTGATTTCGCAAGGCGTTATCCGCTATTAGGCGAAGCGAGAGCGAATGAAATCGCGGCTATTTATGCAAAGCATTTAAAAAGCGAAGACTGCGGTATGTCTGATTCGGCGTTTCTGCTCGGAGCCGCAGGAAAATTGTCAGGTGAAATGTTATGACGGAAAAAGCTTTCCTTGAGCGGAGAAATAATATCTGGAATGAATTTTCAACGCTTGTCAGGGGCAATAAAAGCGATTTAAAAAAAGGCGCTGTTTCATTTATCCGTCTTTTCAGGGAGATAACGCAGGATTTAAACACGGCAAAAGCAAATGGTTATGATCCGGAAATAATCGAAAGGCTTAACGCGCTTGTAAATGAAGGCAATCAAATTTTATACAGCAGGCGCGAATTGCCGTTAAAATCATTTGCGGGTTTTATACTTTTTACTTTTCCTCAAAAGGTGCGCCTTCATTGGAGAGGAATACTCGCTTCTCTGCTTCTTTTTTACGGGATAACATTTTTCTTCGCGTTTTTATGCGCCGCTTTTCCTGATATATCAAGCGAACTGCTTCCGGCGCGCGAGTTAAGACAGATTGAGTCGATGTACAATCCCGATAACAGCCGCTTTTTAAAACCAAGAGAAATAACAAACGACGCGGATATGTTCGGATTTTATATTTACAATAATATTTCTATCGCTTTTAGAACATTCGCAGGCGGCATTTTCGCGGGATTCGGAAGCCTTCTTTTCTTATGCATTAACGCAGGCTTTCTCGGAATTATCGCTGGGCATCTGACAAGCATAGGTTACGCGCAAACATTTTATCCGTTTGTAATAGCGCACGGCGCGTTTGAGTTAAACGCTATTGTTTTTAGCGCGTACGCGGGACTTCTTCTTGGATACAGATTTTTTATTACAAACGGATTAAGCAGGGGAGAATCGGTAAAAAAAGCCGGAAAAGACGCGTTTCCGATAATCGCGGGAAGCGCTTTAATGCTTGTACTTGCAGCAGTATTAGAAGCTTTCTGGTCATCAAAATATTTATGGCCGCAGCAGTTTAGAATTGGATCAGGCGTTTTCTTTTGGGTTTTTTTGCTTCTTTATTTTTTATTGACCGGCCGCAATGCCGAGAAAAATCCGCAAATTAAAAGGAAAAATAATGGAACCTCTGATAATTGAGCAGAACACGGCGGAATCCGGCGCCGCGCCTTTTAATCAGGATTCTTCTTTTTACGGTATTCAAAAACACAGAAACAGCCGCGAAGCGGCGGACGCTGGTCTTTTATTATGGCGTCAGAATTTTACGCTCTTTCTTTTATTTTTCGCTCTTCCTTTCTGGGTAATAGCTTTTTCCCTGCGATTGATTTTTCCCGGTAATTTGAAATATATCTGCTGGCTTTTAATCTGGTTTCTAAAGCCGCTGTTTGATCGAATCATTTTGCATATAATATCGATTCGTTTTTTTGATAAAGACGCAAACGTTAAACGCCTTTTTCAAGGCCTTTGGAAAAACATACGCAGAGGGCTGGCAGGAGATCTTTTATGGCGGCGTTTCAGCCCTCTGCGGCCGGCGGTAATGCCTGTCCGCGTGCTAGAAAGAAATTTAAAAACAGGAAAAAGCATTTTGCAGCGAAAGCAAATTTTAAAAAAAGGCGGCATTGATTATTGTTTTTTAATAACAATTTGGGCGGTTTCGGTTGAAATAATTCTTTTAGCCGGAGAAATTATATTTTTTATCGCAGCCGCGGAAATTTTCGCGCAAGGATTTATCTCTTCTATAGATAGCATGCTTGATTTGGAAATTTTAATTTATGCGGCATGGTGTCTGAATATAATTTTAATAGAAACTATATATGTCTGTATGGGGTTCAGCCTTTACATTAATTCAAGGATCGAAGTCGAAGGCTGGGATATTGAAATAAAATTCCGCGGCTTTGCGGAAAAAAAGCGCCGGTCTTTAAATTTATTAAATAATCAAAAAAACACCGGAAGCTACATTGAAAATGCCGGAAATGGCACTATAAATATTGCGTTAATAATAATTTTTTCCGTGTATTTACTAATGTCTGTTAAAACCTTTGCCGAAGATACGCCTCACGCGAATACCGAAAACTTTCTTGTCCCATACGAAGAGCTGCAGGCTATTCTTAATTCGCCTGATTTCGGAGACGAAGAAGAAACATGGGGTATACGGTTCAAAAGTAAATCGCGGGAAGAAAATTTTCCTGATATAAATTCTGAATTAATAGATCGTTTACAAAAAATATCCGCGCATATACTTAGGTTTCTTTTAATTGGCATAATCGCAGGATTAATAGTATTTTTAATAATTTATTTTAAAAAGAATAAATTAATAACTGTAAAGAAAAAAAACATCGCGGAAAATACCGTTTTTAATAATCACTCGGAAGATCCAAAATATCTTTTAGAAAAAGCTCTTCGTTTTCACGAGCAGGGAGAAATCCGCCTTTGCTGGGGATATTGCGCCGCGGCTGCGATAAGGTCATGGACTGTATACAAAGGTATCGCGTTTCCGCCGAACGCGACAGAAAACGACTGCGCGGCGATAATTAATTCTTTCGCTAACGATAATTCAAATGCGCTTCTTGAAAATAGTTCTCCCGCGCAGTCCGACACGAAAGCCGCGGCGCAAAAATTCGATATACTGATAAAAAACTGGGTGCGTCTTGTCTACGCTGGAAAACTTCCCCCTGACGGAAGTTTTGAAGAAGCTGTTAATTTTGTAAGAGTGCAATATGGATAAAAAGATTTTAATATGCGCCGCGATAATTTTTATTCTTGCCTCGCTTGGAATTCTTGCGTATAACAATCTTGAAATATATCAGAGAAAAAGAATCATTTATCCTTCGGATGAAGTATCAGGCAACAATTATTACGCGCTGGAACAATGGCTGATGAAAACCGGACATAATGTCCGCGTTGAAAATCTTTTTATTCCGTATATGCTGCCGGATATATCAGAAAAAATCATTATGATTAATTCAAACACATACATCTGGCGCAGTACAAGTGAAATTATCGAATGGATTGAGAAAGGCCGATATTTCATTATAGATATGGCTTACTATAATAATTCAATTAATAACAATCTTTCGGAATTTCTTTTCGATTATGGAATTACTGTTGAATATACGGAGCCGGTTTATAACTGGGAAGATGTAATAAAACCAGATGATTCTGACGAAAAATCTTTACAAGAAATAATGGACGCGCAAATTGAAAACGAGAAAGATCGGGAAAATATTTCTATCGAGGAAAATTCTTATCCTGCCTTTAATATGCGTATAAGTTTTACAATAACGGAAAATGATAATATAACCGCAATGAAAGACAGTAAAGGCAATATAAGGCTTGTTGAAATCCCAATCGGAGACGGAATACTCACTGTTACAGGCCTGCCAATATATATGTACAATAATAATTTAAAGAAAGAAGCTAATGCTTTTTTAACATGGAGTTTAACAGGAGCGCGTCTTGCTAAAAATGACGGCATTCTTTTTATCAGAAATCAAAATACAAACACGGCTTTTTCTCTTTTTGGATCAATTATAGAAAGAGGAAATTTTCCGCCGGTAATTATTTCGGCAATAATATTAATTATAGCCGGTTTCTGGATGGTAATTCCTTCGTTCGGAAAAATAATAAAAGAAAAACAGCAAATATCGCGTCCGATAAAAGATCGCCTAACGGCTGAAATCCGCTTTTTAAAAAAATATGACGCTCTTGATTATTATATTGAATACATGCCGCGCGGAGAAAATAAAAACGATAACATCAGCGATAAAAAAAATTATAATTATAATGAACTATTAAATCAATTCAGGAGAAAATTAAATGGAACAGGAAAAAATTAGCGCAGATCCTTTTGAAAACGCGGAAAATACCGCCGGTGAAAACACGCGGCGCGTTAGCTGCGAAAACGCGGCTCAAAAACTTGAGGAGGTAAAAAATGAAATCGCCAAAGCTTTTATCGGGCAAAAGAAACTAGTAGAACACGCGCTGATTACTCTTATCGCCGGCGGACACCTTCTTGTAGAAGGAGTGCCGGGACTCGGAAAAACGCTTTTAATCCGCTCTCTTTCAAAAGCCATCGGCGGTAATTCAAAAAGAGTGCAGTTTACGCCGGATTTAATGCCGGCTGATATTACAGGAAATATAATGCTCGATCCGGCAACAGGAAAATTTGTTACGCGCAAAGGACCTGTTTTTACGAATCTTTTTATCGCGGATGAAATTAACAGAGCGCCCGCGAAAACGCAGGCCGCGCTTTTTGAAGCGATGCAAGAGTTTCAGGTAACGCTTGACGGCGAAAGCCACAGGCTGCCTTCTCCTTTTATGACGCTTGCTACTCAAAATCCGTTTGAGCATGAAGGGACTTATCCTCTTCCTGACGCGCAGAAAGACCGCTTTTTAATGAAAATAATCGCGGATTATCAGTCAATTGAAGAAGAAAAAAAAATGGTGATTCAGGTTTTACAGGGCAGCACTGGAGAAGAATTATCAATCGCAGGGGTAAATACGGTTTTAGGAACCGGGGAATTTACAGCGATAAAAAATCTCGCGGCATCGCTTCGCGTGGATCCTCTGATTGTGGATTACGCGGTTCGCATAAACACCGCAACAAGAGAAACTCCCGCGGTTGAAACAGGAGCAGGCCCAAGGGGAAGCCTTGCGCTCATTCGATGCGCACGCACAAGAGCTTTACTGCAGGGCAGGGACTTTGTTCTTCCTGATGATGTAAAAGCAGTCGCTGCGGAAGTTCTCTCTCACCGCCTGACGCTTTCAGCGGAAAGCGAACTTGAAGGAATAAGCGCAAGACGAATTATCGAAAACATTGTCGCGAAAACCGAAGCGCCGAAGGGAATAACGGACAATGAAGGAATCTGAAAGTAAAATTATTTTTCTGCCGGGAAGAACATTTTTTATTACGGCGCTTCTTTATCTTGCGCTTGGATGTTCCGCGTTTTTCTTCAGCGGATTGTTTGTCGCATGGGTTTTAACAGGAGCTGGTTTAATTCCCTTTATTGTAACAGATTTACTTTTACTTCTCCTTACAACCGATCGTTTACAGGTAAAAAGAAACGTTCCGGCGGCGGCGGCGCAGGGTGAAGATTTACAAGTAAAACTTTTAATTCAAAAAGTAAAACTTTTCCCGCCGCTTTCTGTCAGGCTTTTTGATATTTATCCCGATTCAATGAGCTGTTTATACCCTGTATTTCCTGCGAAACTTGACAGAAAAAAACTAAAAAATTCAGACACGCTTGTTTTTGAATACAATCTTACGCCTGAAAAAAGAGGACCGTGGTATTTTACAGAAACCCAATTTTTATTAGGCTCTCTTCTTCGTTTCTGGAAATTGCGCGTAACGCATGACAACATCAGCGCCGGGCGCACTTATCCTAATTTTAAACGGATGGCTCGCGGCGCTTTTAACCGTAATCAGGAAAAAAGCGATGTAAGGCATATTAGAAAGCGCGGACAGGGACTTGAATTTGAAAGCCTCAGAGATTACCAGGAAGGCGATTCAATTCGTTCGATAGACTGGAGGGCGACAAGCAGAAACAGAAAACTTGACGGCAGGCCAAAATTAATCGTCAGGAATTATCAAGAGGAACAGGATCAGCAGGTTCTTTTTATAATTGACTCAGGTTACCGCCTGCCGGATTATCAATTTGACAGCGCGCTTGAAGCAATGCTGCTGCTATCTTATACCGCGCTGAAACACGGAGACGCTGTCGCGGCGGCAAGTTTCGGAGCGCGCGATCTTTGGATACCTCCGCGAAAAGGAATGCGCGCGTATAACGCTCTTATGAACAGGCTCTACGATCTTCACAGCGCTCCTGTTCCATCGTCTCCGTTTTCCGCGATGGAAAAAGCGCTTAGCCGCCTGAACCGTCGAAGCTTTATAATTTTAATAAGCAATTTTCGCGAAGAAGACGGCGAATCGCTTTCATGGATACTTCCCCGAATAAATCAGCGGCATCTTCTTTTAATGGTAAGTTTCCATGAAAAATCACTTAACGATCTGGCTTACTGCGGCGCAAAAATCAAAACCGATGAGGAAATCCTTGAAGCCGCCGCGGCTCATTCGTATCTTGAAAACCGCCGCCGCCTATACCGCAAGTGGGAACACTCGGGGCTGCTTGTTCTTGAAACATCGCCTGAACAAATTTCACCGGCACTAATAAATAAATATCTTAGCGTAAAAAAATCCGGAAAATTGTAATGGAAATATTATGAATAAAAAGCTTCTTGTGTTTTCCGATTCTCACGGAAGTGTCTCCGCGTTAAAAAATGTTTTTTCATGGGCAAGAGAAAGAATTCCGCCAAACGACGCTATCTGCGCGGCTGTATGTCTCGGCGACGGGCTTTCGGACATAAGCAAAGCGGCGGATTCAGCGGGATTTTTCAGCGATTGGAAAATAGTGCGCGGAAACAATGATTACATGCAGGCGCCTGAAGCGGATGTTTTTGATTTTGCCGAAAATCGTTTTTTTATATGTCATGGTCATCGTCACGGTTTATACGGCGGCTTTTATACGCTTCTTGCAGCCGCAAAAAATAATGACGCGAATATCGTGTTATTCGGACATACGCACGTTCCTTATTTTAAAAATACCGGCGGAATCTATTTATTAAATCCCGGAAGCGTCAGCCGCCCGCGAAGCAAAACCGGCGCTACATTCGCTGTCATTGAATGTGTTGAAGGCACGGGAATAGACGCGAAATTCTACGGTATCGGCGATAACGGAATCATTCATACCGTTAAATTTTCAAGCTAAAAGGAACGTTAAGTGAAAGATTTATACAAATCCTGCAGGCTCTGTCCCCGCGGCTGCGGCGTTAACCGTCTTGCGGGTGAAAAAGGCTTCTGCGGAGAAACCGCCGCGCTGCGCATAGCGGCCGCGGTAATTCACAAAGGCGAAGAACCCCCTATAACAGGAACAGGCGGCTCAGGCGCGGTATTTATAAGCGGCTGCAATCTTGGATGTTCCTTCTGCCAGAACTATCAGATTTCGCATAACGATAATATGCGGCGCGCGCAGAGAAACCCGCAAAGCGCCGGCAGGGAAGTTTCTCCCGGAGAATTCGCGGCGATATGCGCCGCGCTGCGCGGCAAAGGAGCGGAAAACATCAATATTGTTACAGGAAGCCACGCTGTTCCCGGCATAATCGAAGGAATAACAGCGGCAAGAGAAAATAAAGTTTTGCTTCCTGTGCTTTGGAATTCATCCGGCTATGACAGCATTGAAGCTCTTGAGCTATTAAGCGGATATGTTGATATTTTTCTCCCGGATTTAAAAACGCTGGACAGCAAAATCGCGGAAAAATATTTTAACGCCCCCGATTATCCTGACAGAGCAAAAGCGGCAATTTTAAAAATGATCGATATAACGCGGCAAAAACAACATTCGGCGTTAAATCAATACACCGGCGTATCAAAAGTTATTGTCCGCCATCTTGTTTTACCCGGCTGCCTTGATTCAACGCGCTCTGTTCTGCGCTGGTTTGCAGATAACGCAAAAGACCGCGCGATGTTTTCTCTTATGACCCAGTATACTCCTGTTTTAAATAAAAAAACCGAAACTGCAAAAAATTTTTATTCAAACGAAAAACAAATACCGGACAGATTTTTATCAGCGAAAGAATTTGAAACTGTTTTAAACTGGCTGGATGAGTTTGAAATAGAAGACGGTTTTTGTCAGGAATTAATAACAGGCAGCGACTGGCTGCCCGATTTTAATCGTACTAATCCGTTTTCATCGGAACTTTCAGTTCCGGTGTGGTCATGGAAAGATTAAAAACCAATCTTAAGACCGATGCGCGCTCCCGGGCTGCCGCTGAGGAAATTCCAGCTTTCGCTAAAATCATTTGAACGCAGATTTATACCGATGTTTATTTCGATTACTCTAAAGTTTAAAGCTAAATCAACGCTGTTTACCCAAACACGATCATAATAACCTGCGCCTGCAGTAATATTCATTATCGAGAAAATATTAATATCCGCTTTTAAACCGCCTTCTAATGAGAACATATTTATATATATGCCGTTTAAAGAAAAACCAATTGACGGAGTAACGCTAAGAAATTTAAACGGACGCCACTGAGCCCATGCGGTTAATTTAAACGGTCTTTTAACAGTCAACGGCGACTCATCATAAACAATAGGATTCTCTAATTCTATTTTAAAACCATTTAAACCATCGTTAATAAAATCAATTTTATCGCAGTATATTTGTCCTGTCATCCGCATACGGCTTTGAAGCGTAGCCGGAATCATCGCGAAGTTTTGTAAATCAAATCCGACAGAAAAATCAAGGAAGGGTATGATTTTTTTTAAGCCTATCGCTTCGGCAAGCGGAAATTCCAGACCTAAACTAAAATCAAAACCAGGCGATCCTGTAATTTCCCTATAATTATCATCAGCAAGGGAGATCGCGGAAAACACCTGCAGATCATAAGCAAGTTTTAATGTCGTCTCTTCGTCCGTATTCATTTTTGTGTAAGTTATAGAAGGCACGGCATATACAGCCGGATAAAAAACAGTAGGAGATAATGTCATTTTTAATTTTGAAATATGGAAGAATAATGAAAATTGAGCATGAGCAAACACGGATAAAGTTAAATCAGATTTTTCATTGTTTGCGTCCATGAAATTGAGCATTTTCCCGGAAAGACCGGCAAGACCGGAAGCGTCAGCTCCTAAATAAAAACCAAAGCCCCAGTTTTTTTTGCTGTTAAATGAAATATAAAGCGGAGTGACTCCAAGATTTAAATTAAGGAAGAAACCGTCCTGCAGCTTATTAAGATCAATTTCCAGTGAATCCTGAAAAATATCCAAAATGCCAAATAAATTGTTGGAAAAGCCAATATCTGTCTGCATAATGCCGATTTCAAACGAACGATCACTCCAGCTCTTTACGCTGTTATCGGCGTAAATACACGGGAATGAAATGAAACATATTAATAAAACGAAAAAAAACTTTTTCATTCTTCTTCTTCCTCTTCTTCTTTTTGTAATGGTATATTAAATTTTATATCGGCTTTAACAGCAATAGATGTTGTCCTGAAATCACGCGGTAATACTAAATCTCCCGGCGGGATTGTCAAAGATATTGAAGGAGCAAACGGATAATACTGCGGGTCATTTAAATCGTCAAGATTAGCAGCGATTATTTTTATTGAATTACCTTCTAATTCGCCTGTAATATTAAATCCGCCGGTGCTATTTATATTGATTTCAGTGCCGGAAGGAAACGGACTTTTATTTAGTGCGACTTCAAGTTCTAAATATGAAATAATATCGGTAAATACATTTCCTTCTACTTCATCATTTCCTTCCGGATCAGGTCTGCCAAAAAGATCATTTGGCGGTGATCCATCTTCAGTTTTACTTAAATCCAATAATTCCCATGTTCCTTCTGCTAAAGCAGTTAATTCAAGAGGAATCCAAACAAGAAGCTCAGCGGTTATTTGACCGGTGGTAAAATCATCTTCGGTTATTTCAGCGCCTAAGGGAACAAACGCTCTAAATTGTACAGTTGGATTCGCTCCGGGAGTAAAAGGTATTTCTACGCCGCCATCAGGCAGTTTTGTTCCGGTATATTTATCATCATCAAAGTTAATAGAGCCGCTTCCGCTGATACCGCTTGTATTAATATCATATTCATCCCCTGCCACGCCGTCAATTATAAGCTCAATTTTTACCTTTTGAATAAGAGTGCCTTCGCCGGAAAAATATAATTTAGCTGACATATTATTTAAAGAAAACCCGTTTAGAAGTTCATTGTCAGTTAACGCTGAAAGCGGCAGCTCAATTTCAGCGCTTTTATAAAGAGTTTCTTCCTGTGACATCGTAATATAATCTGGTATTGTTATTCCTGGAAAAAGATCGTCATCTGGAATTACTCCACCAAGATTAAGAGATTCGGTAAAAAGATTAATATACGCAATATAAGTATGATTTTCCGTATTAACGCATGGAAATACATCTACTTCTTCAAGATCTTTTATCGCTTCTTCAAAAAATCCCATCAGCATATCGCCAAAATTAATTTTGGCGGCGAATACAATCTGCGGACTGCCTTTTATTACAATTTCTTTTGGGAATTTAATTCCCAGATCGCACGCGAAAAAGCTCAATATAAGAAAAGTAAGAGCAAAAAAAGATACTTGTTTTTTCATATATCATCCTTCATACAATTAATATAGATATAAAAAAACTGAGCCGTGTATGAACAACTCAGTTTTTAATTGTAGTTACAAATCTTCTAAAAAAATTACCAGCCGAATCTAAGACCGATTCTTGCGCCAAGACCTCCGGCATTCCAACTGCTTAAGAAATCCTGCGAGCGCATATCAACGCCAAAGTTAATTTGAATCAATCTGAGATTTAACGCAAGATCAAGGCTGTTGATCCATATACGATCAATATAATTAATGCCCGCTGTTACAATTAATATATTGGCTAAATCTAAAGTAGCGTTAAGACCATAATCGAAAGCGATTGATTCAGCGCGAAGCTGGTTAACGGCAAAACCGATTACAGGAGTTACAGTGAGCAGATTGCTGCCAAATAACGGTCTCCAATTAACATATGCCGCAAACATAAACGGCCGTCTGACTTTTTGTTCTCCAATACCGCTTACTAAAGCAGAATCGGATGAACCTTCGCCTTCACCGCTGCCTTCACCTTCGCCAGAAGAAGAGCCGCCATTTAATATATCTAAGATATCGTTCATGCTGACAGTGCCGTTAAAATTATCAAATCCGACATAATCTGTTAAAACAGAAGGAATAATCGGTATTTTTTTAAGCTGTACCCCGACATCAAAATCAAGGAAAGGCAGTATCTTTTTAATGCCAAGTGCTTCCATAAGCGGATATTCAAGACCGAGCGTTATGTCAAAACCCGGTTTACCGGTAAGTTCAAATTCTCCGTCCTGAAAACTGTTATACGGAAAAGCTGTATAAAGACGCAGGTTCTCCGCTGATAGATCAAAATTGACTCCGTCAACTGTGTTGAATGAATATACTACTTCAGGTTTAAGATAAGCAGCCGCCCAGAACATTGAAGGCATAACAGTTACTTTGAACTTTGAAACTTTAAAGTATGTATTGATATCCGCTGTTAAATTAATCGCTCCGCTAAGCTCAAAATTTTCATCGCTGACATCGCCGAAAGAAAGTATTCCGCCTGTATTAAAAATACCGGTCATCTCAAGGCCTGTATTTATACTGAAACCCCATCCTTTTTTGCTGGCAATTCCCAAATGAAAACCGGCTCCCATGCCAAGGTTTATTTTAAAACCTTCGTTTACTCTGTTAAGGTCTATAATAGCGGTTTCTTTAAATACTTCTCCGATAGTCAGCAGGTTATTTGCAAAAACAGCGTCTACATCAAAACCGATTTCAAAACCGCGGTTTGGAATCTGCGCGTAAACACCGGAAAGAGCGGTTAAGCAAATAATTAAAATTAATATAAATTTCTTCATTTTAGAATCCTCCTGCAATCGGAATCTCTTTAGTCGCAAAAGCAACTTCCAAAGCTATTTTACCTAACGTTAGATCCTTTGGTATTTGAACAGACGCGTTTACATAATCCAGATATACGTCCGGAACAAACGGATAGTAGTAAGGATCGTTAATTTGTTCAATAAAATTTCTTGGAAAGTCTATTACTAACTCTGTACCATCCAGCACAATTTCAAACTTATGGGTAGAATCAGTTCGATTTTCAATTCTTAATGTAAGACCAGTTAAAGCAGGTTTATTAAATTCTATTTTAAATTTCAAACTTTGAACCGAATCCACAAGGTCTCCCATCATTCCGCCAAGTTCTTCTTCCGACCTGCCAAGGATATCTTCAGCGTCTTCAGGAAGTTCAAAAATCGCAAATGATCCTGTGCCTGTAACGCCTAATTCCAGCGGCAGCATTATTGCAAGCTCGGCTTTAGCGGTAAATATTTTATTTAAGAAATCAAGAGTTAAAGGATCGTCTCCTTCAGCTTTAAGATATATCCGTATATAAACCCCTTTTTCTTCACCTTCTTCCGGCACTTCTTTTAAAAGCGTCAGCGCAGTCTCGGCTAAAGGAATCCCTCCCGGTAATTCTACAGCAGTAAAAGTGTCACCTGAAAAAGCATCTTCATAATCAGCTACTGTAGGTGAAAAAGTATTAATAAAATTTTCCGGATCATCGGAGTCAAATAAGTCGTCCCATGCAAGATCGATTTTGATCCTGTTCATGAAACTAACACTATTTCCGTCATCATCTTTTATAGATAAATAAAGCTGCGCGTCAAATTCATCAGCAAAGTCTAAGTTTTGCAGAAACGCGCTAAAAATACCAAGAGAAGGTATTGAGATTGGAGCTTCAAAACCGGGAAGTATAATGTCGTCTTCTAATGTTAGAGGCTCCTGAACAATCGCATCCTCTATTTTTTTAACAACTGTTTCTGTAATTACATCTACTATTGTCGCAATACTAATAACTCCGCCGTCTGCGGCTTCTTCAATAGCAGCAACAATATTATCCGCAAGACTTCCGTTACTATCATCGTTAAAAATATTGCTAATTAAACTTTCTAAATTAAAACCGATCGGTAAATCACTGCCAAAATCTCCAAAATTAAAATCAGCTACTTTATCAGCTAATTCTGTTTCCAAGTCAGCTAAAATATTTACAACATCAACAGCTAAGTCTGTTACGAGTAAACCAGATTCTTCGCCAGGATCAGCAGAAATTATATGACCTTGACCTACCATGTCTTCAACAGCGTCTACTACCATTTGAGTATCCAGGAATTCTGTAAAATCAAATGGGATTTCAATTTTCTGACCTTCAGGCAGAACATCCATATAAATTACATAGGTTAAATTTTCCCCGTGGTCGCTTTTAAGTATTTTAAACTGCCCGGCATCCAAACCTGATATAAGCTGGTCATGGAGCAGATCCGCCAGATTCTGAGTGGTTGTCAATTTAATTTCTCTGGAACCTATAATTTGTACATTTTGCGGCAATTTAAAATCCAAATCGCACGCAAAAATTGTTAATACAAATAAAGTAAGAGCAAAATAAATTATTTGTTTTTTCATATACTATCCTCCATAAATAAATATATAGAAAATCCAAGGCAATGTCCATGTTTTTTCAGAATTTATTGTTAAAAATAGGAAAAATTATTATCTTTTAATATTACAATTAGTTGATTCCTGTCAATTCCCCAATTTTTTCCAAAATAAGCGAAAAGTTTGTCGGATAAGCCTAAAAATTTAAAAAAAACCGGTATTTTTTCCTTGAAATTCAGGAGGTTTTCATTGAAAATAAGGCCGCGGTTAACAAGTAATTCCCAAAAACGCGCGAAATTTGTAATCCGCAGCAAATCTTTCGCGCATAAAGACGATGTTTCTTCTATATTGTACGGCGGAATATCATTAAAACGCATTTTAAACATTTCAATATGCCGCGAAATTCGCGTTCCGGGAAGAAGCTTTAAAATGCCAAGCTGAATCTCCGCGCACAGTCTTGGACGCGCAATGTTTTTACCGCAGTTTTCAATATCGCATAACGCCTGATACAGCCTGTCAAAGCCTTCGCCGAATGATTCGAGCGTTTCACCGGGAAGGCCTGCGATTAAATCAGCGTGAATTATCGCGTTTGTTTCCCTTCGCAGCAAAGAAAGCGTCTGCAGTAATTTAGAACAGTCATTACTGCGTTCTTTGGCGCCTGCGAGTTTTAAGCGCGAAGAAACTTGCTCATTCAGGGTTTGAATCCCGATTTCAAGGCGAAGCGTCCCCGGCGGAAAACGGGCAAGCGCCTCGATCAACTCAGGCGGAAAATTAGAAGGAATCATTTCAAAGTGGACGACAAAGGGAGCGGAATCATTTATTTTATCCAGAAAAAAATTGATGATTTTTAGGGAGCGGGGAATATTGATGTTAAAAGAGCGATCTAAAAACTTGAATGTTTTCGCGCCGCGCTGAATGAGCATATTCATTTCCGTTAAAAACTTTTCAATTTCAAATTCGCGGACGGCCTGCCCTTCTGTCTTTACCGAGCTAAGGCAGAACTCGCAGTTGAACGGGCAGCCCCGGGATGATTCAACATAGATAAGTTTTTTTGTTATATCTTCGTCGGTGTAAAGATGATACGCGGATTTAATATCAATTAAATTATTAACCGCAGAAGACACTGAGAAACACAGAGGCGAAGTTTCCCGCGTGCTTACAACGAAGCTTCCAGTGCTATGCAGTTTCATATTAATTATATTTTCATTTAGCAAAATATCTTCACATAACAAACGGAAAGCCGTTTCGCCTTCGCCGCGGATAACATAATCCGCGTATTTAAAAATTTCCGCGCCGGGCGGCAGGTGCGAGACTTCGGGGCCTCCTAACACGATAACAGGTTTTTGCGGCCATAATTTTTTCAGTTCTTTTAATAATTCAATTACGGCAAGATGGTTCCAAATCGAAACAGAAACGCCAAGGACGCGCGCAGAGGCGTCAAGCAGCGGCTGAAGCTTTTCAGCTAACGGCTGGCGAAGATTAAACTCGAGGATTTCACAGCGGTCTTCGAGAGAACCAAGGTTGGCTTTTAGTAAACGCAGCGCAAGCGAAGGATGTATCCATTTCGCGTTGATGGTTGTCAGAATTATGTCTTTATCTATCAAATAAACCTACGGTGCCGGTGCGCCATTCTTCGCGGGATTCCATTACAAGATTTTCAACTTCGAGCCAGTTGTCGGCGCGGGGACCGGGCATTTGCCGGTTTGTGGAATTTGTGAACACAATTGTTTTACAGCCATGTTTGCGAAGGCTTGTTATATTTTCAGGAGCGTCATCAATATAAACATTAGCGCCGACAGCGCCTTTGTCGTTCATGAAGCAGATGTCCCAGTAGGGAATGTCAAAATTGTCAAGCCAGTCAACAGTCTGCGTAATTGTGTTACGGTGCGAATATTTTAAAAAAAGCCGGTGCGTGATTATGCGGATGCGAATTCCCTGATTCGATAATTTGCGAAGTATCGCGGGGGCGTTTTCAATCGGGCTCATGTCGCGGAAAATGTCGCGCTGCGTTACGGCAAAACGGTGCAGCCTGTCATAACCGCCGAACTCGTCGATGCCCCACTCCTTTAGGCCGAAGGAAATTTCGGTGGTAAGGGAATCAACGGGTTTATTGAGCCATTCGGCGGCGATATTCCTGATTGCCCCGTAAAAATCGCCGACAACGCCGTCCAGATCAACGCCGAAAATAAAACTGCTGTTATCCATAATTACCTCGATTAATTGCAGCTAACACGCCGCCTTATTTTATTTTGAAATTAATACTACCAGACTGCGCGCTTTGACTTGATAAGATTTCTGCGATGAAAGGCGTTCTTCGTTTCCCAGCGCCATGATATCTTTGGGCGAAGGCAGTCCAGTGTCAACTGCGCGGTACCATTCTTTTTTGGGCGGCGGATCGGCGACAGAAAAATTCTTTAAATCGGAATTGGCGTTAAGCATTATGTAAAAATCATTGTCATCTCTGTCGGCGAGAGTGTCGGCTTTACTGCCAAGCAGCCGCCATGCAAGGTATTGGTTCGCATCGCCCCAGTTAATCGCGCAGGCTTTTTCATCGAACCAGCTTATATCAGGGATTGCCTTGTAAGCGCCGCCCCTTCCCGTAAAAAATTCAGGGCGCATAAAACCGGGGTGGCGCAGGCGGAACGCGATAATTTCCTTGACGAATCTGTAAAGATTCGCGTTTTTTTCCAGGAACGTCCAGTCGTACCACGAGATTTCATTGTCCTGACAGTAGGCGTTGTTGTTGCCGTTCTGTGTGCGCCCGAATTCATCGCCGCCTAAAATCATCGGAGTGCCAAGCGATACCATCATTATGGCGAAAAAGTTTTTTATCTGCCTTTCCCTGATGCTGTTGATAACAGGATCATATGCCGCGCCTTCTGTTCCGTAATTATAGCTTAAATTGTTATTGCTGCCGTCATTGCTGTTTTCGCCGTTTTCATTGTTATGTTTTTCGTTATACGAAACAAGATCATTCATTGTAAAACCGTCATGGCTCGTAACAAAATTGATTGAGTGAAAAGGCTTTCTGCCGTCGCGAAGATACAGGTCAGAACTGCCCGCGATTCGCGTCGCGAGATACCTTGCCTCTTTGGGATCGCCTTTCCAGAATCTGCGCACATTGTCGCGGAATTTATCGTTCCACTCCGCCCAGCGTCCTCCGGGAAACCATCCCACCTGATAAGCGCCGCCGGCGTCCCATGCCTCCGCGATAATTTTTGTCGAGCTTAAAACAGGATCTTCCGCGATTGATTCAAGCGTCGGCGGATTTTCCATTATGCGTCCTGCCTGATCGCGGCCCAGAATCGATCCAAGATCGAAACGGAATCCGTCGACGTGCATTTCCATCACCCAGTAGCGAAGGCAGTCCATGATTAACGCGCGCACAACAGGGTGATTGCAGTTAACAGTATTTCCGCATCCTGAAAAATTCTGATAATAACGCTTGTTTTTGCACAGCATATAATAGATTGAGTTATCAAATCCGCGGAAAGAAAATGTCGGACCCATTTCATTGCCTTCAGCTGTGTGATTAAAAACAATGTCACAAATTACTTCGATGCCGGCTTTATGAAGCTCCCTGACCATCTCTTTAAATTCATTTACCTGTCCGCCCGGAGTTTTATCCGCGGCAAAAGTGCCTTTCGGCGCGAAGAACGCGACTGTCGAATATCCCCAGTAATTAGTCAGCTTCTTTCCTGTGCGCGGATTTATCCGCAGAATTTCATTCTCGTTAAATTCCTGTACAGGAAGAAATTCGATGCTTGTTATTCCTAAATCTTTTAAATACGGAATTATCTCGATAACTCCCCTGTACGTTCCCGGATGTTTCGCTCCTGAATTGGGATGAGCTGTAAGTCCTTTAACGTGGGTTTCGTAAATTACGCTGAAACGCAGCGGATAATTAAGCGGCAGGTCGCCCTGCCAGTCGAAATGATCATCGATTACAATACATCGCGGCTGATTTTCAATATCATCCTCTTTTGAAAAAGTTAAATCGCGGCCGGGTTTATCGGGAACAAAGCCGATGCATTTCTCATAATTCCAGCCGCTGATATCGGTTAATGCTTTCGCGTAGGGATCGATTAAAGTTTTATTGGGATTAAAGCGCAGACCTTTGTCGGGAATATACGGACCGTCCGCGCGGTACAGATAACAGGTTCCGGCTTTCAATCCCCTGATAAAACAATGCCAAACATTTCCGGTTTTATTTTTATTTTTATCAAGAAGGATTTCCCTGCGCGGGCTGCTCATGCCGGAAGATTCAAAAATAATCAGCGTAATTGCCGCGGCGTTC
>Ga0209755_10003339_pt1 | contig 20274 bp, 22 predicted proteins | sample TergutCo191P1_FD_187301 | JGI IMG/M metagenome (GOLD analysis project Ga0209755, IMG submission 187301) | Cornitermes sp. P1 segment gut microbial communities from Petit-Saut dam, French Guiana - Co191P1 (SPAdes) (version 2) | ecosystem: Host-associated > Arthropoda: Insects > Digestive system...
AGCGCTCCGGAGGAAAGGAGGCATGCAAATGCCAATAAAAATGTTAAAGGTCGTAGAAACTTCACGGCTCTTCATTTATCGGCAGAATTGCCGTAAAACTTCACTTTATGGAACAGTGTGGCTGCGGGTATAGCCCTGTGTGCTAGAATGGCTCTGGCATTATTAAACCTTGGTTTTGTGGTATAATGGGGTATGAGTGATTATGTTAGGCCCAGTTGGGATGAGTATTTTATGGAGGTTTGCGAGGCGATCTCCAAAAGAGCGACTTGCGACCGCGGAAGGTCTGGATGCGTTATTGCAAAAGACAAGCAGCTTCTTGTTACCGGTTATGTGGGCGCGCCTGCCGGGCTTCCCCACTGCGATGATGAGGGACATCAGTTTAAAAAAATGCTGCATGAAGACGGCAAGGAAACAACCCATTGCGTGCGAACAGTCCATGCAGAGCAAAACGCCATTTGCCAGGCGGCCAAACGCGGCATTTCAATCGACGGCGCAACCCTATATTGCCGCATGACACCATGCCGAACATGCGCCATGCTGATTATAAACTGCGGAATAAAACGAGTGGTCTGCCAGCGCAAATATCAGGACAGCGTTGATTCTTTGGCAATGTTCGAAAAAGCCGGTGTGCAGATTGAACATTTGCATGATGAATTGCAGAAGTATTAGGTTGAGGTAATTCCTAAAAACCATTAAAATGCAGTGGAGGTATTAATCATGAACCAAATAAGCGTTAGTTACCCTGAAACTCTTGCTTTGTCATTGAAAATGCAGAACAGGGAGTTTGAACGAGAAATTAAAATTGCTTCATTGGTAAAATTTTATGAAATGGGAAAAATATCCTCAGGTTTAGCCGCGACTATTTTAGGTATTTCGCGGATTGATTTTATGGATCGTCTTGCAGCTTATGGAGTTTCTGTCTTTGCGGATACTGATGATCTGGAAGCGGATTTATCTAATGCGTAAAGTTGTTTCCAACACAACACCAATTCTAAGTCTTCTCAAAATAGGTAAACTAGATATATTGCGTGAACTTTACAGGAAAATCTATATACCTCAGGCAGTCTATCGTGAAATTGAAGTTGGTAAAGATAGAGATTATTACGCTGATATAAAAAAAATTGATTGGATTGACATTATGTCTATTCAAACCCCTTCTGCCAGATCCTTTCTTTTTGATTTAGATGATGGTGAAGCCGAGACGATTATTTTAGCTCAGGAATTAACCGCAGATTTAGCAATCATTGATGAAAATATTGGACGGCGTTATGCTATTCAGCTGAATATCCCGGTAACTGGAACAATCGGTGTTTTACTAAAAGCAAAAAAGCAAGGTTTAATAACAACTATTGCTCCATTATTAAAGGAGTTACGAGAAAAATCATCGTGGATTAATGATAATTTATTCAATAAAGCAATAATTATATCTGGAGAGTGAAGGTTCTCTCTTGAACAAAGCCGAACTTGTTGTATGTGAACATCTCGTTATTCGCAGATACTTAAAAGCAGAGCCTCTCGCCAAGCTGCTACCGCAGCAATTTAAAAGCCAAGGAATAGTTTAAGAAGAATTTTACCACGTAGGAAGAAGGAAATTTTTTTCCATATTAAAAATTATTTAAAATTAAATATCTATAAAATTATAAGTTGAAATTATCTCCATGATATTATAGCTTTTATAAATTCATCTTTAGAGAATTTATCATCAGCAAATTCTAAAGAAATCTCTATATTCCGATTAGTTATATAACTTTTTACTTTTTCAAATAACATCTTTATTAATTTTGCTTTTTTATCATAATCTAAATAAATATTCAGATCACAAAAAATATCTTTATTCATAGCTTGAATATTTGGATGTTGATTTTTTTGGTAGGAAGTAAAATAGAAAATTGTTGCTGCATTATATTTACCTTCTTTTGCTGTTTTTTCTATATCAACCATTATAATATCAGCAATTTGTTTTGGATTACACTTCTCACATAGTTGTATAAGTTCAGCTTCAACATTTTTCTGTCCTTCTTGAGATAATCTTCTTAGTTCATCAAAATTCATTTTATTTACTTTACTTTTTATTACATCTTTTTTTGTATCATTTCATTATTTGTTGCAACTGGTTTACTAACAATTAATTGTGATGGTGAAGTATGTAAATCGTTTTCATTTTTCTTATTTTCTTCGTTGATTTCAGCTTCGTATGTTTTTCTTAAAATTGAATCTTTTGATAAAGCCATTATAGCTTTTCTAGTTCTTGATTTTTCAAACTTACTTGAATCAAGATTTCCTAATATTTTTTGACATCTATCATATACTTCGCTAAGACCTCTGTAGGAAGGAGGATTTTTACCAGCTCCTGTATTTTTAATCATACAATCTTTTTCTTTTCTTTCTTCTGCTTGTCGCTTTAATAAACTACTCTTAGATGATGTATTAATTTTTTTATTTTTTAAAGTTGTAATAATGATTTGTTCTTTTTTTATTATTTGACTATTAAATATTTCTCTGTAGGGATTAACTACTGTTTTAAGCCAATGATTAGCATCTTTAATATTGTCAAAATTTCTATTAATAATACCATTATCAGAAAATCCACATATTTCACATTTCGTTGGACCGATACCACTCTTACATACTGCACAAATAGCACACATATTTAAACTCCATTAATAGTTTTAGAAATAATATTTCATTGGCTTTATAAATGCCATAATTGAAGAGATAATTATAAATAAAATTGCAATCCAACTAATAACACCACTATCTAAAGAAAATGCCATACAAGAAATTACTGTAGCTATGAGTGTAATAATTGAAATTCCTCGTTTAACCCATGAATCTGAATTTGCAAAGTTTAATGTTGCAAGAGGTATTAATAAAAATATAAATGAAAAAATACCACCGATTCCAATTCCAAGCTGTCCGTGACTCGCATACATAACTGATATAATATATAATATAGCAGCGACAATAGGCGGAGTGATATAAAGTAATAAATGAACAAATTTCTTAAATTGTCGTATAGAATTAGCAATTTTCTCTTGTCTTTGTTTTGCTTTTTCTATCTTTTTTTGGGTGGCGAGCCTTTCGTCTTCAATTTTCTTTTGAGCAGCAAGTTTCTCTTCTTCTATTTGTTCATTTCTAAGCATTTCTTTATATTCTTCTTCTTCAATTAAATAATTAAAAAATGACATGAATGAATTAAATAAATCCATTATACTCATTTCTAAATTGAAATTTAGATTTTTAATTTTAGATTTTACTGTATTAGAAACAAATGAATTATAATCAAGATTTGAGTATTTTTTATATATATTTGCTTGTGGACCATATTGTAAATAATGATCACGAATATATTCTTTTGATTCACATAAGCCATCAAATAATTGATAGAATAATAATAAATCTGAAACTCCTTTTTCTGAATTGAAATTTCCGATACATTCTTCTTTAAATGCTAAAACATTTTTTTTCCATCCTAAATTAATTAAAGAAGCAAGCATTTTGTCATCTTGTATTGAATTCTCAGCTATTTTATGCCAGTCTTCTTTTGTATTAGTTAATTCCCAGAATATATTATCTGCACTTGTTTCTATTTTTTCCTCTTTAGAAGAAAATCTGTACATAAATGTGAAATAACCTAGCTGTTTACATTTTTCTTTTGCTGTTATATCTTCGATCCTTTTTATTTCTATGATAGAATCTTCTTTTTTTTCTCTTGTATTAGCAAATTTCCATGATAGAAATTCATTTTCAAGCATTTTTATAATACAATTTTCATCTGCTTTGTTTGAAAATATTTCTTTTGATATCTCTTCTAAATTATTATATGTTTTACCACACCAATAAATAGGACATAATGATTCATTATCTGTATTAAAAAAATGTAAAAACATGGCTAAACCCAAATCTTGATTATTAACTGTATTTCTATTTTCTTCAATAATATTAATCGCTTTAAGCGATAAATTTTGGTCTTCTTTACTTAAATAATTAACAATTGCACTGTTTTTTTCACCACCTTTATATAAAAGTTGTTTCGCATATTCCCAATCATCTAACATGGCTTCTGTGAGCTCATTTTTATTGTTACAAATACGATCTTTAAATTTAAAACCTGTTGTTGTTGGTTCATATCCCTGTTTAAGTTTATCATTCCATGAGTTAACAAAAGAAGTGGTGTTATTTAACCATAATGCGACACCATCATAACTTGCCCGCATTGCAGAGTCAGGCATAACTAAAGCGTTTACCAAAGCCTGTAAATCAGCCTCTGTATCAGGGCATGAAAGAGGAAGCCCTTCACGTCTCATTGCTATATTAATGTCAATATACTTTTTTTTATCTAAAAATGGCTGATAAACATGCTCGCCTTTATATAGCGAAGCGATAGTACAACCAAATGAATAATAATCCGATTCAATAATAAAATATTTATCTGAAATTTCAGGAGCTGTATAACCAGGCGTTCCTCGTTTTGTTTCAGTTTTACCATAGTCAGTAATATTAAGTATCTGGCTAGTTGTTCCAAAATCTGCCAATACTATTTCATCATTGTAAATATAAATATTATCAGGCTTTATATCACGGTGTACTAAATTTGAACCATGTAATGTTTTTAAAGCAATTAATATTTCGGGAATAACCTTGTTTTTTAACTGTCTATAATCACATTGTTTTAGTTCACCGTCATTACAATATGGAATTATATCTAAAGGTCGTTGAAATTGATCATCGCTATCACTGCTTTCCATAAAAATCATACCTTCATCCAATAAAGGCATTATATGTGTTTTTTTATAATCATTGTTTTCATTAAGAAAATTTATCACGTTTTTTCTGTTTTTTTTCTTTACAGGGTCATCAGTAAAAGTATCATATATTTTTGCTACTACTTTTTCTTTATCGGAAATTCTTGTAGCTAAATAGACTTTTGATTCGCCGCCTGCTCCTATATAATCTTTAATTGAAATTTCATATTTGTCATTTATCCCTTCAAAGATGATGTCTTTTTTTAAGCTGAGACGGCTTGCATCTTCCATGTCCATTGCCCTTTTAGTGTTATCAGCCATTACCATTGTTTTTGCCATTTTTATGTTCTCCTTACAATTATTATACTAAGATTATCTTTTGACCCTTTTTCAATTGCTAAAGTAATAAGCGCTTTACAAGCATCTTCTGATTTTTCATAAGCACTTAATATTTTTTCAAAATCAATTTCCTCTAATACACCCCAAACGCCATCTGTACAAAGGATGTAAATATCATTTTCAAATACTCTGCCAGTACCTTCTACAATTTCTGGAAATGCTTGATTTCCGCCAATGTAATAAATCAATTGATTGTTCTGAGAATGATCTACAGAAATTTGTGAGATGTAAGAACGGTATCTGTATATTCGTGAATCGCCGATATTAAAAGCAATAAAATCATCCCCGTTGATATATAGCCCGGCAATAGTTGTTGTCATTTTGGAATGGTTGGCATCTGTTTTTTGTGCGGTTATAACCGCTTCATTAGCCTTTATTATATATTCATTAATAATTTCTGTATTTAACTGGTTATCTGCAATACTAGCAAATATTTCTGTTACAATAGCAGCAGCTTCGTCGCCGTATGGATACCCTCCAACACCATCACAAACTACTACAAGACATGAAATATCTATTGTTTCTGTATGAATGCCATTTGAAACAAGATGACTATTAATGGCAGCTCTGTCATCGTTTTTGGGTCTTATACCAATATCTACCATACAGGCGATTTCTAACATACATTATTCCTTATTAAAAACCAAGCCATCTTTCTTTGCTTTAACAGAAACTTTATCACTTTCCTTACAGTTGCTGTCAAAAATATATTCTGCTAAAGGGTTTAAATAATTTTCTTCGATAACATTTCCTATTCCACGACCGCCGTTGCTTCTTGGTTTTTCCTGCCAACATAAGCTGAATAAGTATTTTCTTGCATCATTGTCGATATTGACCTTGATTTTATTATTTTTAAATATATTTTCATTTATATTATTAATCTGCTTCTCAGCGATTTCTTTTGATGATTGTTCATCTATATAGTTAAATACAACAATGTTTTCACCAATACGGTTGATAACTTCAGGTTTGAAATGGGTTTTCATTGCTTCTTCAACTTTCTTTTTAATTTCATCATAAGGCTCGCCTGGAGAAACTATACTTTTTCGTCCAGTTATTTTTCCTGTAACTGGGTCTGTAATTTCCTGCGATATGCCTACATTACTTGTAAAAAATATTAATGTTTCAGTAAAATACACAGTATTTCCCTGTCCGTCAGTCATTCTTCCGTCTTCCAGAATTTGTAAGAATTTATCCATAATATTCGGGTGGGCTTTTTCTATTTCATCAAATAGAAGTACAGAAAAAGGATTGTTTTTTATAGCGTTAGTCAATTGACCGCCGTTATCATACCCAATATATCCGGGAGGAGCGCCGAATAATTTTTGATCGGCGTGTTCCGCCGTGTATTCACTCATATCAAAACGAAGCAAAACTTTTTCATCTTCAAAAAGGAGCTGTGTTACCGCTTTTACAATTTCAGTTTTTCCCGTACCAGTAGGACCCGCAAGGAATAAAATACCTCTTGGTTTTGAATTTGAAGAATGTTGTAAACCTGATAATCCTACAACAGCCCGTTTTACGACCTGAACAATTTTTTCTTTTGCCTGCTCCTGCCCTTTAACACGCTCATTTATTTTGCTTCGCATATCATCCGGGAGCTTTTCTCTTATTTGCGCCCATTTATTTTCTTTGAAACCATATTTATAGATAGCGATAACATCAGCTATTTCTTCTATTGGAATATTGCTTTTATCGTAAAGCCTTTGCAGCTCATCAAGTTCTAATATTTTCATACTTTCTGTTAAATCAATAAGTTTTTCCTTTAATTTTTTTATATCTGTTTTTTCACATTCATTAAATATTTTATATTCCCCATTAATAAATAAACTACGAATATTTCTATCTGGATTTGGAATAGTTATAGTCCTTACATTGGGATTATTTAAAAAAAACCATGCTGGTATATCATTAAATTTATTGACTATTAATATTAAGGTATTTATATATTCCTTTCCTGTTATTGCGTTATTAGAAGCATAAAGAAGATTTAAGAAGAATGTTGTTTCATCAATTGTCATATTATCAATAGAGTTTAGGAAGCGAGAAGCAAAATTTACAATATTAACAATTGATTTTTTATCATCATTACTTTTTCCCAATGGTGCGGTCATTGAGGCTCTAATGATTTCAGAATTTTTAACCATTTTTATTCCACTGTGGTTTTCGGTTCTATCGTTATTATTTATTTCTTGATTTTTCTTCTTTATTTCTTCTGATTTTTCGTTTGAAAGACGAACAATATCAGCGGCTTGATTAGAATTTAATGGATCTGTGAAACCGAATATCGGATCGCAAAATTGGAAATTATAAAAACCTTTTGTTTCTTCCGAATCAAATATATTTGTAATAATTTGATTTAAAGAATAAAAATTTGTAAAATTGACATTATTACCTTCTTTTTGAAAAGATGGATATACGTCTGAAATATTACCTTCTATAATAAAGGTGCTTTTTATTCCTTTGAAACTCATTAATTCATTTTGCCATTTTGGAATAGTACTCATATTAACTCCTTTAAATTATAAGTCCTTGTTATGTATACCAACAGAAATCATTCTTTCATTATAAAACACATTTTGAACCGATCTTCCTTTTTCCATATATAATGAATAAATATCTTTTTTTGTTTCATCAAAGAAAATTATATTTTGATTCGACGAACCTCGTAGCACGCATTTATTATCGTTTAATTCATCAATATAAATGCCGTCTATCAATACAGAAGCCTGTGATTCAAGATTTTTCCATTCTTGATTTGAAAAAATAGATTTTGCTTCTTCAATAGTGTAGCCGGTGTAAATTAAAACATCATTGGTAATTTTTCTTAATAGCGGAAGAAATTTGTTTAAATCTGTAATTTGTTCAAGCGGGTCTCCTCCTGTAATTGTTATGCCGTCAACAGTCATTTTATCAATGCTTTTATTTATTTGACTTGATAATTCATAAACATCTATTTCTTTATCAGGGTTTGAATTCCACAGTTCAGGATTAGCGCATTTGTAGCAGTGTTTTGAACAGCCTACAGTCCAAATAACAAGCCTATCTCCGGGACCGAGTGTTGATATTGGATATAAAACTCTGTCAATTTGCATTTTTTACAATAGCTCCAACTTTTGATATTTCACGTTTATTAAATTTATTACAATTATTACACTCTTGTATTCGTTCATCTAAATTAGACACTTCATATTCAGAACCACATTTAGGGCATATAATAAAATATTTCTTTTCAGTAAATTCATTAAGATTTTCAGATACCATAGTTTCTTGTTCGACAACAGGGATTGAGATTTCATTATCAACATTTTCATCAACGATAGAGATTTCAAATTTTCTGTCTGCTATAGTAAGGTAATCACCGTTTCTTAATATTTTTCGTATCCCTTTACTTAAGCTATCATCATTTACTTTTGTCGGATTTTTTCCAATATGCTCGATCTTATATTCGCCGTTTTCAAGAGTGATTTTGCAATGATGTTCGGATACAAACCTGTTATCATCGGTAAAAAATTCAGGCTCTACATTGCCGCTTCTGCCGATTACACAGTTACCTGTTATTTTTATTTCCTTACCGGAATTCAAATGAATCATTGTCAAAATAGGGAATGAATTAATATTTGGTTTTATTGAACTAATTACATTTTCAAAAGGTTTTCCGCAATTTACACATTCAATTGCGGAATCTATATTATCCTCACGGCAATTCTGACATTCTTTACTCATATATTTACCTGTTTACCTTGATAGCTTGTTGTTTTAATTCCTGTTTTTTACGGCTTCTCTTTGTCGCATTTTCGTTATATTGCATAGTGTTGATTAAATCATCCGTATTAATGTTGGCAGTATCAGAAAATTGAATAATTTTTTCGCAGTATTTTATATCAGGCGCATTTCTTTTTTTCATTTGTAATATTACGCCTCGTTTTTTCAATTCCTCGACTATTCTTGGATGAAGCTGACAAAAACTTCCCTGTTCTTCCAACAATTCTTCCCTTTCATGTTCTTTTAAATCGGAAGACGGTATTTTTATTCCTGTGACTGTTTCTGTTGTTGTTGAACTTTTTCCTTTTCCAACACCTACAATTTCCATCATTATCTGCTTTTTTTCTGATATATGTATATGGATTGCCGAATTACCTGAATTTTTCTCGCAAATATAATGGTTTCCGTTTTGATTTTTATCAAGAATGATTTCTGAGGACATATTGTAACCGAAAACATTCATTACATCGTTAATTTGTTCTCTGATATATTGATTTTCAGCGACGAATTTTGATTTTTGACTAAGTAAATTCATTTCATCTTGAATATCTTTAATTGAATCAAAACAATATTTCCATTTAGGAACAATTTTAATAGGTAAAGCTCGATTTTTATTAATTAGTTCAAGATATGCGATATATTCAGAATAATAATCCTGATAAATATCATCAAAAATGGCTATATTTTTTATAATGGAGGATTTTATAGTTTTATATTCAATTGCCGCCGCTTCAAATGAATTTTTTGTTTCAAAAGCTGTCTTGTATATGTTGGCTGCTATTGCAAGTAAGTCACTCATGTCAGAGGCTTGTATTGATTCAAAATTTACAAATTCCTCTATTTCTGATAATATTTGCGTCGCTCTATCTTTTATAGAAGGTTCTCCATTTGAATTATTCACTTTTCCCATTTTAAATGAAAAATCAAAATCTTCAATTTCTTTCATTTCTTCTTTTTCTGTGGAAAATACTTTAGATAATTCTATAAAATTTTTATGATCTTCAATTTGTTTATTATATTCAGTAATAATAAGACTGGTTTCATTCATAATTTTATGAGTGAATCTTGAAATATCTTCTGGTTCTGTTGGTACACTGTTTTCCAACGCTTTAATAAGTTTGTTTTTATAAGTTTGATATAATTCAATTGACCTCTGAATTGTTGGTGATATTTTATCTATATTTTTAATGCTTTGATTAATTTCTGTTAAACGATTAATAATTATATCAATTTGTTTTTGAATTTTGGTTATTTCTATGTTTAGTTTATAAGTTTCTTCTTTTATTTGGTGAAGCCTAATCTGTCGTTGACGTTCTATCTCTGCTCGCCGTTGGCGTTCTAATTCTACATGATCAATTTTTGGTCCACTCAAACTATTATTCTCCTGTTATACTAAATACTTTATTTTAAGTTTCTTCTTGAATTGGTACATTTGATTTTTCTAACATAGCAATTGCTTCTTTATGTCCTTGTAAAGCCGCTTTCTTGAATAACTCTATAGATTTTATACAGTTTTGTTTTACACCTCTGCCTAAAGCATATAAATTACCTAAATAGTATTGTGAATCAGCGAATCCTTGATCCGCAGCTTTTTGAAACCAATTGAATGCTTCCTTGTAGTCAATATCTATACCTCTTCCTGTATTATAAATAAGACCTAGTATGTTTTGTGCATTTGCTAATCCTTTTTCAGCGGCCTTTTTAAACCAGAACAATGCTTTAGAATAATTCTGAATAACACCTAATCCTGAATAAAATAAAATACCTAAATTAAATTGGGCATCAGTATAATCTTGTTCTGCGGCTTTTTGGTAAAATATTAATGCCTTTGAATAATCTTGTGGCACACCACTTCCATCAGAATAAAATTCACCTAAATAATATTGTGCCTTGACATTACCTTGCTCTGCTGATTTGGCATACCATTCTGCTGCTTTTGAATAATCTTGTGGCACGCCTTTGCCATAGTTATATAAAATACCCAATAGTAACTGAGATTCATTATTCCCCTTCACAGCTTCCTCATAAAATAATTGATAAATTTTTATATAATCATCATCATCTAGTTCGTCGAAGTTTTTATTTTCTAATAATTTATCAATATCATTTTTATTCATTTTATTACCACAGATTTTATACAAAATTATAGTTAAGCAACAATGGCTATTCTTAAACTACAATAATAAAATAGTCAGTGTTAATTTATAAAATTTTGTGAAAATATTATAATTCAGGATTTGACCTTAACTTTTTCTCTATTTTTTCGTTAAATGTTCTGCTAGAATAATTCGCACAGTTCTTCCAATTAGTACTTGTCAGGCAGTAAAGATCTCTTTGACTTTGATCTTGGCTTGTTCTAAAGAAATTACACTGTTTGTAATTCTCATCGTAATACGGACACATTGACATAATTTTTCTCCTAAAATTTATATTTGGTATTTTTTGTCTTACCTTGACTTAATTTTTTTCTAACAATATATTAATTCTTTCTACTATTTCGAGAAATTTAGGTGTTAGATAATCTCCACCTAAATTTTTCATGGCTTGTTGTCTATTATAAGATGAAACTGTTAAACTTTTAACAGTTTCAATTCCTTGGGTATCAAGTCCTAACCTAAGCGCTGCTTCAAAATCAATAACCCCTTTATAATCATCCTTTTTAACTCCATACACTACACCTCGAGAGAGATATGCTTTTGAATAATTTGGATTAATAGATATAGATTCATTATAATCTAATATTGCAAGGTCATATTCTTTTCTTAATTTACGAGCTTCGCCTCGAAAATAAAATGCTTCATAATCTTTTGGTGCAATTTCTATTACTTTTGTGAAATCTGCAATTGCTTTCTCGTATTCCTTTATATTAAAATACATCATACCACGGTTGCAATATATCGAATCATTAGGAATAATTTCTATCACTCTTGAAAAATCTGAAATAGCTTTTTCAAAATTACCTTCAGCAGCAAAAGCAACACCTCGGCTATAATACAATTTTACATCATTTGGATTTTTTTGTATTTCCTGATTTAATTCTGTTATTTTATCCATAAAAATCTCCTATCAAATATAAATAGTATTTACTTATCTTAATTATTTATCAAAATAATATTTTTATATTGAATTATAAATCCAGATTTGAATGTCCATTTACAGTTTTTGTTACTTTTTCTACATAGCTTCTACTTGTATAGTTTGCGCAATTTTTCCAATTACTGCTCGTTAAGCAATAATTATCTCTTTGAGATTGATCTTGTGATGTTAGAAAGAAATTACAATTCTTGTAATTTTTATTGTAATAAAAACACATATACATTTAATACCTCTTACGTTTTAAGCCCAATGGCTATTTTAATTTGTTTAACAAACAATACTTAATAAAAATTAATACCCAAAACTAACAACCAGAACACATCCCTATAATAAATATAACAACAATACCAATTATGACACCCAGAAATACTTTACCTATTATACCGCTGCTTTCGTTATTGCCAGAGAGACTTCCACTGCCAAAACTCCCACTAACGCTCAAAAGATAGTTTTTCATTTCTTCACAATTACAATCACTTGCAAGAGCAGTAGGGGTGTTTTTTTCATTAGTTCTTGCATTAACATTTGCTCCTTTAGAAATAAGCATTTTTGCTACCTCAACACGGTCGGTAGCACTAACACTATTAAATGCTGCCATATGAAGCGGAGTAAAACCCTGTTTGTTTTTTGCATGAATATTGGCTTCGTTAGAAATTAAATATTCTACTACTTTTATATTTGCATAAAATGCGGACCAATGGAGTGGTGTATTTTCGTTCTCGTCTCTTGCATTTTTATCAATATTTTTTTCATTAATAAAATACTGTACATCCTCAGCTGTTCCTGTCTGGGCAGCTTTAAAAATATTCTCATAATAACTCATTTTCATACTCCTTTTTGCGTTTATAATTCAAATGGCTACAATTTCAAAAAATCCTATATAACAATCAAATAAGAATCCTATAAAATGCAAGCATACTTCATATTATGTAATATTGGTTCATGTGTCAATAGGAATTTAGCTATTATTATAGAAAAAGGGGTAAAATGGCGAAAAAAAAGATTGAAAAGATCGATATAAAGGAGATTTTTGCCGCTAATCTCAAAGAAAACCGCCGGAAAAAAGGTTTTACACAGGAAAAATTAGCAGAAAAAGCGGATATTTCGCTTCGCTATCTTGCCATGTTAGAGCTTGGAAAGAGTTTCCCCTCCGGTGAAGTGTTAGAAAAGCTTGCAAATGCTCTTGATATCCAGTCATTTCAATTTTTTTATCCATCAGCAACTCTAGATGGCGCTTTATTCCTTTTAGAACAGTCAATTCTTTCTAAAATTGATAAAATTATCAATATGAAAGTTAATCAAACTGCACCAATAATGGATGAAAAAGCCGTAAATGAATCTTCTGGTCAAAACGTATCACCAGTGAAGTAGAGAAAATATTACAACCCGAAACTAAAGAATAATTAAAATAAACGATATTATACTTCATCACCAAAAACACCTTGTACACTCATTCCAAAAAGCGTATACCCAATAACTACTTGTAAGATTAACGGTAAATTACAATCAATTAAATTCTTAACACAGTAATAAAAAGGCGCGGGTGGAAGCCCTACCAGGGGTATTTGGTCTGCAAAGTTATTTGCCTTTACTCTTCTGCTAATTAATGCGATTCCAAAATAATCCTGTACTTTAAATAAATCTCTTCCAGTGTGTTTAAAGGCCCCGGCGCGCTGACGCGTTTTCTTAAAGTGCAGGCATCGCGTCTTTCCACGAAAAAGTCGTAAATGGCGCGAGGCTCCTGATCATTAACTGCAGAATAGACCGGCGTGGAATCCAAATAGGAACGCACTTCTTCGTGACTTACGGTTGTTACGCCGTATTTTCTAAGCCTTTGGCGCACCTGCAAAATCTCTTCGTAGGAAAGACCGAAGAGGAATTCTTCCAATGCCCATCTTGTATTGTCGTTTGTCGATTCTTCTTTTAAGAAATCTTCCCACTCGGTTTCTGAACCCATATCGATGGAAATCCGAAGCAATTCAGTGTTGCCGTCCATCGTTCCAAAACTGGGAGGCGCAGAATCTCTTGCCGCCCAGAGCGATGAAAGCGCCATCAGGTGATGGATACTGCGTTTGTCCGTGCCGCTGTCCCAAAGATTGATTAAGTCATGGGCAAGCTGCGACTTTGTTCCGCTGGAAAAGCCGGGATCGTCAAGGCAGGAAAAATAAACGTCCTCTGCCATCAAGGTAAAAACAACCGAGAATGAAATATCTTTTGCCTGAAGAAACAGGCTTTGGTTTTCATGGGTCAGATTGCAAAGAAGCGAAAAGGCGTGAAATTTGGCGACAAGAAAACTGCGAAGTGCCGCAACTTTGGCAGGGGTTCTTAATTGATGGTTTGCCGCCGAGAAAAAAAGCAAAGATTCTGTAAGTTGATATTCGTTAACAAGAATATCCCTGACAAACTTAGTGTCCTTTATTGAGGGATAATCGAATACCGCGCTTCCAAGATTACGCAGGCGCCGAAATCTTTCAGAAACAAGGGTGTAGTCGGCAGGGTTCTTGTCCTTTAGCCAATCCAGAGCCCTCCCCACAAGTACTTCTTCTTCCTCCGTTAAAACCTTGGATGAATGCGTTGGAGTAATGTCCATAATATAAATATTATATTACAAAATTGACGAATTTTCAAATTTATTAATATTGAGTTTTTGACGTTTTTGCGTTATAATAGGGTAAAGACGCGCCTGTGGGAGCGTTTTTACGGGAGTGCACCGGTTTCGACCGGTACGTCTTCGGGGTATAGACTGCAGATGGAGCGCTCATCTCCTGATTGGGCAAAAATTTAACTGCCAATAAAACTGTCAGTTACGACTACGCCTTAGCTGCGTAATCGCGTGGAACTGTTCCGCCGCTCTGAGGAGCAGCTTTCCGCGTCGCAATCAGAGCTGGTCATTGTGCCGCTTTCGGAGGCATCATGACGAGATTTCCCGGAATAAGGGAAGGCCGCGCGCTGTTTAGCCAAGCCTTCCCCGACAATATAATAAACAGCTAAATCTGTAGACGTTTATGTTTCGCGTATTGGGACGCGGGTTCGACTCCCGCCACTTCCAAAAAATTAGAAAGAGTAAAAAATATCTTTGCTTTTTTATCAACTCCGCAAGACTTTTCCAAACGGGAGTCGAAACGGAGCCGCGCCCCTGAGAACGCGAAAGCGTTCGATGGGTAAACCGTCATGGATGACGGTTTAGCGGCGCAGACGGCCTGAAAACCCGAAGCAGGAGGCTGAGGGTTGGAAGGCGACTCCTTGCCGCTCTCGCGGCACTGGACTTCCAAAAAATTAGAAAGAGTAAAAAATACTTTATGGTCAAGATTCATGCCGTTAGAAATAAGGGCATGGATGCAGAACCCTACCGGGGACTAAGGCGCACTGTTCGGACTGAAGTCCTCACGCATTTTATATCTCGTTAACTTGGTCTAGCGCCACGCCCTGTTAATTTGTTCATCCACACGCTTGCGCGTGCAGATTTGGACGTGGCTCTGACTTCTTTCGACACAGCCGCTAGCTGGCATTATTCACGCAGACCAAATACCGCCGGCAGGGCTTCCCACCCATGCCCTTTAGTTATAGTGGCAAGAATTTTAAAATAATTATTTTACACTTATCTTTTGTAAATTATTAGACATGCACTTCGAGAATGTGTAGATATATTGGTCGGCAGGGTTCTGCACTCATGCTCTTTGTTATAGTGGCAAAATTTTAAAAATAATCTTTTTTCTCCCATCTTTAAAAATTATTAGGTATGCACTTCCAAAATGCTAAATTATATAGGTATCGGTTAAATTTTGGTTATTATTAATAGATATATTTTTGTAGATTATTCAATTTTTATGGCTTTATATTCCAAATTGTTATATTGAATTGACCATGATTCATTTCAGCTCTTATCTGAAAATCAATATGTGTTATGTTATTTTTATTAAATGTAACTTGATTACCCCATGAAGGTTGCTCCAGATTTTCATATAATACTAATATCGTATCTTCAGAATCAGATGCTGTAAATGTATACCGATAATAACAATAGTCTATGACATCTGATGTAGCCACCAATACTAAATACTGTTTACCATCTCCTTTACATTTAAATGAAAATGAATTCCCATTTCTTAAAGCCGTTAAATGTATATCATCTGGCACAGCAGACCAACCTGAATAACCATGTGTTTGACCTGAGATAAAATTTACATTACCAGAAACATTTATTTTATTAATTTCGCCATCTATGTTTTGTATTATTCTGGCAGTTGATGTTCCTCCGACATATCTGTCATTCCATGCATCCCATTTCCATTGGTTTGTATTTTCTATCTGCGATAATCCATTCAACGATGATTGTGGAATATTTTTACATGAAGGACAACTAACCAATAGAAAACCTGTCAACATACCAAAAATAATCAAATTAAAATTTCTATTCTTCATTTTATGAATCTCCTGTTCTTTCAATTGTGTATGATTTTAACGATATAATAAATCAATTAAAACCAACTATTCATTACATTTTGTCAACCACAGGTTGCATAATCTCATATAATACTTTTATGATTTTAATGTAAATCTGGCATTATATTAAACTTAGCCTGTATTTCACATAACATTCTAGATAACTGACGTTTTGCCAGCCCGAATAAGGGCTTAGCAGTTACCGTTTGTTATATGCCGTAAAATCATATTTAATATTTCCTATTAAATCTATATCTATCTATTGATCTGAAAATTTCATCTTCTCTTCTAATTCTATCACAATATAATGAATCTAAATCTTCAAAATAATAAAATGTAAAATTTGAAAAAGGCATTGGTGTAGAAGATAACAAATTATTTGCTTCGATTTCAGAATAACCTAATTGAATTATGACTGTTCTAAGTATAATATGAATTTCAGCTAAATCATACCATCTTGATTCAAAATTTTGAGTTAATCCATAAATTTCAAAATGAATATTTAAAATATCTCCATGTTTGTGTGTACTATCTAAAATAATAACCCTATTATTTATTGTATAAGTACCTTTAGTACTTAATATTCCATTACTTGATTCCTCAAAAATACCATTTTCAAATTTCATTTCTATATTTATACTATTAATAACTATTACCCATGTTCCATCTAAATTATTATCTGATTGTGCAAATAACGAGTTAATAACATTAAACATTATTAATAATATTAAAAATCTTTTATAACTAAAGAACATATTTTCTCTCCTATTATTAAATAATATAATCTTACATAAAAATACTTTTTTTGTCAATCCTTAAAACTATTAATTTTATTTTAATAAAATGTGATTTTATGGCACATAACATTCTAGATAACAGACATTTTGCCAGCCCGAATAAGGGCTAGGTGTCGCATCGAACCCCGAGGGCGCGAACAGCACCCGCAGCAGTTACCGTTTGTTAAGTGCAGTAACCCATTTTTATTACACTCCTAATGCATTTAAAAAAATAATTGAACCATTCTTATCAATATAAAATTTGATCAAAAATACATTAGAACCTGCTAACCATAAATCTACACCAACTTTATCATCATTATATATACCAAATGAACACCATTCTGCAAATATTGGCTCCATTTGCCACCAATATCTCCAACTATCCCACCCATCCTCCTTAAATATTACATTATCATTGAAAAACAATCTATTATTATTAAAATAAATAAAAATATCTTCTGGTGTTATATATGTATGATCCCAAAATTGAGGACTACTTGGATCATTTGAATCATATTTTTTATTATGTACTCTTTTTATTGTTCTAACTCTAAAATGAAAATAATCATCTATTCCATTATTATCTAAATCATATATTAATGTATGTAATGATATATAACCTCCAAAAATAAATCCAATAATTTCATTGAATTTTATTTTATACCAATTTTGATGAATGCCATTTATTATTTGATCATTTCCCATATTCTCAATTACTTCAATTTTATCATTTAACTTTAATCTACCTATTGTATTTCCATTTAGATTAGGTTGATTCCTAATATTTATATTATTATCTAATATATAATATTCACCTAAATTAATATTAAATATTTCATTACTAATATTATTATTACCATAAAGTTTAATTTCATATTTTATCTCAGATTCAGAAATAGTAACAATTTCATTAGCATTCATAATATTTTCTTCTATTGATAAATCTTCAATTAAAATATCAATTTTATGATTATTCTTACTAAAATGAGAAAATAAATAATAAATTAAACTTAATAAAAATATTATTATAAATATTATATATTTAATTTTCATAAAACTCCTTATTATTATTTCTTAAAGAATTTATTATGTCAATAACCTTTAGAAAGGCATGGGTGGGAAGCCCTAATGGGGGTATTTGGGCTGCATAGATAATGCCAGCTAGCGGTTTTGTCGAAACAAGCCAGAGTCAACAAGCCCCTGTTAAGGTTCTGCATCCATTGCCCTTTGTTTACAGCGAAAAGAACATTGAATAATCCTTATATCTTTTCCAAACTGCCATAAATTGATATTATAAAACTTAAATGGAGATATATATGAAAAGGATTGCGTTATTTTTTACATTGGCTGCCGGTATTGCTTTTTCTGTTTTCGGTCAGAATACAAGCGATTTTGAATATGAGGTGAATAATAATCAAATAACAATAACAGGATATAATGGAAATGTTGGGAATGTTAGAATACCGGAAAGAATAAATAATTTGCCTGTTACTCGTATCGGAGAAGGCGCGTTTTCCGAAAACCAGCTAGCGAGCGTTGCAATTTCCAATTCTGTTACTCATATTGGAAATACTGCATTTTATAAAAATCAACTAACTGGCATTTCTATTCCTAACTCTGTTACTTATATCGGAGAAGGCGCATTTGCCGAAAATCAACTAACCAGCATTACTATTCCCAACTCTGTTACTTTTATTGGAAACAACGCATTTGTCGATAATCAACTTACAAGAATAATATTGCCTGATAATGTAAATATTGAACCTAACGCATTTAATTATATTTCTGTATATGCAAAATATACAAGAGAAGGTAAAAGAAGAGCTACTTTCAATATATCATTATCTGTTTCTAATGAATATGAAATAGCTATTTTGGATAATTCTGTTGTTGAGATAATGAAATATACAGGAAGAAACAAAAATGTAACCATACCGGCAAGAATAAATAATCTTCCTGTTGCTGCTATTGGAGCAGGAGCATATTATTATAACCGTCTAACTGGCATTACAATTCCCAACTCTGTTACTCATATTGGATTTTGGGCATTTATCGGCAATCAATTAACAAGCGTAATTATTCCTAACACTGTTATTTTTATTGCAGATAATGCATTTGATGATAATGTTAGGATAATAAGGCGATAAATTTTATACCTCTTCAATTGCTTTCGCCAGCGCTTTCTCCATCAATTCTTTTGGCGGCTCTGTGATGTGTCCCAGTTTTTTTAAGTCTTCCACCAATGCGCGGGCTTGCGCGATGTCCGCTTTTGCCTGATTGTAGACTTCGTCCCATGAAAACTTGACACGCGCAACTCCTTCCTTGATTGCCTGATCTGCGACATCTGCGGCTTCGCGCGCAAAAACTTCGGTCTCGTCCATGTTTGCGATTATGTTGTCGGGATTAATGCCGCGCTTTTCGGAAAAATCCGCAATGGAATGAGCGCAACGAATCGCCATGCCGTCTGTGATTTTTTTTGCGCGTACCAGAAGCGCGCCCTTTAAAAGACCGGGAAAGCAAACAGAATTGTTCACCTGATTTGGGAAATCGCCGCGTCCTGTTGCCACGATGAACGCGCCTTCTTCCTTTGCGGCATACGGCCAAATTTCGGGCACAGGATTTGCGCATGCAAATACAATTGCCTTTTGCGACATGGCGCGAATCCACTCGCGTTTAACCGTATCAGGACCGGGACTTGAAAGCGCGATTAAAACGTCCGCGCCTTTTAACGCTTCGTCTATCGCGTTTATTTTGTTGGGATTTGTTTTTTCGCATAACTCCCATTTGCGGTAATTGCGTTTATCGTTTTTAATGTCTTCCCTGCCCGAATGCAAACTGCCCTTGGTGTCAAAAATTACCATATTTGCGCCATCGCCGCCGTCTGCAAGAATAAGACGCGCAACTGTTGTGTTGGAAGCTCCTGCGCCAAGAAGCACAATTTTTGCATCGCCGATTTTTTTACCCGCAAGTTTAAGCGCGTTTATAAGTCCTGCCAAAGTGACGCAGGCAGTTCCCTGCGCATCGTCATGCCAGACAGGAATATCGCA
>Ga0209755_10003340_pt1 | contig 20272 bp, 17 predicted proteins | sample TergutCo191P1_FD_187301 | JGI IMG/M metagenome (GOLD analysis project Ga0209755, IMG submission 187301) | Cornitermes sp. P1 segment gut microbial communities from Petit-Saut dam, French Guiana - Co191P1 (SPAdes) (version 2) | ecosystem: Host-associated > Arthropoda: Insects > Digestive system...
ATATTGATACCCAAAGAATAATTAATGAACTCAAAGATTTATTAGATTATGAAGACTTGGGACGAGCTTTTTATAAACGCCTTATGTCGAGTACGGGAATTAAACTGATTGATTTTGAGAATTTTGAGAACAACAGTTTTCATGTTTGCACGGAGCTGCCTTGCAGAAATGGCGATGATGAGTTTCGCCCTGATATTACCATTCTAATAAATGGTATTCCGCTAGTTTTTATCGAAGTTAAAAAACCAAATAATAAAGACGGCATATTGGCGGAACGAAACAGAATCAACGCAAGGTTTCAAAATAAGAAGTTCAGGCGTTTCCTTAACGCAACCCAGTTTATGATTTTTTCCAATAACATGGAATATGATAACGAGTCCATTGTTCCGATACAAGGCGCGTTTTATGCTGCAATTTCCGAAACAGAAGCGGTCTTTAATTGTTTCCGCGAAGAAGATAAATCAATATTTGAAAAAATTGATCTAATAGACGATGAAGTTGAAAATCTTATTTTATTAGATAACAATCTTGCGGCAATAAAAAATTCGCCTGAATATTTGACAAACAAAGATATAAACAAATCGACAAATAAAATTATTACTTCTTTATTGAGCAGGGAAAGATTAAAAACTATTCTTAAATATGGTCTTGCCTATGTTGATGCCGCCGAAGGTTTGTCAAAACATATTATGCGTTATCCGCAATTTTTTGCGACAAAGGCAATTGAAAGTCATATTGACAGCGGAAAGAAAAAAGGCATTATCTGGCATACTCAGGGAAGCGGAAAAACAGCTCTTGCCTATTTTAATGTGGCTTATCTTACCGCTTATTTCCAGAAAAAGAATATTGTTCCAAAATTTTACTTTATTGTAGACAGGCTTGATTTAATGACACAGGCAAGGGATGAGTTTTCCAATCGCGGACTACACGTTAAAACTGTCAATAGTAAAGATGATTTTAAGAATAATATCAAAAAGGTAGGCGCTGTTCAGAATACAAGCGGCGAAAATGAAATAACCGTAGTTAATATTCAGAAATTCTCTGAGGAATCGCGGGTTGTCGATCAAGGTGATTATGATATAAACATTCAACGCATTTATTTTCTTGATGAAGTTCACAGAAGTTACAATCCTCATGGTTGTTTCCTTGCCAACTTATTTTTAAGCGATAAAAACGCAATTTATATTGGTTTGACAGGGACTCCGTTATTAAATCAAAAGATAAAAATTACTGACAGCGGAAAAGCAGTTGAATACAACAGCAAGGATATTTTTGGCGATTATATACACAAATACTATTATAATCTTTCGATCGAGGACGGCTATACATTAAAACTTATTAGAGAAGGTATTGAAACGACATATAAAGCAAGACTAAAGGAAATACTGGATCAAATTGAACTTTTAAAAGGTTCAGCCAATAAAAAGATAGTTTATGCCCATCCTAAATATGTCAGCGAATTGGCAAAATATATCATAGAAGATTTTAATCAGAGCAAGATTCGTCTGGGTGATGACACCATTGGCGCTATGCTTGTCTGCGAAAGCAGCGATCAGGCAAAAACTCTTTTCGATACCGTTAAGGAAAATTACCCGGACACATCTGTCGCTTTAATCCTTCACGATGTTGATGACAAAGAGACCCGCAGAAGTAATCGTGATGATTTTAAGCTTGGTAAAATCGACATGCTCATTGTTTTTAATATGCTTCTTACTGGATTTGACGCAAAGCGATTAAAAAAATTATATCTTAACCGTGTTGTAAAAGATCACAACCTGTTACAAACGCTTACAAGGGTAAATAGACCTTACAAGCAATTTCGTTACGGTTATGTCGTTGACTTTGCCGATATACGCTCTGAGTTTGACAAAACAAACGCTGCTTACTTAAAAGAACTGCAAGAAGAAATTGGCGATGAATGGGAACAGTACAGCAATCTTTTCAAATCTGCCGAAGAAATAGAAGCGGAAATTGCCGAGATTAAAGAAAAATTGTTTCTTTATGATACGCAAAATGCGGAAAAATTCAGCGAACAAATAAACGCTATCGATAACAGAGTTGAAATTCTGGAATTAAAGCGCATACTGGAAAACGCAAAAGTTCTTGGCAATCTTATAAAACATTATGATAAGAGCGATTTAGCGGAAAAGCTTGATTTTAAAAAATTAAAAGAAATGCTAAATGAAGTTACAAATCGGCTTGCGCTTATCAATCAAAAAGACGCGCTTGAAAGCGAAAATGACAATACCAATTTAATCAATTTGGCGCTTGAAGACATCATTTTTAAATTTGTCAAAGTAAGCGAAAACGAATTACAACTTGGAGTTATAGATGAATTCAAAAAGCAAGCGCAAAAAACACGGGAAGCAATGCAAGACAATTTTGATCATGAAGATAATGTCTATATAACGCTTTATGAAGAACTGGAACGTATCTTTAAAAAGAAAAAACTGTCAGAAATGACAACAGAAGATATTGACGCAAATATAATTCTTTTAAAAAGCATTTTCGATCGTATAACCGAACAGAACAGACGAGATGCTTTACTTAGAGCAAAGTATGAAAATGATGTAAAGTTTGCAAGAATTCATAAAAGACTTGTGGAAAAGAAAATACCTGAATGGAACAAACGTGAACTGGCAATCAATAAAGCTCTTTTAGAAATAAAAAGCGATACAGATTCAAAACTGCTACTTAATTACGCTTTACTTGAGAATGAACCATATTTTGCGGACAGCATTCAACCTGTAATTATCTCGCTATTTAAGAAAGGAAAACTTCATATAGACGTTGAAACTGCCGAGCAAATAGACGCTCTTATTGTCGCGGAATACATGAATGAGTATAGGAGTAATGCGGCATGACAATGATAACGGAAAAAACAAAACAATTGGTTGATGATTTAAAATCCATTTGCGCAAATCACGGTTTGGGTAACGATGGAAACGAATATAAAATTATAACTGAAGTATTCTTATATAAATTTATAAACGACAAATTCTTTTATGAAATCCGAAAATTGGAAAAACAATACGCTAAGGCGAATAACCTTGAAGACCTTTTAAAGAAAATGTCTAAAAAGGATTATGATCTTTTAATTAAACAGGTTCCAGGCGGTGTTGCAAAGCTTAAAAAAGAGCATTATCTTTCCAATCTTTATAATAGTCAGACAAAGGAACAATTTGCGAAATATTTTGATGATACAATGAGAGACATTGCAAGTTCAAACGCCGCTATTTTTTCTGTTGGGACAGCAGGCGGCGAAAAAGTGCAGTTGTTTTCAGGCATTAGCAATTATGTTACCGAGGAATCCAAGCGAGACGGATTTTGCCGCGCAATAATCAATAAGTTATTTGAATGTAATTTTGGCGAAATCTTTCATGAAAAATACGATTTTTTTGCCACCATATTTGAATACCTTATAAAAGACTATAACAAAGACGGCGGCGGCAAATACGCCGAGTATTATACTCCTCAAGCTGTCGCAAGAATAATCTCCGCAATTCTTGTAAAAGGAAAAGTGTCAAACGCATTTTGCTATGATCCTTCGGCGGGGACGGGCTCTCTTTTGATGAGCATTGCTCACCAAATTGGCGAAGATCGCTGTACGATTTATTCTCAGGACATCAGTCAAAAATCCAGCACTCTCTTGCGTCTTAATCTGATACTAAATAATCTGATTCATTCTCTGCAAAACGTAGTGCAAGGCAACACTTTGACAGAGCCGTACCACATGAAAAAAGGCATGAACTTCGATTACATTGTCAGCAATCCTCCGTTCAAGCTTGATTTTTCTGATTGGCGTGATGACATTGACGCAAGTAAACAATCCGCCGTTGAGGACGAAAGCGCAGAAACCAAAAAGCTCAAGAAACGTTTTTTCGCAGGCGTACCAAATACTCCCAATAAAGACAAAGACAAAATGGCGATTTATCTTTTATTTTTACAGCATATTATTTCTTCGCTTAAAGCAAAAGGAAAAGCCGCTGTTGTTGTGCCAACGGGATTTCTAACCGAAGGGAAAGGCAAAGACACAAGCATTGCAAATAAAATCAGAAAAAAACTTGTTGATGAAAAAATGCTTCGCGCTGTTGTGAGTATGCCCAGCAATATCTTTGCGAATACAGGCACAAATGTTTCTATTCTTTTTATTGATAAGGGAAACACAACAGGCAATGTTGTATTGGTTGACGCTTCCAATTTGGGAGAGAAGGTCAAGGAAGGAAAGAATCAGAAAACGCTGCTTTCACGGGATGAAGAACAGCGTATTATTGACGCGGTAAATGAGGAAAATGCAGAAAATGAATTTAGCGTTGTTAAAACTTTTGATGAGATAAAGGAAGGTAAATATTCTTTTAATCCTGGCGGTTATTTTGATGTGGAGATTGAGAGAAGCAATCTTACATCGGAAGAATTTTATAAAATAATAAAAAACAGCAAGGAAAAATTGGGAAAAATGTTTACAGAAGAAAGGGAGTTGGAAAATCAGATTTTTAATTCTTTGAAAGGTTTGGAATATGATTAATAAGAGATTAGGAGATATTCTAGAATTTCAAAGAGGATTTGATTTACCTTCACAAAAACGTATAAAAGGCTCTTATCCTATTATAAGTTCCTCTGGAATTACAGATTATCATAACGAATGGAAGTTGAATAATGAAAATGTAATAACAGGTCGATACGGTACTATTGGAGAAATATTTTATTATAATGGGAAGTGTTGGGCATTAAATACGACTTTATTTGTTAAGGATTTCAAGGATAACTATATAAAATATATATATTATTTATTAAAAATAGTTCTTAAAAAAGAATATGGTGATAATAAGAGTGCTGTTCCTGGCGTAAATCGTAATGATTTACATGATTTAATTATTCCTTATATTAATAATAATAATTTACAAAAAGAAATTGTAAAACCTTTAATTGCTATTGATAATAAAATCAATCTCAATAACACCATTAATGCCGAACTAGAACACCTTGCAAAAACGCTTTACAACTACTGGTTTTTTCAATTTGATTTTCCTAATGCTAAAGGTAAGCCTTTTCGTGCCAGCGGCGGTAAAATGGAATATAGTGATGTTTTGAAACGGGAGATTCCTAAGGGGTGGGAGGTTAAGCGGATAAAAGATATTTGTAGAATAAAATCCGGTTATCCTTTCAGTTCTGAATCCTATGTGAACAAAGGAAAATACAGATTAGTTACTATAAAAAATGTGCAGGAAGATGGCGTAAATCTTAATGTAGATAGTTTTATAGATGTTATACCAGAAAATATGTTAGATTATTGTCTCTTACAACCTGGGGATATATTAATGTCTTTAACAGGTAATGTTGGGCGAATAGGATTGATGTATGACGATAATTGTTTACTAAATCAACGAGTAGCTGTAATTAAACCATTTTCTGATGATGTAAATGAATATTGTTATTTCTTGTTAAAGAATGAGTATATTAGAAGTACTATTGATAATTTGGCGAGCGGTTCTTCTCAGGCGAACCTAAGTCCAATTGATACTGAAAACATTTTATTACCGTTTAATCTTAATGTTGTAAATAATTTTAATGCAAAAGTATCTCCAATTGTTCAGCAAATTGTAGCGTTTAAAAGAGAGAATAAAGAGTTAATTGAACTTAGAGATTTTTTACTTCCGTTGTTGATGAATGGACAGGTTAGGGTGAATAATACTATAAAAAATGATCATAAGTAGGATAGGTATGGCTGATATTTTTAATAAGCAAAAACGATCAGAAATTATGAGATGCGTGCGAAGCAGTAAAAATAAATCTACTGAGTTACGATTAATTAAATTATTCAGAACTAATAAAATATACGGTTGGCGGCGAAACTACAAACTAAAAGGCAAGCCAGATTTTGTTTTTCTTAATGAAAAAATAGCGGTGTTTACAGATGGTTGTTTTTGGCATGGTCATGGATGCAGGAATATATCGCCCGTTAACAATAGAAAATATTGGAAAAATAAAATAATGACAAATAAAGTTCGAGACAAATCAATTACAAAATATTTACGTTCAATCGGTTGGAAAGTAATAAGAATATGGGAATGTGAATTGACTGAACAAAAACAACGTCAAATTATTAGAAAAATAGATAAAAATTTAATTGAAAAAAGAATAAAAATATGATAAAACTAGAAGATGAGTATAAAAGCGCGTTAAAAAACTATAAGTTCATAGATTTATTCTGTGGAATTGGGGGGTTTCATCTGGCATTAAGCTCATTTGGCGCAGAATGTGTCTTTGCATCTGATATAGATGCCTCAGCTTGCGAGGTATATAAAAATAATTTTAATATTGAACCTGAGGGCGATATAAAAAAGGTAGAAATAAAGAATAAAATACCAGCTCATGATATTTTATGCGCAGGCTTTCCTTGTCAAGCGTTCAGCATATCTGGAAATCAAGAAGGTTTTAAAGATAAAAAATCAGGTAAGTTATTCGATGAAATAATGGATATTGTAAATATTCATAAACCAAAATTAATTTTGCTTGAAAATGTCGCAAACTTAGAAAAACATAATAAAGGAAAAACGATTAAAACAATTAAGGAAGAATTAATAAAAAAAGGTTATACCTCGCATCAAAAAATTTTAAATTCATCTGATTATAATGTTCCACAATGCAGAAATAGAATATATATTGTTGCGTTTCGAAATAATATTTACAATAAAAAATATAATTTTCCTGATAAAGTTGAACGTACTCAAAAATTATCTGATTTAAGAGATAGTCATACAGGAGTAATAAAAAAATGTATTATTAAAAGAAAGTATAAAATTCGAAAGAATTATAAAGAAATAGAGAAAAATTGTAAAAAGCCTTATATAAGAATAGGAGAAATAGGAGAAGGGCGTCAAGGAGAACGCATATATAGCGAAAAAGGTTGTTCGACAACGTTATCTTCTTCAAGCGGAGGTCTTGGCGGTAGAACTGGCATGTATTATATAAATAATAAATGTAGAAAACTAACTCCGCGAGAATGCGCTCGTCTTATGGGTTTTCCAGATAATTTCATTATTTCTAAATCTAATAATCAAGCGTATAAACAGTTTGGAAATAGCGTTGTTATAGATGTTTTACAGTATATTGTTATAAATATAATAAGTTGTATAAGAAAGGAGAAATAATATGAGTGAAATACATTTTACGCTAAATTATAGCGCATTGAAAATGTTTGGAAGGCAGTTATATTCAAATCCTTGGAGCGCTTTATCTGAATTAGTAGCAAATGGGTTTGATGCAATCATAGATAAAAAAACAGTTGATGTATATTTATATATTAACATGAAAAATAAGAATAAAGCTATTATAGAATTATTTGATAATGGCATAGGCATGAGCAGAAGTGATTTCTCAAACAAATATGTAAAAATTGGTCGAAACAGACGAGAAAAAAATAAAGATGATAAATCAATGGGACGAAAAGGAATAGGAAAGCTTGCCGCTCTTTATCTTTCAGATAATTATATAATAATTTCAAAAAATAAAACCAAGACAACTGCTTGGGAAGTAAATGTTGCTAATACAAAAGATGATGAAATACCGAGTTTAAAATCTAAAACTTTAAACAAGATTTCAATTGTTTGCTCTAAAAAATGGGACATATTTCCCAGTGGAACTTTAATACAGTTAAACGACGTGAATCTAGATCGTATAGGCGATGCCGCTATAGACGCATTACAACATAAACTTTCTAATTATTTTCTATTCAACACAAAAAATAAAAAATTACATATTTGTATTGATACAAAAGGAAGTGATCTAGTTAAATTCGAAGAGATAAAGAAATCTATACCTTTTGGAAATATGACAAATATATATTATACTGATGAAAGCATTATAGAAACAAATAGTAAATATTTTAAGTTATCATATGTAAATTTAAGAAATGAAGAAAAAATCGTTAAAATGAATAGAATCACCTTAAGTTTACCAGAGAATGTCATTGTTGAATCAAAAAAGGACAAAGAAACAATTAAATTAAAAGATAAGCGATCGTTTAATGGAGTTGAGAAGGAATATGAATTAAAAGGATGGATCGGAGTGCACGCGTCAATTGATTCAGAAGAAGCTAAGAAAAACGACTCAAGATATATAAAAAATCAATTTTATAATCCAAACCAGATCAGGATATACGTTAGAAATAAGCTCGCAACAGAAAGCATTTTAAATAAATTGGATTTACATGGAACATATGAACGTTATCTTGAAGGCGAATTATCATTTGATGTATTAGATGATAATGACTTTGAAGATATAGCTACAACAAATAGACAAGATTTTTTTAATGACGCAAGAATTGAATTATTAATAAAATTGTTAAGAGGTTTGGGAAGAAAATTATTAGTAGATAGACAAAAGGTTACTGATAATTTAAATAAAATAAAAGAAGAAGATAATAAAAATATTATAGATGAAGATAAAACCTCTTTCACTCAAGATGTATATAATGAATTAAAATCTGCAAATATATCAGATGACATTGCTAATGCTGTTACTCCAATAATAGGAAATAAGCTCAAAGGAGAATATTTACTTAAATCTTCATATAAGTTATTCATTTCACATTCAAGTAAAGATAGAATATTTACTGATTTTATATCTTCTTACCTACAAGAAATAGGTTTTATACACGATACAGATTACGAAAAAACTGAAATCTTTTATTCGACGGATGGATTAAATATTGATTGTTTAGATCCATTATCGGAAATAATTAAAAATATGATAATTAGAGATAATACGCAAATATTATTTTTTACTTCAAAGAATTTCATGAAAAGTGAATATTGCTTATTTGAGGGAGGCGCAACATGGGCTACAAGATCAATAGGCGAATATGGAATAATATCTTTAGATTATGACAGTATACCAAAATTCCTAACAAATAATAAAGCAGAGTTTACATTTAATACAAAAGATAAAAACTCATTTATTCTTAATAAACAGAATTATACAAATATTGTAACAATTTTAAATAGAACAATATCCCATTTAAATAACAATAGGAAAATAAGCAAAAAACCTCAAGTTGATCTAATTCCAATATTAAAAATTAAAGATAAAGTTCAGGCGGAAGCTGAGGGAAAAACCGAAAAGGATTATATGGATAAAAAAGTTAAAAAATATTGGGAATCTTATGTGGAGAAGGAAATAGATAAATACTTAGCAGAAAATAAGTAATTTTTTAATGAGATGAAACTTTTAAAATAGTCTTCCCATCAAGAATGATTAAAGTGGATAGGAACCAATTTGGCTTTATCCGGGATTGTGAGCAACTGAGACTGGCGTTTTGATGTAACGCCTTTATCAATTAAATCCTGATACATAGTTACAGTTTTTTCATATTTTTTGTAAATGTCAGAAGATGAATGATCCGATTTATTTATAACTTCCTGAACTTTATCAACTATAGATATCATATAAATCTCCTTGTGTGAACGAAATATAATGAATTCATTTTAGTAATATAATCTATTATTAGATTATCGTATGTTCTGATCAAATTGCTTAATATTTTATCTTTGCCAAAGTCTTCGATTTGTAATTTTAATTCTTTCTCTAATATAGTTATATTTATTGGTCTGCCGTGAGATTTCCAAATATTACTATTACTCAATTTGGCTGCTATTTCTTCAGCTCTATTTGTTTTTTCTTCGTAGGTTACATCTTTTCCATTTTTATGTTTAATCCAATTTTTAAATTTATATTGCACTAGCCATTTTTTTAACTGATCGATAGTAAGTTCCTTAGATTGTTCATAAGCCCGTAATTCTGCTAAGTCAAAATCTTTTAGAATAATAAACTCGGCTGGCGAAAGCTGTCCAATTTGAGATTTTTGAATAAGTTCGTTTATTTTATCAAGGTAACCAAGAGCCGGAACCAGTCTTCCTTCTTTATTAACAACTTGAGGATCAATAGGACCAAGTACGCTATAATAATCCATAAATATTCTGTCACCGCTCATGCAGAATATTGTTCCTGCGCTATAAGCATAATTTGGAACAATAAAGTTTACCTCTTTGTAATGATGTCGAACTATATTTACACAACGTTCTACAGTTACAGCGCTGCCGCCCGGGGTTGTTAATACAATAAATAACGTATCTTTTTTATTGGGATCATCAGTTAATTCCTCAATAAGTTTGAGGAACATCTGATCAGTGCCCTCTTGTAAAGGACCAAAAAACCAAAGGATATCTGCATTCAGATGTTCCTCTAAAGCGAATAGTTTACTGTTAAGCAGGTCTTTTATTGTCTGATCGACAGGTAATATCAATTCTATACCTCTACCTATAATTTACATTATTTTGGTGAAAATGACAATCATTAGTTAAACTCATTATTCCCATCAACTTATCATAGCAAACGATTTTTAATTTATTAAAAAGCCATAATTCTTCATTAGCGGAAATTTAGGTAAAATAGCGAGAAATTTACGCATAGAGGAAATACCGACATCCCTGTTTTTACGCAACCACTACTTCCTGCTGATTTATCTGCGCCAGTTGTTTTTCTAAAACTTTTTTTGCTTTTCTTATTTCGTAATCAGCTTGGATGCCAACCCAAAATTCAACGCTGTTCCCAAAATATTTAGATAAGCGTAATGCGGTATCAATCGTGATACGTCTTTTTCCTTTAATTATTTCAGAAACTCGCGTTGCAGAAATTTTTATATCTTTAGCCAGCTTGTAAGGGCTAATGCCCATAGGAATAAGAAACTCTTCTTCTAGTATTTCACCCGGCAATATTAGTTTAATTCTTGACATATATCCTCCTAATGATAATCCACAATTTCAACATTTTTAACATTGTTATTTTCCCATGTAAAACATATTCGCCACTGATCATTTATTCTAATGGAATGTTGTCCTTTTTACTAAATAATTGTTCCAGTTTATTGCCTGGTGGTATCTTTAAATCTTCCAAAGAAACAGCAAAATTTAAAATAATCAGTTTCCTTAGTGCTGTACGCTGTATGTCATGCGGTAGTTTTTTAGAAAACCGCTCGTTGTATACCAATTCTGTTTCCTTGTCTTTGAATGACAGCATCATAATACGATAATATCGCCATTCGTTAATATTATCAATATCTATTTAATACAAAGAAAGTTTTTAATTTAAATATCTGTAATTTTTAAATTAAATCAAATTACAAGATGATCCGCCGGACGCATCCGGCGAATCTGACTACCTTGTTAAACTTCCGCAGCCCATAATCCGTGTAAGTTGCAATATTCGTAAACTGTAACTGAGCCGTCGCCTACGATAAATTCGGCAGAGGGGGCGCCTGTGCGCTGTAATGCGACGCGCTGGGTTTTGCCGTCTTCTGCGGCAATGATCCATGCGATATGGTGCTCTTCGGTCATTGGATGGGCGACGCTGCCTACTGTAACTTTTAATTTGTTTCCTTCGCGTGCTGCGGCGGGGACGTGCTTTTCGTGCGCGCCGTCGGATGTGTTTGGTTTTAATTCCTGCATTTTTTCGCCGCAGCAGATTACGACGGGACCGGCGTTGTGAATGTAAGTGATGATGTTTCCGCAGCGGCTGCATTTGTAAAAAATTCTTTCGTTTTTCATTTTGATAACTCCTCTCTTTTAATATTTTCTATTCTCAACTTATTATAAATCAGTTTTTGAATAAAATCACTAAAAATTTATTAAAACAATGGCATAGGATAATTAAATACTGAATAAAAACTTGATATTATCCAAATTTTATGATAATATTATGCTGAAACATCATTTATATTAACTCAAGGGAGCCTAAAATGCAGAAAACAGTTTTCGTTGTGGACGACAATGAAATTAATCTGACCATCGCGAATGAAGTGCTGAAAGATCAGTACAAGGTGATGACTATGCCTTCGGCTTCGAGAATGTTCTCTCTTATCGAAAAAGTTGTTCCTGATATTATTTTACTGGATATCGAAATGCCGGAAATTAACGGTTTTGAAGCGCTGAATCGTTTAAAGAATAATGCCGCGCTGGCTGATATTCCAGTTATTTTTCTTACTGCAATGACGGATTCCGAAGTTGAAGCGCGCGGTTTTCAGCTTGGCGTAATTGATTTTATTATAAAACCGTTTTCTCCGCCTGTGCTGATAAACCGCATTATGAAGCATCTTGATATCGACGATATTATCCGTGAACGGACTGCGCTCCTGCATCAAAAGACAGTGCAGCTTCAAAAATTGCAGAATAGCATGGTGCTTGTTATCGCGGACATGATCGAAAACCGCGATAAGGGGACAGGTAATCATGTTGAACGCACAACGACATATATAAAAATTTTAATCGATGCGATGATAGCGCGTAATGTTTACGCCAAAGAACTTTCGGAAATGGATTTGGATATGCTCTGCTCTTCCGCGCGCTTGCACGATGTAGGCAAGGTTGTTATTCCTGACGCTGTTCTTAACAAACCCGGTAAATTAACTTCCGATGAATATGAAATCATGAAGACTCATGCTATCGAAGGCGAACGCATCATCGACCAAATGGCTTCACACGCGGGAAGCGATATTGAATTCCTAAATAACGCGAAATTATTCGCCGGTTATCATCATGAACGCTGGGACGGAATGGGTTATCCGCGCGGATTGGACAGATTAAATATTCCGCTGCAGGGACGCATAATGGCGATTGTAGACGTATACGACGCGCTTGTTTCAAGGCGCCCCTACAAAGAACCTTTTACTCCCGCGGAAGCCGTAAAAATCATCATGGACAGTTCCGGCGAAATGTTCGACCCGCTGATCGTAGAAGTTTTCAACGGAGTAAAAGAGCAGCTTGACGCGGCTATTGTTAAATAAAAAAGGAGTTCGTCAAATCTGACGAACCCCTCTATCTCAATATAAGACCTTAACGCCTATCTGCACCTGCAGCCATTTCTGTCATGCGCGTATTTTCTGCCATGAGAGAAATTTTTACGATCAGGTCCGTTCCCATGTTTTGAATTATCTCTGCGATTATCAAAGTTTTGATTTTTAATTGACTGTCCGTGCGGCATCGGAATATTAAAATCATAATCTTTTCCGTCGATATTCACCTTTACAGGCTGAATCATGTTTCTGGATCCGCGGCCTTCGACAGTTACTTTCGCGCCTTCTTTAAGCCCGCTTATAAAACCGATATATCGATTCAACATTGGAACAAGATATACGTCTCCGCCGCTTTCCACAGCGACAAAACCTTTTTCCAGTTTTAAGGTTCCTTCTACTTTTACATTATTCGCCTGCTGCTGATTTTGAGCTTCAGGACGGGCGCTTCTTGCAGGCTGAGCGGAAATTGAACCTGCAATTAAAGCGATAATAATTACGGAAATTGTTAACCTCTTCATATAAACCTCCATGGTTAATAGTTTCTGAATTTATAACCAAAAATTGTCAAATGTGTTACACTTAGACGCATGAAAAATTTCCTGTTTTTTTACCATAAATTCTGTAACCTTTTTATCGCGGAGGAAGATGGAGTTTTATGCCGTGTTTCTTTTAATAAAGACAAAATAACAGATGATTTTAAGAAAGGTGAAACCCCAATTTTAAAGGAAACGATAAAACAGCTTGGCGAATATTTTGATAAAAAGCGTAAAATATTTAATTTGCCGCTCTCGCTTCATGGCACGGATTTTCAAATTAAAGTGTGGAATTCTCTGCAATCGATTCCTTTCGGCGAAACGCGCAGTTACGCGCAATTAGCCGCCGCGGTCGGCAATCCAAAAGTGTGCCGCGCTGTTGGCATGGCAAATAATAAAAACCCTATAGCGATCATCATACCTTGCCACAGGGTAATCGGGAGCGATGGCAGCCTGACAGGATACGCGGGCGGTTTAAAAATTAAAAAGATTTTATTGGATTTGGAGAAAATCTAACTATGCTGCGCGGCTAACACAATCAGCGAAACGAATAAAGCCGCAGCGAGAGTGACAATATAAACCGCAAGCGCGGCTGAAAATCCAATGCTCAGCACAAGCCATATACCCATCGTGTTAAAAACAGAACGGTATAGATGCACGAAACCATGGAAAACAATCGGCAGGATGGGAAGCAAAAGGACAAAAAGGTATCTGGGTTTTGTCTTCGCGCGGTAACGCCACGCGATAACAATTACAAAAATTGCTATCGGAAGGAAAAATAATGCGGAACCAAGACGGTTTAAAATTTCCGCCTGGAAGATCTGATAAACATACCCTGCGTTATCAAGTTCCTTTGAAGCGTCAAAGAGTTCGTTCATTTTAAGATTTGCAAGACCGTGTCTTACGTTGGAAATAAGCATTAACTCTTCGTAACTTAAGTCCAGAAAAATCGCGCCTGTGTCGGAACTTCCCAAATGCCATTCGCTTTCGTAACCTTTATCCTTATTTTTCCGATCAAGCGCATTCGTTAAAATTAAAACCTGATGTTTCCCGCCGATAATTATCGGCACCAGTTTTGCATAACGTGATGTGACGTTTTTTATTGTATTCATTAAATGGTCAAGTTCCATATACTCAAATCCGATTCCATAAGAGACATCCGCGGATGTTGTCAGGCTGTTAAAACGCAGCGCTGCTCTGCCGGACAGCCCGCTGCCAACTCCGCTTGGCAAAGAAAAAACAGCGCCGTTTAAAATCTCTCCAAGAGAAAGTTCCATTTCGTCGATAAAAAACGCGGTTTCTTTCGCGTTCCGCTCACTGAGGACGATAAAGTTTTTCGCGTCGGGATCGTCAGGGGTATAGGAAAGCAGTTCCTGAAAAATGTAAAACGCGCGTATCCAGTCCCCTGATTCCATCGCCTGATAACCGGAAAGTTTTAAATTGTACAATTCAAGCAGTCGCCTTTCTATCACATTCGGCGACTGTGACGCGATAATGTTCCATGCTTCGCTTGCAAGGCGCGCCGCGTTTGCCGCTTCCACGCTGCCTTGGACAGACAGCCGCGCGCCGAGAGTCGCAAGCCAGTGCGCGTCAAAGTAACGCATTTCGTCAAAAGCGATTCTGCTCATGGCGATTGCCTGCGAGGCGTCAGGCGGAGATTGATCGTCAGATAACGGAGCAGCATCTCTGCCGTGCGTTTCCCCGTACAGCGCTTCGCGGGCTAAAAATTTTTCTTCGCTTTCGCCGGAAACGTGGGCGTCAAGATTAATCGTGATATCATCCCTGAAGGAAGCCAGCTCCGGACTGTTATACCAGATACGATCACATATTGCGACAAATTGCGAAGCGCCGACCCAGTCTCCCTCGTTGATATTTTTTTGCACATTCAATTTTGCCAGTTTATAAAGACCGCCTGAGTAACGAAGATTATCTTCGTAATTCTTCGCTATTGGAAGAGCCAGAAAGAAAATAATGCAATAAATAACAGCAGCGCAGATAGCGGTAATAACCGATGACATAAGACGTTTAAAAAACACATCGGAAAAACTATGATAATTCTCTTCGTACGAAGCAAGACCAAAAGGTATTACAAGCGCAGACAAAGCGATCGCGGGAAATAAATTAAAAATTTCAAGCATCCCCTGTAAAGAACGCCAGTTACGCGAATAGATTGGAAGCGGCGCTTCGGCGCCGGGAAAAATAAATCTAAAAATCAAAATTAAAATAACGGCGACAGCGGTGTAGATAAAGAAAATAAAAGGCGGAGTCCGCAGTTTTTCAAAATTAAACGTCATCGTCAACCCGCCTTTTTGCGGCGTAAACCAACAACGAATAAAGATTTATCAGAGCGCCGAAACCAAGGTAAACAATAGGCAGAGCGGCGCTCGCCGGCAATTTCCCGTTTAAGAAAGAAGAAATAATTTCCTGCATTTCTGCGGAATTAATAAATGAGTTAAGCGCAAGAATACCATAAAAAACAAGAACGGTAATAAAAAGATTCGCAAGCGGCCATACGCTGAATTTAACAAGATAGCCTAACGAGCATAAAAGAAAAACTAGAGCGCCGACATAAAAGAGATAAGAAAAAAAACCCTGCGAATATTTTTTTTGGAACATTTCCGCGTTAAGCCTGATGTCGATGGCTAGACCGTTTAAAAACCACGGGGTTTCATCGCCAAACGGAACCTGCGGCAGTTCAAAACTCGCGGCTGCCGACTTCTCGTAAGTCAATGGCTGCCCCGGTATCGCGATAACGCGCGGTCCGAGAGGCTCGTCTGTACCGTTAAGCAAAATAACCGCAGTCTCGCTGCTGTTAATCGCATTGGAAAGAATAAGACCTTTCCCGCCTAAAGTAATGCCGGCAGTCTGAGCGGGCGGAACCAGCTTCCACTGTTCAAGAGCTGTCGAGACGCCGAAGGAAAATAAAAACGAAAGCGTCACTGTGCAAACAAGAGTCATCGCCGCGAAACAGCCTCTTCGCACTGCGTAATTAAGAGCTATGGCGATCGTAGAAAAAACGGTTAAAGATAAAGCCCAATGCCCGGCGGCGATGAGCAATGAAAGAGAGGTTTCCGGTTTTGACGGTAAAATTTTAGCCCAATCCACGCGCAGTGACACAAACTTTATTCCTGTCACCGCCGCAAAGGTAATAATGAAAGTCAAACTGAAAAAAAGGATTAATTTGGCTAATTTCCTCACATTATTAGATTAACATGGCAGGAACGCACATGCAAGGGCATTTATGATTTATTTAGAGATAGAATACATTTATGGCGGCATATTGAGGAAAATAGCAAAACAGGTCATAATAAAGCATGAGTGCTAGAATTGGCGTTTTAGGAGCCGGCGCGTGGGGAACGGCAATAGCTAAGGTTATCGCAGATAAAGAAAATGATGTGCTCGTTTGGAGCTACGAAACAGACGTAAGAGATGATATAAACAATAAAGGAAAAAATACAAGATATCTGCCTGACGTGGAATTACCAAAGACGTTAAAGGCAACTTCAGACATCGAGGAAGCCGCGGAGGGAAAACAATTTTTAATCTACGCGGCGCCTTCCCTCTTTTTATTGGATACCCTAAAAAAAAGCCTTCCTGTAAATTCCATCCGTGAAGGGAAAACCATCATCGCGGTTATAACAAAGGGTTTTATACCTACCGAGAACGGTCCGCGCCTGATTGTTGAAACAATGGAAGATTATCTTCCCGGTTTTTACAGACAATCACTCGTCTACATTTCAGGTCCAAGCCATGCGGAAGAAGTTTCAAGAGGAAAAATAACAGGCTTGATCGCGGCAAGCGAAAGCCCGAAAAATTCAATCCGCTTCAGGGATCTTTTAAAGAACCCGCGCCTTCTTGTTTATTCATCGCTTGACATCCGCGGAGTGCAGGCGGCGGCGGCGGCGAAGAACGTAATTGCAATAGCGTTTGGAATATTAGACGCAATGAAAACCATTGGTAAAATTGATATGTTCGGAGACGGAACAGAATCGCTTTTGCTTGCGGCAGGACTTAACGAAATACAGCAGCTTGGAAAAGCTTTAGGCGCGACTCATCCTGAAACATTTACGTCAATTTCAGGAATCGGCGATTTGGATGTTACCTGCCGTTCAATCTACGGAAGAAACAGGCGTTTCGGCAGGGAAATAATCGAAAAAAATATTTTAAATCCGTATAAGAATATCGATGATCTTCTTTCGAGAATCGGAGAAATCGGATACCTTCCTGAGGGCGTTGCGGCGGCAAAATATATCCATATTCTTGCGGAGAAATACAAATTAAAAATACCTGTTTCTGTAGCTATATCAAAACTTTTAAACAAAGAATTGGACGCTCCCGAATTCTGCAAAATTCTGCTTGCAGGCTGGGATAATACATGACGCTTCCAAACGCCCTGAATTTATTTTTCGGCTCGGCTCTAATAATTATTCTGCTCCTTGCCGAATGTTTTACAAGATATAAAAACGATAAAAAAATAAAAAAAATATTTTGTACGGTATTAATAACGGCTTTAATTGCCTTAGCCGCCGATTTCCTGATAAGTTATTACTTCATTGACATAACCGTCGTAACAATGCGCATAAAAATAATATGGCCTTTACTATCCGCTCTGCTTCTTTTTATTTATTTATTCCTGATAATAAAAGAAAATAAAATTGACAGTCTGACAGGGCTTGATAACAGATACAGTTTTTTTGAATTGACAGGCAGAATTTCCCGCAGCAAGTCCGGCGAGTCATGGACATTTGCAATGATCGATATTAACAATTTCAGATCCATTAACGAGATTTACGGCAATCTGGAAGGAGATAATGCACTGCGTAACTTCGCGCAGATAGTAAAAAAGTGCAGCAGAAAAACAGATTTCGCGGCGCGTTACGGCGGCGACGAATTTGTCCTTGTGAACAAAGCTGATAACAATCTGAATGATTTAATAAAAATAATAAATCAGGAATTGATTAGTTATAATGATACTAACGAAAAACCATACAACATAGAAATCAGTTACGGTCTTGACACATATACCGCGGATGGAAATAAATCCATCGATGATTTTTTAAGCAATATCGATAAATTTATGCATAAATATACCGACGAAGCCCGCCGCGCAGGAGACTTAAAAGCATGAACATCATACCGTATTTTAACACTTCTATCGGCTCATGCATAATAATCATCCTGATTGCGGTTGATTATTTACGAAGGTATAACACTGATAACTTTCAGCAAAGACTTTTGATTATTACATTTTGCGCTATTTTTACATCGGCAATATTTGATTTTATCAGCCTTACCCTGGAACAAATTCCCGGGACAAAAGCAAACGCCGCGCTGTATTATACATGGTCAATTTACCTTATCGCCCGCAACTGCTGTTTTTATTTTTGCGCAATCTTTATTGATTATTTCGCGCACGGAAGCATAGCAAGAACAGGCAAATTCTTAAAAATAGTCATTGGTTTAATGATTGTCTATACTGTCAGCATAATATTCAATTTTGAAAACGGCTATTATTTTTACATATCAAAAGAAAATATGTACGTAGGCGGATCGTTATACAATTTTCAGATATTTTTCAGTTACTTCCCGATTCTGTTGGCGCTAATCGATATAAGTCTTGCGCCAAAACAGATCAAACGATCTTTTGTTTTTTTAATCATTTTCTTTTTAATTCTTACCGCTCTTGGAGCGGCGCTGGACATTATTTTAAGATCGACAAATATCATCTGGTCGTGCATTACAGGCGCTCTTCTTTATATTTATTTCTTTATAGTAAGATCGGCTTCAAAGGTTGACAGTCTTACGGGAATAGGAAACCGCAACAATTTTTATGAATATATTAACGTAATAACAGGTCAGTCAATAAAAAAAGATTACGCGTTTATAAAAATTAATCTTAAAAGACTGGGAGAAATTAACGATATTTTCGGTCATCTTGTGGGTGACAGCGCATTACGCGACATTAGCGCAATTATAAAAGGCTGTATAAGATTCACCGATTTTGCAGTTCGTTACGGCGGAGATGAGTTTATAATTATCACTACAGCCGAAAATAATATTAAACGAATAATTGACAGAATTAATGATTCCGTCGCGTATCAGAATAATAATAATATCAGAGCGTATAAATTGACCATTAGTTATAATTATAATATTTACACAACCAATTCAGGCTGCACAATTCAGGATTTTCTTACGCAATTGGACAGTAAATCGAATAAAAATAAAATATAAATAACGGAGAGAAAAATGCTGGAAAAACTTACAGGGAAAATTTCCGACGCGCTGCGTTTTGTAACAGGCAAGGCGTCAATAAGCGAAAAAAATATAGAAGAAGCGGTAGAAGCGATCAAGATGGCGCTTCTTGACGCTGATGTAAACCTGCGCGTTGTGCGCCGCTTTGTCAATTCAACAATTGAAGAGGCAAAGGGTGAAAAAGTTCTCCGCTCTGTAGATCCCGGACAGCAATTTATAAAAATCGTACACGACAAACTTGTTTCCTTTCTGGGAGACGAAGACCCGGAAAGCCGCGCGTTAAAACTTCGCGGTCCTGACGTTATCTCTACAATTCTTATGCTTGGTTTGCAGGGTTCGGGTAAAACAACAAGCGCGTCAAAACTGGCTCTTCGATTAAAAAAAGAAGGGCGAAAACCGCTGCTTGTCGCCTGCGATTTAATCCGCCCCGCCGCAATGGAACAGTTAGCGGTACTTGGCAATCAAATTGGAATTCCTGTTCACAAAGAAGACGGCGCGAAAGACAGCGTAAAAGTTTACAATGACGCTCTTTCGTGGGCAAAGAAGAACATGATCGACACAGTGATCATTGACACAACAGGACGCCTGCAGATTGACGAAGAGATGATGCAGGAACTTTCCCGCCTTAAAAACGCCG
>Ga0209755_10003341_pt1 | contig 20271 bp, 11 predicted proteins | sample TergutCo191P1_FD_187301 | JGI IMG/M metagenome (GOLD analysis project Ga0209755, IMG submission 187301) | Cornitermes sp. P1 segment gut microbial communities from Petit-Saut dam, French Guiana - Co191P1 (SPAdes) (version 2) | ecosystem: Host-associated > Arthropoda: Insects > Digestive system...
TTTGATGTACTCTGATAAAGAAGTAGTTTCTACTTCAATATCACGAGTGCGGCCAACCCGCTTGTAGTAACGGTTTGCGCAATTTCGTGAATAGCGGAAAGGGGTGAATCGGATGTTTATGCGGGCGGTTTTGGGGCGACATTTGCCCCATGACCGCCAATGGATGGCATAAATATTTTTGCCATTACTACTTGCGGCATTATCCGCAGAAAGGACAAGCCTATGGAATTATTCTACACCCAAGTAGGCGATTATCTCTTGCCGAATATTCGATTAAGCGAATCGCCCGACGCGCCGCCCCTCGGCAGATACGGCATGATGCACAAGGCGTATCTGAAAGAGCATAAGCCAATCCTGTACGGTCAGCTTCTTTTGTCAGAGTGTTTATATCCCCTCTGCCGTGAAGTGGACGAAGCGGCGGCAACGAGATTTCGGACGATACCTGATAGAGAGGTTGCCCACGAAATAATTTTATCTGAATTGGTATACGCATAGCATACCACAAAACCCGCAGGATGCCGATATGGTGTCCTGTTTTTGTGCGTGGGTATTTGCATCTTATTTTTTCTCGCGCCCCTTGTACACGTTATACTGATTTTTGCACTCCGCGCCACAAAATGCGGCGTTGTTGTGTTTGGATATGAAAGCCAAATTACAATGTTTACATAATCTCACAGGGCGGTTTTCGTCCGTCAGCGCATAGCCAAACATCGTTTGAATTGTTAGCAACAGCGAATAAAAATCCCATACGATTTTTGGCTTATCGTCATATAGGGAAATGTGATATGTCGGGGCTTTGTTACCAAAAGCCGCCACACCCTGCCGATACAAGTCACGGGAAAATTCGTCGGTACTGTCTTTTTTATCATAAAACAGAAATGCCGACACAAGCATAAACGCCCAATCTTGAAATTGCGTAACAAGCCAATCATATCTCTCGGCATATATCGGCAATAGGCTCATGCCAACCGCCATAGGCTCATTTGAAAATGTGTGTGCCAATGCAAGCACCATGCGCCCTTGCTTGAAATTCTCCGCACTTTCGCTGTTTTGCAATGGTTTCGCGACGACATTCCATTGGGATTTTTCCTTATCCTTGTAAATATCGGGCTTCCCGAACGGAAAAAACAGCGATAAATAATCCTTCGTGTGCATGGTTTCTTTCTTAATGAAGTTATTTTTGAGCATATATACGGCATCATAATTAATAAAATCCGGCGTGATGGATATGGCGGTCATAAAACCGAGCAAACCGTACTTTTTCACAAAAGAAAGCACAGCCTGTTGCAATTCGTTTTCTTGTCGTTCTTGTTTCATGGCAAGCCTGCCCACGTTTATAGCGTCCACCACAAGAGCTTCTACCTCTTTCATGGGGTCATAAACGGAGGGCAAGGCATTTTCGGTAGGCATGATGTAAAGATAACCGTCCTCGCCTTTGCGATATTCGTAATCGTTGTATTTCGCCCAATATGCGTTCGTTTTCTGAAATAGGCTATTCATGCTCTGACCTCCTGCGGACAGCTTTTTCTTCTTCGGGGATTTCTGCCCGGATTGCCCCCTTACCGTGCTTGCTTATGTACCACTCGATAAAAATTACTTGGGTGGTAGTTAAGCTCCAATATTGTGCATAGCGCGGGTACAATCGTTCGTACAGCTTGTCCTGTATATCGCCAATCATTTTTGCATACACCTTGCGAATATTGCGGTCTGTTTGCCCACGCATGACAGCGAGGCGTTGCGGTGTCCATTGGCGAATAGCCAAATAATACAGGATTTCTTTTTGCCTTTCTTCCAACGGTTTCACTATATCATACACGGGAGCAGATGAAGTAAGTTCGTGGACTTCATGCGGGCAGTCGTAAATTACATCAAGAAATTTGCCGCCCAATATCTCACGCCACCATTCGTGTTTTATAAGCGATGGAATGATAGCGTTGCTCTTGTAAAATTCACCCTCGGTCAAAAGTTCCACCCGCAGGGGTTCGGCTTTTGCAAGCCGCCAGCCTTCGATTATTCCTAAGCAATCCCACAAGACTGTCACATGGTCATATTCAGCTACGGTTCGGGCAGAATTTTCTATGCGTGACACAGCGACAGCGCGGGCTTCCTTTTGTAGCATATCGCCATCTTCTTCTTGAATGCTCTTTGCGTCCAGCTTGTATTTTTCCATTGCCGCCTTTTGGAGTTGATGCCGCCGCTTGGCTTCGGCTTCATGCTGAACAAGTAAATCGTCATTGTAATAACCCAAACGCCCCACAGCATCACCCCCTTGAACAACAAAGCATCACGTCCAATTCCTGTAACAAAACTGTAATATTTGCGAGTTCCGAAATACCCTCGAAATTTTCCTGATAAGTAGAGGGAGAAGATTCATGCGCCGCCATGGGCGCATTTTTTTATTCACCCGATTCAAAAAACGCAAAGGAGGGTTGCTTATACCAACACCGATTACAGCAACAGGAACTAACCCTATTATAACAGAAACAACCGCACGAACAAAGAATATTCGCTCGGTTGTTTCAAATCTAAAAATCTTAATAAAAAGGAGCCGGTAAAAAATGACCACACTTAAAAAGCCAACGAACCCGGAGTCGTTCGCAATGCAAAAGCGCATCGGCTCCACCACATTCTTGGTGAATGTGCATTTTAACAAGGAAGGTAGGGAAACATTGGAGGAAAAGGCACTTCGGCTTATGAAAAATGAGTTGAATTTTGCCCCGAAAAATGCTACGATTAACTCACTACAAGCGGGTTGGCTGCCTGAAAGGGGTTCACTATGATGAACACAAGGCAGACCACCAACAGAACGTCGCGCAAGCCTGAGAAATCGGGCTTGTGTGCGTTGTATTCCCGTCTAAGCAAAGACGATGAAATGCGGCAGGGCGATAGTATCTCTATCAAACATCAGCGTGAGATACTTGAGAAATTCGCCAAAAACAATGGATTTTCCAACATCACCCATTTTGTAGATGATGGGGTCAGCGGCACTACGTTCGAGAGGGATGACTGGAAACGGCTGATTGCCGAGGTTGAAGCGGGCAACGTGTCAATTATATGCGTTAAGGATATGTCACGTTTTGGCCGTGACCATGTACAAGTCGGTTTATTTCTTGAACTTTTCAGACGCAAATCCGTCCGCTTCATTGCAGTCGAAAACAGCATAGACAGCATCCACCCCGAAACCCTTGAGTTTGCCCCCTTCATCAATCTGATGGCGGAATATTATGCGCGGGACACCTCACGCAAAATTAAAAATGTACTTCATTCCAAAGGCAACAGCGGCAAGCACATGACAAACTCACCTATTTATGGCTACAAAAAATCAGCCGAGGACAAAAACCAATGGCTGGTGGATGATGAGCCTGCCGCCATTGTACGGCGTATCTTCCAATTAACCATTGACGGCAAAGGGCCGTATCAAATTGCCCGAACGCTCACAGACGAGAAAGTATTACGCCCTGCGGCGTATATCGCTTTGCGTGACGGTTACGAAATTCCCATTTTTGATGACAGGCATAATTGGGGTGGGGCAACGGTACAAAATATTCTCAGTAAGCCCGAATATTACGGCGTAACGGTGAATTTTCGCACATACAAAGATTCATACAAAGACAAAAATGCGATACGCCGCCCTGCCGAGGAATGGGTTATTTTCGAGGACACACAAGAACCAATCGTTGACCGCACTACATGGGAAACGGCGCAAAAATGCCGAGTGGTGAAACGCCGTGCCAATTCAAGCGGCGGACCCAACCCACTAACGGGCTTGGTGTACTGCGGTGATTGCGGCGGGCGTATGTATAACCATCGTGGCTCAAAGGCACAGCAATACGATTCACAAGATTCATACTGCTGTTGCCAATCAGCAAAGTACCCGCGCAAATGCACCATGCACTATATCAAAACATCTTCCCTGCGGACGCTTGTATTGGAAACTATACAAACCGTCAGCGGTTTCGTTAAGGATAACGAAGAAGAATTTGTGCGGCTTGTGCGTGAAGCGTCAGAATTACAGAGTGCGGATGCGGCAAAGGTGCAAAAGAAACAACTCGCCCAACATCAGCGACGTTGCGCCGAACTTGACACGTTGATAAAATGCTTATTTGAGGATAGCGTAAAAAGCGGGTTATCTGCTAAACGGGTTGAAATCCTCGCCAACGAATACGAGCAGGAGCAAGAGGATTTGGAACAACAGATTGCCGAATTGCAAGAAACCCTCGACCATTTTGACGAGGATAGCGACAAGACCGACAAATTTATTGCCATCGTTCGCAAGTATACGGATATAACCGAACTGACCGCCACAATTCTCAATGAATATGTTGAAAAAATCGTGGTGTTTGAAGCGGATAAATCCAGTGGGCGGCGCGAACAACGGGTAGACATTTACCTAAACTTCATCGGCAAGTTTTCTGTGCCGGGGCAAGATGCCGAAGCTGAACCATTTGACCCTGCGGAGCATCGAAAGGCACAATTTCGTGCGTATTATCACCGAAACAAGGAAAAAATCCTTGCCGAGAAAGCGGAACGCCGAGCAGAAGAAAAAGCGGCGAAATTGGCGGCACTCCCAACCAAAACCCCTGCGGAACTTGCCGCCGAGGAAGCGGAGAGCAAAGAACGGAAACGTGCCTACCAACGGGAATATCAGCGCGAGTGGCAACGGAAAAAACGTGAAGAAAAAAATGTGGTAATCACGCCCAAGTCAGAGCCAAAACCGCAACCTGCGTAATAATCGTATTTTGCGATTATTAAAGGTATGCCCCACGGGGCATATGTTCAAGGTAAGGACGACCTTCCACACCTTAATTTCAATTAGATAAATCTATGCGGCGGCTTGTGAGAAATCACAGGCCGCTTTTTTGCGCTCGGACTTTTTCGTTCGGGCTTTTTGTATGCACAAAAATAAATTTTACGGAGGTAAAAATGTGTCTGAATTAAAACTTATCCGCATGAGCGATATACGCCCCGAACCCGTGGAGTGGTTATGGGAGCAATATATCCCAAGCGGCGCAATTACCCTGATTCAAGGTGATGGGAGCGCGGGTAAAACAACCGTCACCCTCGCAATCGCCGCCGCGCTAACCAGAGGGGATGCCCTTCCCGGTGGAGGCACTCTCATCCCATCCAATGTAATTATCCAAAACGGCGAGGATTCCTACGCCCATACCATACGCACACGTTTGGAGCAAATGGGCGCAGACTGCGACAGGATTCACATTATTGACGAGGACGAAAAAGCGTTGTCACTGTCTGATGCACGAATAGAGGAAGCCATCGCCCACACCGACGCAAAATTGTGTTTGCTCGACCCTGTGCAGGCGTATTTCGGACGGGCGAACATGAACAGCGCAAATGGCGTTCGCCCTCTTATGAAACGGTTGGGTGAGGTTGCGGCACGGCATAGTTGCTCTGTCCTGTTGGTGGGGCATCTTCACAAAAAGGCAAGCAAGGCGGCATATGCAGGACTTGGCAGTATAGATATTTTCGCCGCCGCTCGAAGTGTGCTGACGGTGGGCTACACCAATGCTGACGAAAATATCCGCGCCATTGTGCAAAACAAAAATAATCTTGCTCCTGCGGGTAAATCGCAGGCGTTTAGCATTGACCCCATGAGCGGGTTTCAATGGTTGGGCGAATGTGATGTTACCGTTGACGAAGTTTTAGGCAAGCCCCGCAAACCCGAAAGCCAGTTTGCAAAAGCACGGCGATTCATCGAAGCCATTTTATCACATGGGCCGGTGCTTGCGGTTGAAGTTATGGAACGCGCCGAGGCAGAGGGCATTTCACTTTCAACCCTTAACCGTGCGAAGGAAGCACTTGGCGCAATATCCGTTAAGCACGGCGAGCAATGGTTTTGGGTGCTGCCCATCGAAGCCGAGTGCAGAGATGTTACTCAAGATTCTCAACATTCTCATTCTGAACAAGGTGAGGTTCTTCTTTTGCCCGACATGACAAACTTGAGTAACTTGACAATCTTGGAAAACTTGGACGAGGAAAATTCACAAAATCATAGCGCAGAGGGGGTACAATAATATGCCGAAGCAAAAAGAAAAGACCACAGGATTCTACTTCAAATGCTCCCCCGATGACATGGCGTTCATCGAAAAACGCATGGAGCAGACGGGCATTAAAAACAAAAGCGCATTCATCAGAAAAATGTGCATAGACGGACACGTTTTCGTCTTGCAAATGGAAACGCTACAAGAAATCGGCAAGCTACTCCGCATAACTTCCAACAATGCAAATCAACTGGCTCGCGGGGTCAACTCCGGCTACGGCGCACACCGCCACGATGTTGATGCAGTCAATGATAATCTTACAGAAATCCGCACACAGTTTGGTGACTTGCTCACCATCCTATCTGATGTTACAGATGCAAAACCGGGCAAGCGGTTTATGCCTCCGCTTCGATATTCGGATTTGAAAAATTTGCCCGATAACTCCCCGCCCCAAGTGGCGAACAGCAACTCCGACGGTGATAACGGAGAGGGGGCATAGCCTATGGCTACTACAGCGATTATTCCGATTCATGCAAGCGGCAGAACGATTGCCAAGGCATTAAAAAAGTCTGTGGGATATGTTGAGAACCCGAACAAAACAGATAGCGGCGAGTGGGTCAGTGCTTACGAGTGCGACCCACTTATTGCTGATAAGGAGTTTCATTTTTCAAAGAAGCAGTACGCCACCATCACGGGGCGTGACCAAGGTGCAAATGATGTGCTGGCATACCATTTGCGTATCAGCTTCAAACCCGGTGAAACGGATGCGGCTACGGCAAACAAAATCGGCTACGACCTCGCCATGAAGCTAACGAAGGGGCAACACGCTTTCGTCTGCTGTACGCACACGGACAGACATCATTTGCATTCACACATAATCTTTAATTCCACCAATTTGGACTGCACACGCAAGTTCAGAAATTTCAAAAGCTCCACATTTGCTGTGCGGAAAATGGCCGACCTCTTGTGTTTGGAAAATGGGCTTTCGGTTGTCAAAAACCAAAAGCCAAGCCGTGGTAGTTACGGCACATGGCTCGGTGACGAAAAACAACCGACCAACCGTGAAAAATTGGAACAAATAATTGACACGGCGTTGGAAAACTGCAAAGATTATAACAGCTTCCTCGCCAACTTAAAATCGGCAGGCTGTGAAGTGAAGCAGGGCAAGTATACTTCGGTAAAAATCCCCGGAGCGAGTAGGTTCGCTCGGCTGAAATCCCTCGGAGAAGATTACACCGAAGAAGCCATACTCGAAAGAATTTTAGGTAAGCGGATTGTGCAGACGAAGAAGAAAATGCCGCCGCAACAAATTTCCACGCAACAAATTTCTTCATCACAATCACAACAAGCATCTTCGCCACAATTTCCACCCGCACCACCAACCCGTCGCCCGATTTTGCTCATAGACATCCAAGCAAAACTCCAACAAGCACATAGCCCCGGTTATGAACATTGGGCGACCATCTATAACCTCAAAGAATTTGCCCGAACGCTTATCTATTTAAAAGAAAAGGGCATCGGCACACGCGAGGAATTAGACGAAAAAATATCCGAAGCTAAGAACGGTTACAACGGCAGGCGAGACCGTATAAAGGAAATCGAAGCCCGCCAAAAAGAAATCTCGGAACTACAGCGCAACATCGGCACTTACAGCAAGAAAAAAGATGTGTTCAACCAATGGCAGAAGCTGAAAAAACATCAGCCGACCAAGTGGGAGCAATTCAAAAATGCCACACACCCCGCCGATGATTTTTACGAAGTTCACCGCTCCGACATTGCCCTTGTGCAAGCCGCAAAAAACTTCTTCAATGATAACGGCTACGGCAAAAATAATAAGCTCCCTGCGATGCAGGATTTGAAAAAAGAATATGCCATGCTGGAAGCTGAAAAGAAAAAATTATACAACGGCTATCGCAATGCCCGTGATGAAATGGTGGACTTGCAAAAGGCTCGTCAGAACGTGCAAATGTTCTTGGATAGACCTGAGCCTGTACGCCAACAGGCGCGGAGTAAAAGTTATGACCACAGCCTGTAAATGCAAAAATATTTCACGCACACACCCTCCGCCCCACGGGTCGGAAGGTCATCACCCCAACGCAAATATTTTACGCACTTCACCTTGCCAACCACGGACAGCAGGGCAACCGCACAAGCGGAAAAATTTTCACGCAATCGCCAACGGTAATGCGTGAAAATTTACATAGCGGCAACGCCGCACAGTAGCCGCCGACAGGCGGCTTTCGGCAAGGAGCGCAACGCGCTCCGCCGAGCGGGTTTGGGCAGCAGCCCAACAAGCAGGCAGGCGTATATACCGAATAGGTATATACGTCTGCCTTGCTTGCCTTTTTACCTTTTACTTTCGACGCGATATTTTCGCAGGCGTGAAATGGCTATATTGCAACATTTCAATTTAATTTTATCGGCAATTAGTGAAGTTCCTGTAGCTAATCGAGCAGGCTGAAAATATTGAATGTTCTGATATAATCAGTTTTGCTCATCCTCATTCGGCAAGCTACAGATACGCTTTTCAATGTCCTCTACCGACGGTAAAATATTTTCGTATTCCATCGGCAAATTTTTCAACAGTTTATACTCACTCACGCCGATAGGCTTTTCAATGTCACGCAGGGAATATTCCGCAATCATGCCTCGTTTGTTTCTGCACAGCAGAAGCCCGATAGTGGGATTGTCACGTTCGGATTTCATCAAATCATCAACGGCGGAAATATAGAAATTTAATTTGCCTGCATACTCCGGTTTGAAATCCGTATTCTTCAATTCAATAACGACATAGCAATGGAGTTTCACGTTATAAAAAAGCATGTCCATGTAGAAGTCTTCGCCCTCGACTTCAATTGGATATTGATTCCCCATGAAAGCAAATCCTGTACCGAGTTCAAGGAGGAGCTTTGTAATATTCTTGACAAGTTCATTTTCTATTTCGCGCTCAACCATGCCCTCTCGGTACTGAACAAAATCAAACATATATGGGTCTTTCATTGTCTGTTCTGCAAGGTCGCTTTGCGGCGGCTCTAATCTTTTTTGAAAGTTGCTCGCTTTCTGCACTAATGCCTGCCGTTCGTATAATTTGTTGTCAATTTGCTCTTTGAGGATGTCAACCGTCCAACCAGTTTCAGCAGTGCGCTCGGCGTACCACATCATCACGCCACGGTCTTTTACTTTGTCCATAAGCGCGTTGCTGTGCGTCCATGTAATTTGTGCAGTTAGCGACTGCACAATTTCGAGTTCGGGAAAAGTCTTTGCAAACTTAGCCATGTATTTCAAATTGCGAACAGAATAACCTCTGGCTTTTGGGAAATCTAGCTTGATGTCGCAAGCGAGGTTCTCGACAAATTTATTGCCCCACTGACTGCACTCGTTAATCACCCGGCCGATGTTCCAGTACAGTGTAAATAGTTCACTGTTAGCTTCAAGTGCCAATCGCCTCTGCGCCGTTTTAATCTTCGTTTTAATATCGTCTACTATCGCCATATATTCACTGCTGTTTATTAACAAGGGGTGCTACCTCCGCAAAATTTACTTGCAATGTGTGCCGCTGAAAAATTTTAGATTTCCCATCCACCTGAATGAGCGGACAGCGTTTTCATAATGTTGAGGAATACAATGCGTTGGCTACTGCTCATCTGGTTCAGCGCATCATGTATTTCTGCCGGCAACATGTCTGGCTGGTAGTTGAACTCGCCGCAGACGATATATTCGATGCTGAGGTTTAATGCGTTCGCCAGTTTTGCAAGCGTTTCAATGCTCAACGTCCTGCCGCCGCGCTCAATGTGACCCAAGAAGCTGTCGCTGATGTCAGCCATCTCTGCTAATTTTTCTTGGGTCAGGTCTTGTCGTCGCCTCTCGGCGCGTATGCGTTTTCCTAATTCCTTATAGTCAATTTTGTACATTGGCGGCAACATCTCCTTTACCGCATAAGCGTATACGAGATGTATTGCAGTTTTAAGGGCAAATAAAATTGATTGTTGACCATAAGAAGTATTTAAAGTATAATTATTTAATTAGAAGGACTTGGATTTGAGTCAGCGATGCTTGTCGTGTGATTAAGCTGCTCGCTTGCAAGCGAACAGGATTTTTTCCCAAAAATTGTATTGCGGCTACATCATGCCTGTGCTATACTTTTAGTGTGTAGATTGCCTTTCTGATTGAAGGTAGCTTGATTTCGTGTAAATTTGCAGATAATTAGCAGTCGCCCAGTATGTTGAATGAATAAGCATCATCAGCAAACTGGGCGATTTGACTATACATCTGTTTGAGATAGACAAAAAACGGCTTTCGGAAGCTGTCAATCTTGAGGAGGTTTATCATGAGCGTAAAGAAGATGAGAAAAAAATTTATCGCGATGTTTTTGGTTTTAATCATGCTTTTAAGTAGTGTTCCCGCAATGGCATTTGGAAACGATGTTGAAAATTTCGTCGTTCAATTTTTTGGTAACGAGCATATTTCAGTGCTTGCTTTTACACCAAGTACGCAGCACGCGACTATCGGGGACAACCTCAAGTTAATAGACCTTGGTGTTTCAATTATAGGTGAGCCAAACGAGGTTTTGCTACTGCGTTACGAAATTTCGCATGATGGATGGTTTGTAGGTGGTGCTGAGTTCCCTGTTAGCGTAACATCTCCTGCGGCAATTTCTGTTGTCGCAACGCCGACAAATATAACGGCAACCGCAGATACAGAAACCGTATCATATGCTCCACACCTATATCCACTTGACGAAGCGCATCAAGATGAACATTCCCCTAGCATCGAATTATCAACATATAATACAGGGGCAGATTCGTTTGATGAAACACAACTCATAAACGAGCCCGATGCTGTGTATTCAACGCTCGTAAATTCTTTTGATGAATATAATATTATCCATGAAATTTCTTTTGTGGAAACAACTGATGCTGGAATCTATGAAGTGTCTATACACTACATAGCCAATGGTGTTGAGCGAGTGTTTACTACAGCTCCATTTATCCTTGAGGTTGATGGTGGGCTTGATGTTTTTGCTGGTTTAATGCCACTCAACTTTGCGTCCCCATTTGCAATGCGTTATGTAGCAGCAGGTCTGCAAACAGGCATGGCAATTCGAAATGATGGCACACTTTGGGGTTGGGGACGCAACAGCGGCCAGATGCTTGGCATCGGAGGCGGACCGAACGTTTCTCAAAATAGACCTGTGCAGATAGGAACAGCTACAAACTGGACATCGGTTTCTGTTAGCAACGGTCATGCTGTTGCGCTTAGGTCAGATGGCAGTATGTGGAGCTGGGGTAATAATAGCAGGGGCTTACTTGGAGATGGCTCATTTTTTGCTGCATTGGCACCAAGGCAAATTAGTGCAGTAGGGTCGACGTGGAGGCAAGTGTCTGCGGGTGGCGAGCATACATTAGCGATACGCTCTGATGGGACACTTTGGTCTTGGGGAAGTAATGAAAGTGGTCAGTTGGGTATTGGCTCTGCAGGCGGGTGGAATGACTATCGTGATAGACCTGTGCAGGTTGGAACAGCTTCAGATTGGATTGATATTGCAACTGGAGCCAGGCATTCATTGGGATTACGAAGCAATGGAACTCTTTGGGCGTGGGGGGAGAATGGTGGTGGTCAGCTTGGTGACGGCACTACAACTAATCGCCACCTTCCTGTTCAAGTTGGCTCCGTGGCAACTTGGGCATCAATATCAGCATGTGCTGGTATGTCGTTTGGTATAAGATCTAATGGAAGTCTTTGGGGATGGGGATTCAATACAAATGGCCAACTGGGTGATGGCACCACAACTAACAGAAATGCACCTGTTCAGTTAAACATCCCTCACGCTACTGGTTGGGCAAGTGTGTCTGCTGGAAATGGCTATGCCATGGCAATGCGAACAGACGGAAGTATCTGGGGATGGGGGCAAAATTCTCGTGGTCGAATTGGAGATGGAACTACAACCAACAGGAACAGACCTACGCAAATAAATCCAGCAACAACAGGTTGGGTGCAAGTATCGGCTGGCAATATGACACTGGCAATACGAGATGATGGCACAATTTGGAGCTGGGGAGGAAATGGTTCAGGAGAATTGGGCAATGGTACTACTGTTGATGCCAATTCACCAACTATGATGCCTGCTCTATCAACGCAGGTTGTTGTAAGCCCAAGCTCGACATCTGTACCGCTTGGAACTACTCGGCAATTTAGCGCAACAGTAGCCGGGATAAACTTCCCATCACAAGGAGTGACATGGGCAGTCACAGGGAACAATTCACCAAGTACGTGGATAAACGCTTCTGGGTTGTTGACTGTCGCGTCGGATGAAACTTCGATGAACCTCACGGTTAGAGCGACTTCAACACACACAACAACCGTATCGGGTACAGCAGCGGCAACAATCCCAATAAGCCCACCTTCTTTTATTACGAGTAATCTACCAGCAGGGACAATAAATGTCGGGTACAGTGCTACTATTGTATCTTCCGGCGATGGCACAATTACAAAGAACGTTGTATTAGGAAGTTTACCACCAGGTCTTTCATTAAACAATTTAACTGGAGCAATTTCAGGTATTCCAAGTGAAGGTGGAATTTTTACTTTTACAGTTAGGGCACAAAACATCGCTGGGCCTACTGATAGACAATTTACCATTTCTATTAATGTCCCTGTAACTGGCGTTTCGTTAGTTGATTCAAATGGTATTTCTGTCGACAATCTAGCACTATACGATAGTGATACTTTTACTTTGTTTGCGAATGTTCATCCGTACAATGCAACGGTACGAACTGTAGCATGGAGCAGCAACAATCAAGGCGTTGTTACCGTTCAAAATGGTCTTTTAACGGCGGTATCTCCAGGACAAGCGACCATCACAGCTACAACTACTGAAGGTGGATTTTCTTCGTCAGCGGTTGTGAATGTATCGCCTGTTCTTGTAACTGGAATAAACTTAAACATGAGCGACATAACGCTTTTGATTGGAAATCATGAAACGGTAAGTGCCACGATTTCACCATATCATGCAACAAACCAAAATATTAATTGGCATAGTAGCCATCCAAACATAGCAACTGCTGATAACAATGGCATTATACGGGCAGTATCTGCAGGCGCAGCTACCATCACCGCAAGTATTGTTTGTGGTAATGGGGTACATAGTGCCACGGTAGAGGTTGCAGTAATTTTAAGCGACACCCCAATGGTTGCAACCCCTGTTGCCTATCCTGCCCAAGGACGTGTTTTAAGCGGTACTGTGATAACATTGGAAACTCAAACCCTAGGAGCCACCATTAGGTATACACTCGACAACTCTGTACCGACAATAGACAGCCCCGAGTTTGCAGGGGTGACAATAACAGGACTCACTACGATTAGAGCTAGGGCATTTATGGTCGGACATACAGATAGTAATATTATTACACTTACGTATGATGTAATTCCAATTGTTGATGCTCCTGTCGCTAACCCAATTCCTGGAATTATTTCCATAGACACAGAAATTGAACTAACCAGTGAAACAGAAGGAGCTGTTATTCGTTTTACGCTTGATAATAGCGAGCCAAATGAAAACAGCATTCCATTTACAACTCCGATTACTATAAAGTATCCAACTGTAATAAGAGCGATGGCTTTTAGAAGTGGGTGGTTGTCAAGCGAAGAATCTATATTTAATTATGACATTCGACTTCCTCTCCCCAATATTATTGTTAGACCATTTATTACTTCGGGGCGTGTTCTTTATGGTTCTCAGGTATCAATTAACAGTTCAGTGCCTGGAGCAACGATACATTTTACATTGGATGGAAGTGAGCCAACACTTGCTAGCCCTATTTATGAGGCAGGCGTAATTACAATTACACAGCCTATAACTATAAATGCAATGGCGGTGATGGACGGTTGGGTAGAAAGCGAAATAGCCACTATCGTCATCGAATATGTATCAATAGATGAAAGAAATATCCGAGCATTGGCACCAACATCCAATTTTCCGATAGGAACAATGCTCCCTGCAGGGACTAATATTATATTGTCTAGCCACACGGCGGGAGCAACAATAATTTACACACTTGACGGTTCTATCCCGACGGAAAGCAATGGGTATATATTTTCGGACTCTATAAGAATTGCCGTTTCCCCATTAATTATTAGAGCCGTGGCCTTCATGGACGGATTAGAACCCAGTGATATTTCTACCTTTGTATACGCAATTGGTGAAAGGTCAACCGCACCAGTAGCGGTTACGGCTTTTGGAATAACTCCCCAGGGGGGCACTACTGGTTTAGACTTAAATGTTGTTAATGGGCAACATGGGTTAAACGGAAATCAGATTCAACTTACCAACCCTGATGGAGGGATAATACGTTATTATATTGATACACTTGGAGGCACAACAGGTGGATGGAATTTGTGCAGGGTTGGTACAATTCCATCAGGAGGGATTATTGAGGTCAATTTTCCGCAAAGAATCCGAGCCATTGCTATTTCACCAGGTCGTGCTATTAGCGAAACGATGTACTTTACCTATAGAATTGATGAGTTAGAAAAAATCACACTTGATATAGGTAGGTTTACTCATAATTTTGTAGGGCTTTTATCAGAAAACATACCGATTCTCGGTGGCAATACTTACGGCTGGGATTTCCATGGAATACCAGCTACCGTTTTTCATGGTGATGATGGGCTTACCCGAATCGTAGTTGGTGCAAGTGCTGGACTCGCTGGAACGCCTTGGGGTCGTGGAATGAGCCATTTAGAGCGGCAAATACGCTTTTCAGAATTGCGAAGAATCCTTCGGCTGCCTGACAACTATATTCATAATGTTTCGCCAAGGATAACCATAGACAAATGGAGACTTCTTCGACAGAGTGCGGGCGTTAATCCTTATCTTGTAAATACTGCATCGGGTCTTACACCATATTTTGGGAGGTCTAATGAAGTCACAAGGATTGCTGGGTATGTAGAAGGTGTTATGGTTGATGGAAATTTGAGAGTGTTAAACTCACACCTGCATTTGCACTCAAACGAGCGTGAACGTTTATGGATAGGGCCTGTACTAAGTTATTCATTAAGCGCACGAGATGAAATCAATTACAATGGAAGAATAAATCTCGAAAACATGAGAAACATTACTCCGGGAAATGCCATGAGAATCACATACTCTGCTGATAACTCACTTCAATTGGGTATACGGTTTATTGCTGCAGTAGGGTACTATGAATCAGTGGAAATGACTGGACAATGGACATTCCCCAGAAATCATTATATTTTGAATGGGACTTTCGAAAAAGGTACACGTGGGACATTGTTTTTCTTTCTAAGTGGTGACTTGCCAACAACAACCGGACACTTCACCGTACAGGGTGATGGACCTTCGATGGCTCGTGGTTTTGCTGAAAATATCAACGGCACAAGAGCTAATTTTGATAGTGGTGCGTTTAATTTGGATAATTTTGCATTCACATCAAGAAATCATCTTCACACACAATCGGATTGGCTTGGTGGTGGACTCGTTCAACGGCAAAATAATAATGTCCCCAGTCTATTGCAACGTTCTGTCCACCATCAAACAGTGCCATTGGTATCAGAGGCTAGCGGACATCGTGTTATGGTGTTCCTTGCTGACAACGGTCTTAGAAATGATTTGAATAGTGCGACACTTATGTATTCGATTTATTCAAATGCTACATGGAGTGAGCCGCGTGCGATATTTGATGATGGAACAGCAGATTTTTATCCAAGCATTGCGAGCGATGGAACGAACATTTGGGTATCGTGGCATAATAGCACTACACTTTTTGCTGAGGGGACAACAGTTGACCAAATATTAGCAAATTCTGAAATCGCTGTCGCACGATTTGACAGTAATCGAGGAACCTTTGTTGACTATACTGTATTTACCCGAAGTGGTAATTTGGAAACGATGCCTGTGATTTCAGCATACGGGGGTGAAGCAGCAGTAGCATGGATACAAAATACGAACAATGATATTTTCGCTACCTCTGGCTTCTGCAATAGTATCATGGTAAGTCGTTTCGCGAATGGTTCTTGGAGTCAACCAACTGTCGTATCAACTGGAATGGGCGTAATACTCGATATGGATATTGGACATTTCAACGGGAATTTCCATATTGCATATTTAACCGACCGTGATAATAATATCGAAACGTTAAGTGACCGGGATTTAATTGTAGTAAATTTAGCAGGTGTTGTGGCAAATCGCCCTGCCACAGATACATTCATATCTACCCCACGTTTTGTAGCAATAAATGGCGTTCAAACGTTGACATGGTTTGAGTACAGAAATATCCGCTATATTTCAACAAGCGGGCAAGTTTCGTCCATGTTTTCCGAGCCAAATATGCTTACAGATAATTTTAGACTCCTCAGTAACGGCATGGGTGAAACGGTTGTTGTTTATTCAGCACATTATGCTGGGGAAGGATATTTTATGGCAAGATTGCAAGATAGCAGCGGATATTGGGGTAATTCCTTTGTTCTTGCTCAAACAGGTGATGTTCCGCGCTTCTTTGATGGAGTATTAGAACAAAATGGAGATATTGCTCTTGTCTTTAATAATGCAAGACGAGTTGTTTTGGGTGAGGGCGATACGGCAATTCTTGTTGAATCAAACAACCTATACTCGTTACGTACTGCGCCGCAAGTTAGTATTAAATTGGAAAATGTATTCTATTTTCCTAATGATATTCGACTAGGGGAGCAATTACCTGTAAGCATAGGAGTTCGGAATATTGGCGGTGTTTTAATAAATAGCATAGATGTTGATGTAAATGGTGTAACCATAGGAACGTTTCCACTTGATAACGGGCTCAGGACGGGAAAAATTGCAACAATAGATTTCGACATTAGCATACCCGTGAACATGTTAGCTCAAACTGATTTCACGATAACTGTCAGACCTACTGGTCAACAAGTTGTCGGCATGAGTGATAACACTCGAATCATAACTCTCGGCCATGCCAATCTTTTATTATCGCTTGAAAGAAGGTACCAAGATGATACTTCCGTTACAATCTACGCGCATGTTACAAATGAAAGTGATTTTGCAACTAACGCCATGCTGTTTGTGCGTAGAGAATCATTAACGGGTAATGTCGTTGACTTCGCCGAGATAGGTGAAATCAATGGAAGGCAGGAGATGATAACAACGTTCAACTTTGACCCTGCAATTATCATACCTGAAGGCCAAGATTTCGAAATTCTTCTTCTTGAAGTTGTAAGTAGTACAGAAGGACTTTTTGCAAACAACAATCACGCTTTCGTAGTAATTGATGCCTTAAATAGCCACGAAGCCATACCATTTCCAGTTGTTTTGTTTATAGATACTCAGGATGGAACTTTGCGTGAGGGTGAAGCTGGCGCAGTGTCGTTTGCAGTAACTACACAAGATATTCTACCAGGTGCGGAAATCGAAATAATCAATATAAATTCTGTGCCAGGCATTAGTCTTGTGCCGACTTCCACATTAGGAGACCTTACAATAATTGTAATTAATACAACGGATGAGACACCAGAAGGAAGCCATCCATTATTGTTATTGATTGACGGCTTAATATCGCCCACATTTTTCTTGCATGTTGGTGTGCCTGCAACTTTTACCACTACCTTAATAAACGGCGGTGCAGGTACGAGCGTTTCTCCAAATCCCGCAATAGCTGGGCAGGTAGTTAATATCAATGTCGGAACTGCACCTGCGAATTATCGGTTTGGTGGGTGGACAACATTAAGCCCTGGTGTGACATTTGTTAATGCAAACAGCGCAAACACACAATTTGTCATGCCAAATATTGATGTAATAATTACGGCAACATTTGTACCTGTGCAAGTCAATCTGCCTGACAATAATAACAATGGAAACCAAGGGCAAGATAATAATCAAGGAGGGCAGGGCAATAATAACCAAGGAAACCAGGGCGGAAACAATCAAGGCGCAGGAAATCAACAGACAACACCCCGTTTGCTAACGCCCAGAAATGTCCGCATAGTCGGGGAAACTATAAGTTGGAGTGCAGTAAATAATGCGACGAGTTATCGCTTATATGTTGGCGGAGTGCCAAGAACTGAGGTTATCACAGACACCAGCTTTGATTTAATGTTGCTGGAACTTCCTGCCGGGACTTATGCAATACAGGTAAGAGCGGTGTTTAGCGGTACGCGATTTAACGATTCAGCATTAAGCTCATCAGTTAATTTTATTGTGTATCCTACACCTGACCCGCTGCCAACGCTTGACCCAACACCCATACCTGAACTGATGCCAACACCTGATGCAACGCCTACACCAGACCCTATACTGGTTCCGTGGATAAATCCATTTACAGATGTTAATGAATCCGATTGGTTCTTTAATTCGGTGAGGTTTGCTCACCAAAACAACTTATTCAGCGGAACATCGGCCACCACTTTCAGCCCCAACATGACAATGACAAGAGGTATGATGGTGACAGTGCTTCATCGCATGGCGGGAAGCCCTGAACCCGGAAATGCTGTATTTACTGACGTAGAACCCAACAGATGGTACACAGACGGCGTTAATTGGGCAGCCGCAAATGGCATTGTGGTCGGTTACGGAGACGGGCGATTCGGCCCAAGCGATGACATCACCCGCGAACAGATGGCGGTAATCTTAAATAATTACGCCCGTTTCATGGGTATAGAGCTTCCGAGTGTCAGAACAGGCACGTTTGCGGATGACGCAGCAATAAGCTCATGGGCGCGCGAAGCGGTCAATGCCATGTTTGAAGCTGAAATATTAAGCGGCAGAGGCGGCGATATCTTCGGGCCGCGCGCAACTGCTACAAGAGCAGAAGTCGCATCGATGCTGAGAAATTTCTTGAAAACGGTAGAAGCATCAAACGAAACTACACACTCAATGCCATCTCAGCCTGTTTTAGGATTACGCGAGGAGGAGGAAGCAAACGAAACACCAGCCGAATAAAACTACTGACACTTACAGAAACAGTTTCCGAAAATAGGCAAATCAAAACCGCCATTCGTGGGATTTATATCACACTGTGGCGGTTTTTCACCTACATAAAGATTTTTGCGTTTCTACAAAATACCCGCTTGACAAAAACGGTCTTTTGATGTATTTTTCTGCTAATGGGTCGGCTTTCAAAAATGCGTCTATATCCTCATTTTCTATGATTAAATGCCCGCCGTCTGTTGGTCTGTTGCCGGAAATCATTTTAGGTATATTCGATAGTGGTTTTGTTCTACTTTCAATAAAAATATCCGGCGCGTCTACAAGATACGGATTGATATTATTTGCAATTATCTTTTCTTCGCCGTAATATATGACTTTTTCACCACTTCGCCCGGTGCTAAATCCAACAATAACGCAATGTACCGCCGCTTTGCCTTTTGCTTCATTGCTCCATACAAATGTACGATAACCAAAATCAATATGAACGCCGTACATATCAAAAATCGGCTTCCATACGGCGGCTACTTGCTCCCCTTGCGTTATGGAGTTGGTAGACACAAAGGCGGTTTTTATTTGCGTTCCTTGCATGAGTTTAGCGGCTTTGTAATACCATGCCGCAACATAATCAATTTTACCGGCTGTTTTGAATGGCTTTCCCTTTTCATCCACATAAGCAGATAACATATCCGCTTTTTGTTCCGGGCTTTGGTTGGAATATCCTAAAAACGGTGGATTTCCCAAAATATAACTCAACTCATATTTTGGCACAACGTCATTCCAATCAAGCTGTAAGGCGTTTCCGTGTACGATTGTTGCGGATTGTGTAAGGGGTAGCCGCTCATGGTAAATACCAAATTCACCCACGCGCAAATTCATTTGGTGGTCTATTAACCACATACCCACTTGCGCTATTTGGCATGGGAAATTCTCGTATTCTATGCCGTAAAATTGCTCAACTGTTACTTTCAATAGTGAGGAAATATCAAGTATTAGTTGGTGTGATGAATGTTTCATCCGCAATATTTCTAACTCCAAAGTTCTCAATTCTCGATATGTTATAATTAGGAAATTCCCGCAACCACACGCCGGGTCTAAAAACCTTAATTTGGCAATTTTGCTATGAAATGCGTCTAATGCTTTTTCGTTTGTCTTTACTTTGTGAAACTCTGCCCATAAATCATCCATAAATAGAGGGTTTATCAGCTTCAATATGTTTTCTTCACTTGTATAATGCGCCCCCATTTCCCGGCGTTGTTTCTCATCCATAACCCCTTGAAACATTGCGCCGAAAATAGCCGGACTGATTTCAGCCCAATCAAAATTTATGCAGTCAAGCAATAT
>Ga0209755_10003342_pt1 | contig 20258 bp, 28 predicted proteins | sample TergutCo191P1_FD_187301 | JGI IMG/M metagenome (GOLD analysis project Ga0209755, IMG submission 187301) | Cornitermes sp. P1 segment gut microbial communities from Petit-Saut dam, French Guiana - Co191P1 (SPAdes) (version 2) | ecosystem: Host-associated > Arthropoda: Insects > Digestive system...
CGACAACGTAGGTGTACAAACTCGCCCTGTCGAGCTTAGCCGCAACCCCGCCAGAGCGGACAAGATTATTACTGTTCTCCGCAGGTTCAAGATCAATCGGTATTGGTTCGCCCCATGTTCCAGGTGTGTCGCCGCCTGTTAACACTTTGCCCGCAGAGCTAGACGGCGTTGCTTGCTGATAATCTCCAAGATTCAAGACTCTTGGATTTCCCCATGTTATGTTTTGCAGATCGTCAATTAATATAATGTACCATTCAACAGGGAGCCCGCCCATAGTTTCGTCCGTATCTACTGTAGTGTAGTCGCCTATTACGGGGGTATCCCATCCGAGAGACACGGCATCCAGGACGGTAAGCGGCAGATCTGCGTTTGTCGGCACATTAGGGTGTTGTACCGTTTCATGCCCGGCTGGAGAAACCGTTAAAGTTTTAATTTCTACAACCCCCGAATTTATATCCTTAATATAAACACCTAGCGTTCCGGCAGGATCGTTAACAAAAGTTTTAAACGGTATAAACATAGCATTAGAGGCAAACAGATTTTTACCCACATTTGTTTTGCCGTCAATTGATCTTGTAAGTAAGGCGCCTTGCAGTTCGATAGCTTCTATTTTTTTTAGTAATAATATTTCGGTATCAGCAGCGTCTACTCTATTATCAACATTTTGAACGTCTTGCCTTATATCCGGGTGTGTATCAGAACTATTATTATGTATTTCTATCGCGCTGTTTATAAGCGTATCTGATAAACTGCCAGCTATAGATTGTACGCTCGCTTTTTTTGTTTGCCCGTCCTGATTGATTGGCATCACATCATTTAAATTAACCGATCCAGCTTCTAATAATTCCGATATCTTTTTAGTTTTCATAATCACCTCACATTACTAAATATTCACCGTTTTCCGTTATTAAAAATTCGCCATTCTTTGTTGTTAAGAATACAAATTCCTCAGCGCTTATATAAAATTCTTCAATAAGCCCAAATTTTACTAATACTAATCCTTTAACTCTGTCATAATCCAAAGAATCTTGAATAAATTTATAAACCCCTATCTGACCTACTTTATCAATCCGCTTCTTTTTATAACCCAATCTAGGCAGATAAAAAGGAAGAGAACCATATCTCAAAGTCGTCTCATACCAGCTTATAAACTTATCCAGTTCGGTTTCTTCCGTATCGCTTAGCGTGTTGTCTAACAGTATTGATAACGATGGGTACTCTATAGGGACATAAGTATTAGTAAGCCATGTTCTTTCCTTGCCGGAAACAAATTGCAAACTTTTTGTAAAACCTTCTTTGTGTTTATATACACCGTCAAGACTTATATTAGACCTGACCCCGTCAGCCCAATCAGCTATTATCATAAATTAAATTTACACCTTAAAATTAATTAAACAATATTTAAATAAATACGCCGCCCATCAAATTAGACTGCTGTATAGATAAAGCCCGATCCTGTCTGCCGCTGGAGATAGAATCTTGTGTTATCTTTTCTACTACTATTTTTAAACCTTCAGCCGTCACCTGTTGCCTTACACTTACATCTCTAGCGGCGTTGTTTTCTATATTTACATTTAAGCTAACTCCTCCTCCGCCTGATTTCATTCTTGCCAACTCAGCTTGATTTTTCATTACGTTCTGGAATTGCCTGTTAGTTAACACAACTTCCTTACCCAAAAGCGTAGCGTTTACTTCCTGACTTGACCTTCCTTGCACCTGACCACCTGTATGAAATGAAGGTCTTTTTGGACGGGCTGCGATTACGGCAGCGACTTGCATCGCGCCCATTATACCTGCCATAACAGCCATCACTATACCGGCAGGGGAGCCTCCCGAATCTGCTAAAGTTTTAGATACAGCCATAGCAGCGTTAGCGGTTGCCATCGTTACGTTTGCTGACCATGTAAATAGTTCGGCTTTATATCTCTCATAAGCCATCTCAATTTCAATTTTCTTTTGATTAGCAGCTCTGTCTTCATCACTTTGAACCATCGCATTATTGGCGTCTTCTCTCCTTTTTTGCTCTTGATCTATGCTGCTATTCCAGATAGAGGAAATGGAACTAGCTATATTAGAAGCGGCGTTAAAATACTCTTGTAACGTTGAATTTAACCGTTGCCACATTTCTTTGTGAGCTTGTTCTATGGCTATAATGGTATCCAATTCAGATTGACGTTTTTGTTCCTGATAGTTATCGTCAAGCTGCTGTCTTGCAAGTATAAGATCAGCATCAAGTTTTTCAATTTCTTCGTTATATTTTTTTTCAGCTTCTGTTTTTAAATAAGTGCTGTTTCCGGCAGCCTCAATTTCCGTGTCTCTTATTTCTAGTAGTCTTTTCTTTTGATCATTTTCTCTTTCATCGAGTATTTTTAAGTCCTTATCTTTTTGTTCTTCTAGCTGTTTAAGCCTGTAATCAGCCTCAAACCTGACAGCTTCCTCTGTTGCTTTCTTTGATAAACCAAGTCTTGCTGCGAGTGATTGATCATGAATAACTGTAAGATCGTTTTGAAACTTTTGTTCTTTAGTAAGGTCTTTAAGTCTGCCTACCTCATCCTGAGCGGCTTTATAGATACGTTCCAATTCTGATTGCGTTTCACTATTAAGTCTAATTAGTTCTTGAAGCCTCTTTTTTCTTTCTTCATCTGTTTGTTTTTCTAGTTCAGCTTGCCTAGCGTAGGCAGCCCATGTACTTTGAAGCCTTGTAAATGTTTCCTGTTCATCTTCTGCGCTTATTACACCTTTAGCAGCTACTAGCAGATTTTCATAGGCTTGAATTTCTGCGTCAAGTTTTTGTTTTTTAACATCAAGATCATCTAAAGATTTACCCTCTATTATTGCTCTGCGTTCAATTATAGCTATTTGTTCTTTAAGTGCAGCTTCGTTATCCGCACGGTATTGAGCTGCGGTTTTACTTATTTCATCATTTTTTTCTGCCAAAGCATTATTTTCTACTTGAATTGCGGTCATATTTCTTCTTAATTCTAATTCTGTTGTAATTTCACTAATCAATCTTTCGGTATCAGATATTTCTTGAGCTAATCGTCTAGCTCTGTTATGAGTATGATCTTCCATAGCATTATATTGTAATCTTGCAACTCTTAAACTTTCATTTTGAATTATTAAATTTGCCTCAGTATATTTATGTTCTTCTCTTGCTGCTGCTATATATTCTTGTCTAAGTTTCTGTAACATTTCTCGTCTTTCATTAGTTTCTCTTGTTTGCTCTTGTGTTACAACAGCGCCATCAATTATTGTTTGCCCTATTCTTTCTAGTTCTGCGTCAACCCTTGCTATATTAGCAGCTTGTACCTCGCTTATAGTATTTACTGTTCTTTGTGCCTCTTGAAGGGTAAGCGTTCTTTCTATAAAATCTGTTGCACTAGTTACAACACCAGCCATAGCATTTCTATACTTTGTTACCGCATCTGCCATACCTTTACCTAACGCTATTTTAAAATTTTCAATTGCGTTATTCATTTTTATTTGCGCCTGTACAGCGGGATTAATAGCTGTTGATGCTCCACTATATGTTTGTTGGACTTGATCTAAAATAACTCTTTGTGCATCAACTATACGACCAGATCGCTCTAATTCCTTTATCATTTCTTTTTGTTGCTCAGTAAACCTAAAGCCCTGCCTAGTAAGTGCAGTTAATCCTTGAGATGGTACATCTAATGCTTTTCCCAATGTTTCTACTGCACTTTCCATATCAGTTCGCATTACTGTAGCCATATCTAAAGCAGCTTGAGTAGTATCTACAAACACATCTTTAGTAATATTTGTATAACCTAATAACGCAGTCTGCGCTTGTATTATTTCATCTTTACTTCTACCTGTAGCATTTGATTGCTCTGTTGCTAATTGGTTTAATTGGCTAGCTGTAGTCCATGCGTTTGCACCTGTTGATTGTAATATAGCATTTAATGTATCTTGTGTTTTATAAAATTCTATAGCAGCTTTATCCAACTCTTTAAGTGTTGAAATTATATTTTTACCAGCATCTACGAATAATTTACCCCGTACTTGAGGACCGCTTGTAATAGCAGCTAATACTTGATCAAATCCTGTTAGTGATCCAGCTGCGCCTTTTGCAAAATCTTTTAACGCTTGAATGCCTTTTTTACTAAAATTGTTTAAAGCAGCAAGTTTATCTTTAGTTGACTTTTGTATATTTTTTACATTAGCTTCGGCGCTATTTTTAATAACATCTTCTGCTGTTCCTGCAGTATTTTTAACTATATCAATTTCAGCTTTTGCCGCCTCTCTTAACGTCTTTATTTTATCTTGTCTTTCTTTTGCTGTAAGATCGGGAGATGCTTTAATAATAGCAATTTGTTCTTGTAAAGAACTTTTAATTATTGCTATTTTTTCTGTTTCTTCTTTCCTTATAATTGCCGTTTGTTCTTGAGCGTTTTTTTCAATAGTTTTATACATTTCTGACGCGCTATTAATAACTGCTTTTTCCGCCTTATTTAACCCTTTTTCTAGTTCGGTTATATCAAAAGCGGTTCCTAAGCCTAAATCAATCGTTTTATCAACCATAAATACCCCTAAAATTAAATATTTTTAAATAAATATATAAAATACAGTTATTTTAACAATGTTTGAGTTGACTGATAAAACAATGTAATTTACAATTTATATATGGGTACTTTTATTATTTTTATATTATTTATTGCTTTTTCAATTCTCATAGCAGTAGGGCTTATAGAATCATGGAATGATTCGGGCGGAGTTTCCCTTAGAAAAGAATAAGGTTAAATAGCATGAAATCTGGTATAATCTGTATAATTTTCGGTATCATTTTAACAATCCGTTTAATATTCGCATGGATATATAATGAAATCCAACCAATAGTTCAATTTCTTGGTTTTATTTTAGCTTCTAATTTTTTCATTGGTGGTTTAATTCTTATAAAATTAAATGATATTATTCCTAAAAAACCAATTATTAAAGATAATAAAAAAAATGTTGAACAAGATAATTTAAAACAAGGTGATATTTTAATAGCCATAAAAAATACCGCAATAAGAAGAACAAACGCTACTTATAGTGATACTATCGAAGAGCTAGAAGAAGGAAATTCAGTAAAATTTATTTCAAAAGATAATGTGCGATCCGACCTATACTATGTCAAAACAAATAGCGGTAATAATGGTTATGTCGAAATATCAGCAGTAGCTACAGAGTTGTCCGTTAAAGATATTAATAAAACTGTTATAGATAAAGAAAATAATACGCCATCTAAATTAAATAAAGATTTTATGAATAGACCTTATACAGCAAGTTAATAGGAGTTTTATTATCTCATATTAAAAGGCTCTATTTTTTCTTTTTCAAGTTTCCATCTGTCCATGTTTTTTCTGTCCTGATCATCAATAGCTTTTTGCAGGCTTTCTGAACTTTTATACTTTTTTGGTTGTGTCCATACCCTATAAGCCATAATGTCATTTAATACATGACCTTTTAATGATTTGAATAACGATAAAAAATCGTGCCAGTGGATATTCTCTTTAATTAAATCAATTTTATATTGCGATAAAAAAGCAGTGTAAATATACTCGGAATCAGTTACCCAGTCTACTACTTCTACGCTTGAATTATCACCCATGTCTCTAGGTAGTGTTTGTTCGTTGCTATAGAACTTTATTAATTCTTTTAATCCGGCTTCCTTATCTTTTGGGAAGCCTAGTTGACCACCTATATATAGATAGTCAAATTCATCATAGCTTTGAATATTTTTGATTTTTTTTTCAAACGCGACCCAATAACAAAACTCGGTATGGATCAGATAGCTTACACCATCTACCCATACCTTATCTTGTCTTGATCTGTCAAACTTGTCAAAAGAGATCAACTAACAGTCACCTCAATTAAAGCGTTAACAGATGATGTTTTTGTACTGGTAACGGTTACATTAGCCGTACCCGCACCCTTACCTGTAATAATAAGCGATTGTAATTTACGACTGACTGTACATACGTCTTCATCATCGCTTTCATATAGAAATTCCTGCTCGCTTCCCAATGGAGCAAACTCAACAAGTATCCGTCTTTCTTTGCCTCTTGCTACCTCTATGCCAGCAGAGTCAGCTTTGTCACTCAAGTTAATACTAGTTATGACAATTTCACTAGAAGGCGTAAAACCGTAAGTGTACTCGGTATCCGAAGCGGTGTCGATCCTTCCAATAGTACCAAGAGTTCTGCCGCCTGCCTGTGAGAAGTTTACAGTCAACGTACCGTCGGTGTAGTTGCCGCTGTCAACCGTACACGTAACCATGTAAGAATAAGTCAAGTAGCGATTGTGATTCGCGCCCACTTCCTCTTTCATGAAGTCAACAATGTAAACTTTAATTTTTGCGTTATCGCCTGTTGGCCTTTGTTCAAGGAAGCGGTTAAAGAATTCATAATTAGGCGCACCCTTCCTGATCATGATGTCCTTGCCGAAGGTGTCACGATAGGTTCTTACCTCTTCTTCCGCCCCTTCCTGACCAATAGGATTACGCTCTGCTATTTCAGGGTTGTAACCGATCTCGTGTCCTTCAGCTTCTGTGAGCCTTCTAATTATTCCTCGAAAATCATCGAAGAATATACCTTTTTGCGCTTGCGTTCCCAACTTGCCTGCCGGGACTACTTCACTAAAATCCTCATTCCATACTTTTGAAGCCATAATTTTCTCCTAAAATTAAAATTTATAGTTTTATTTTAGGATATGTGAATAATTAAACAATACTTAATCGATTATTTTAATCTATTACATTCTTCATCATATAATATTTGACCACCAATATCTCTGTTAACATGACCTAATATATTATAATTATTTAATAAAACATGTAACTTATTATTTTTTTATTATTTATTGTATATAAACTAATTTTAAATTGACCAGATAATCGGCATGGTGATTGGCTTCATCTCTCTGCGCTGGATAAATTCTACTATTTACTTCTATACTTATCCATTCTCTACCGTCAGTAGGATAAACTCCATTTTGATTTTTTTCATAAATACATTTTTCTAAATTTTCTATAAACGCTTCATTACTTAATCTGTTTTGAAATTCGCCAAAAGGCATACGCAAACAAAAATACTTAAATTCTTGGTGTTTTCTCTGCCCTCCAATCATTTCTGTTCTAATATCATTAGGTGGTGAAAATAATCCTGCGTCTGGGAATTCGATCCAGTTTGGGATCATTTCCAGATCAATAATAAACGCTTTTATGGAGGAATCATTGTTTCTATCTTGCAATATTGAATTTAACCAAATTACAACTGATTCATAAACTGTCTGCATTTATTTCTCCTAACATATATCAATAACCCCATCTTTGGCTATCAAGTTTTTTAATCGCGTCATCTTCTTGCTGTGTTATATAAATATCTTCATTTTCAACATGGTTGGTGAAGTCGATTTCAAAATTTTCTATAAATCCCATTTTACACCCATCCGTCAACTTTATAACTTATTGACCAATCACCACCATTTAGTCTTTCTTGGTTAGATGTCCATTTTGGTGCGACTGCTATTATCATAATCCCTCCAGTTATTTCTGCTATTTTGATTAGTTTATAAAGCGAGTGGGATTAAACAATATTTAAATCACAAAAAATTCAGGTATAAAAAAAGACCGCTTGGAGGCGGTCTTGGAAGTAAATTTTACGCTATTTACTTGACATATCTATTCTTCAATGCATAAGATTATCATAAGACTATTATAGAAAATAAATGACTTTATCAGGGGGTAATCTTATGCCAAGATCAATTGAAGCCCATACCATTCAACAATCCTCATTTTCCCAATTCCAGCTATCTTTCTAAATGTCTTAATCACCTCATTCATAGCAACTCCTTTAACTCATACCCCATTTCAATAACCGCTCTCTTGTATGCCTTGATGCAATCGGCCATAAACTCAATGGAGTTTCGCATACAATCAACCCTTTCACCATCATTTTTCATTTTGTTTAACTCTTCAAAAGCATTAATAACAGATTCGTTTTCGTTTGCAAAAGAGGCGCGGCTTTGATAGACATAATTCCAAGTTCTAGGTTTGTCTTGTTTTTGTGGTAAGTCTTTTTCGGCTTCGTTTTTTTCTTGTTTGATCACTTGCAAGACAAGCGATTCAGTGGGAATGTCATCATTTTCTTTTGCCATTTCCATAGCTTTTCTAACAGCGTCTGGATTTTTTGCTATAAGCTGATAATTAGAGGCTTGTTTTTGAGTTAAACCAAGATCGGTAAATGTAGAAATTTTAGAATTTGCCTTTGAAGCAAATTCTAAATTATTATTTTTATGATTGGTTGTACCTTTAGGCGTATCTGCTATCAGTTTTCCTAGCTCCGTCTTTGCGTCAAGTACAAGAGCCGCCTGTTCTTGTCCTTTTACAACAACGCTTCTGAATTTCTCAGCGGTTAAATTACACGATCTTAATACTTTCCTTGCAGCATTAACCGCAGCTGTTCCTACTGCGATAAAAGGAACAAGCTCTTTTGGCGTGGCGGGTAAGCCACTGTTAATTGATTGTAATTCGTTCATAAATCTTCTCCATAAAATATTTATTAAAATTGTTTGTAATGTTTCTGCAATGTTCATTCATGCTTTATATTCCTAATTTCAAGTCTTTTGCGATCCCATAACGGGTTTCTTTTTCCTCTATATCTTCATAAAGCAAGAAATCTTTGGGTACAAATTCAGCGTCATCATCTTTTTTATCGTCTGACACGCCTGAAAGCAGATTGAGAATGATTAAGACGCGATTTTGCCCTAAGTTGGTTGCTTTGGCGATGTCAACCTTTCTTGCCGTTTCTGGATGTATAACACGCAGATAGCCCTTGACCTTTTCAATCTCACCCACATTTACATTTCCTCTGCCGCCTTTGGTAGATCGCTCCTCCTCTCTATCAGCCCGTATCTGTTTAAGTCTTACTTTTGGTACAGCACATCTTATAATACCGTGTTGATCCATGTAATAGTCGTTCATTTTTCACCCTCTCCTAAATAAATTATAACCACCTTACGCCTGAATAAGCGTTTTAGAAAGTTGATTGTGGATAGTAAGCCCAGCCTTTAATCAGGTTCAATTACAAATATTCTCAATTCACCTCCTAAATAAAAAGGGAACAGCCTCTTTCCCGTCCACAAAATCTTTTAACCTCATAAAGGAGGAGCAAATGAACACTCAGGAAAACAGAGAGATTTCTCTGCAAATTGCCATTTCCGCACAAGCGGAAATTTTTAAAATCACTGTAGGTTGCCGTTGAACTTCTCCGCCGAAACTGGATGAAGTCAAAATTGACAACCGAATAAAAAAAGACTTACAAACCATCACCTGGCGCTACGGGATCAGGCATGTAAGCCTACCTTATAACGACAAGGCTTGTGATACGTTATAGCATCATATATACATAAATATATCATTAAAAATCTTACCTGTCAACAATAAAGTATCGTATAAATAAAATATTTTTACAAAAAATACATTATTGTATATTTATTATTTACATATGGCTTTTTTGTGTATAATTGACGATAATAAAGTATGAGCTTTTGGGATCGCTTAAATATGCTTATGGATCAACATGGTCTTAGTCAGCGGGATATGGAGGAAATTACCGGACTTAAACAGCCGTCAATTTCACGTTGGCAATTTGGTACTTTACCAAAAGCCGATGTTGCTGTAAAATTAGCTATATATTTTAACACTACAGTTGAGGAATTAATCTTAGGCTCTGGGGAGGGAAAGGAAGGTGAACTTATGCTCTCTCAAGCTCAAAAGGTTCAAGGGAGAAGGGTTATTCCCTTTTTACCAAGTCGAAAAAACGACAATGTTGTCTATGTGCCTTATTTTGAAGATATAAGAGCCTCAGCTGGTGCAGGTATTGAAATTGAGGATTATTCAAACGCCGTTACGGTTCCCATCCTTCGTTCATTTATTCAGCCGCATAACCCTAATACAGTAAGGACTCTTGAAGTTTCAGGCGACTCCATGACAGATATCCACTTGCTACCGGGCGATGTGGTCTTTTTCGTACCAGAGGATAATCCGTCTGACGGCTTATATGTGATTGGGATCGAGGACAAACTTTTTGTAAAGCGGCTGGAAATTGACGTTTTAGGGCATGAGATTCGCATTATCTCAGAGAATGTAAAATACCCGCCGAAAGCCGTTAAGGGCGAAGATATGAATCGGCTCAGGATAATTGGTAAGGTGATTGGGTGGATTACGAGGCATCCTTATTGAGACGGAATAAAGTGTTAAAATTTACTGAAAAACGTCAAAAAAAGTTGACAAAAACGCTTGGAAATTGCTATAATAAAGATAGCTTTTTTGGCAACGGTTTTTCCCACTCTTGTGGGTTTTAGGACTCCCTACTAACGAGCGTAAAAACTCGTTGACGGGGAGTCTTTTTTTTGGGGGGGATTTGTTATTACTGGTTGTAAGTGCATGGTTGGTATTAAGGACATTTTGTCCTTAATATTTTAAAGGAGGATATATGAGTACAGAAGAGAGTAAGTTATTTCAACCCGTGATGACGCAACGAGGAGAGGTAATAAGTATTGGTAAGTTTAAAATCCCTAAAACGGAAGATGTTGGATATGATATCCAGCCGTTAGCGTTTATTAGCATTAAGGCATCAGAAGATTCGTTTATTTCAACTTGTATTCATTTGCGTTTGGACGGTTATGGTAAAACTGAAGAAGAGGCTGATAATGACATGATAGAAAACGCTTCATATTTTGTATCTCAGAATTTTGCCAAATTATCAGAAAAAGATGCATGGGATAACCTTGAGGAATTGTTTGTATGTGATGACTGGTCAAGTGGATTGTGGAATATATATCATAAATTCCAAATTCAGTTATCAAAAGAGGGAACTCCTATAACGGATCAAGCTGCCGAGTTTTTTACTCGTCTTATGCAAATACTAGGCTGGGAAAGACAGCTTGTAAACTGGGAAAAATCATTATTATTCAGAGAAAAAGAGCTCGGTGGTATAAAAAAAGAGCTTGAAGGCAGAGAAGAAGAACTTGGAATACGAGAAAAAGAACTTATTGATCGTGCAAAAATAATAGAAGCATGGAAAGACGATCTTTGTAATTGGGCAAATGAACTGAAGAGGGTGGAATTAATAAACAAGGGAATAGCGTATTATTTAATAGGTAAGACATATTCAACGGTGCCCGTCTAATGTATTCTGTAAAATCCATCATTGACGAGCTTAAAGCTAATGAAGACTTTACCTGTGATGATATTGACGATATAAAGTGTCCATCCCCTTCCACTCACGATTGCCCTGCCCCCGAAAACCCTGCTGATTGCAAGAGATGTCTTAATCAATCTTGTAAGCAAAAAATGGTGATTTATTTTAAAAATAAAAGATTAGGTCCATTATTTCCGAAATTTATGTTATCTCCAACTAACCGTGACGGGTATATAGATAAGGAAGATTCCGCACTGAAACAGATGATCCGGCGTGGTTTAAAAAAAGAAAAATTCATATCTGTCGATCTATAAAATACGCTACCAGCTTCAAATTGTTGGCGGTGTATTTTTTATCATTTAATTTTAAAAAAAATCAAAGTAACCGTCAAAACGAGCGGTGAAAAATCTAAAACTGCAAAGAAGCGATAAAAAGTTAAGAATATTCCAAGGAAGCGGTTTTTCCCAGTCTACAGATGCATTTGCAAACGGAGCTTTTTCAAAAAGAGTACGCAAGTATAAAAAAGGTTCAACACCATTCTGTTTGGTACTCTTGCCGCTTTGCTTCCAATCCTCCAGCCACATCGTTTTCTCCTCTTTGCTGTACTTCATCTTCTTCCTCCAAAAAAATTATTTGGTGGTAGTTTATTCTGCTTTTTTGCTTAGTGGTAGAAGTGCTTGTTTTGACGGTTACGGTTAACAATTAAAAAACGTAATTAACAAATATATTGATCGAGGAGAGAATCGAACTCCCGACCAGTTGCTTAGAAGGCAACTGCTCTATCCACTGAGCTACTCGACCAGTAATCTTAATGTTTTATAACGATACTTTGCTAATATTACTATAAAAAATATATAATAACTATTAAAAAATGTCAACATATTAACTAATATAATTTTTTGAAAATCTTGTTTTTTCAAAAAGTATCACCAAAGTATCAACACTTTATATTACTCATCAGCTCGCCGCGCTGGAGCCTGCCAACTTCCGATATCGGTATTCTAACGCAGCGCGGTGTAAACTGTGTCGACTTAATAATCCCCTTGCGCCTCCAATTGTTTATAGCCGCGCCGCTGACACCTATCAGGGAGCCAAATTCTGCTAATGTAAGCCATTGACGCCCCTGTAGTTCTGCCGGTATTGTTAAATCTTCCGGGTTAAAATCGTTTTTCATCTTCTTTTCTCCTTGCCCTTGCTCTTTTACACAACCCTATGGTTAATCCTAAGAAAATAATAAATCTGCAATTTGCGTTATCGCATGAACAACTACCTTTTTGGAATCTGAATAAAAGCCATAACCGCGATACTATATAAGCCGGTAAACTCACGCAAATAATACCATTCACAAAAGGTATCCTGTACCATGAATAACGACCTAAGCCTGTAAGTATATAGAAAAGGCTTGCTTTTGGAAGCGGCTTCTTTTTCTTTTTCTCGGCTTCAATTTTTATTCCCGTTATCGCTGGTTTAGTCTGTATAACTTCGGGATTTTCGCAATTACATCTTTCAGTCGGCATCTAATATCACCCCTATTTTATAATCAGGCAAAAATGAAGCTGTGCCGTCTTGCTTCTCACACCATTCGTCTAAAAGTTTTTGCAAACCTTCGATGTCGCAATTATCAAAAGCGTCTTCGTGTAATTCTTCGCATGCGTTTGTCGCAACATCAGTAGCGTCTAGGCTCAAATTGTATTCTTCCGTTGCATAAACTCGCAATTCCGACTTATCAAGCTCGTACTCCTCGATACGGTCTTCAATACCCTGTGTGTCAAAAACATACTCGTCAATATTGTCAATGTAAAGACAGCGGTATTTCTCCCACGCTTCCGCCTCTGTTATCTTGGCGGCTTTTTCAAACTTCTTGCAGTTCTTTTTATACAGCTCTTTCTGCCGCGCTTCCTCCGCGCCTTCGCATTTACATTCCCTGTCAAAGCGCCCTATCGCTTTGCCGCATGATGGGCATTTTTTCAGAACGCCATTACAACAGTGATTACAAAAGGTTATGGCTTGACGCTTAAATGGAAATTGAATACCTATATGCGTGATATCGTCTTTAATTCCGTACACATTTTCGGAAATGGCTAAACCTGTGCCATGACAATGCGGACATATAACCTCATCGTCTTGCAAATCCTTTTCAAGCATGACAACAAACTTAACACGCTTGACCTCTCTCCGAACTGTCGGAGTAACTGTTTCTTTATTCATCTTCGCTCTCCTTGATATAAAATTCCGCCCTCTTTTTCGTTAGGCAATTTTTCAAATTCTTTATGCAACAGCTTACCTTGTTCTTTTTTCATTCTCACCCTCCGTTTGTTTTTGTTTCCGGCGGCAAAAGTTTAATACCGCAATGAGGACAATAATTAGGAAAGTCATCATCATTAAAATCTTCTCTGTCCCAATTTCCAGGCGGCTCTTGCTTGCATTCCGGACAGGTAATGTAATAACCGATTGTTTCTGACCCGTTCCCCTGCCATCGAAGATTATCTTCTGTTATTTTTAGAGGGCAATCAGGGTGTCGGGTGTCGATATATTCATTTACTTTTCCATGACCACTTTTTAATTCGTAGCACCAGTAATCACAATCGTCGCTATGAGAATCAAATTGTTTTAAACGACAACTCATACACGATTTAGGCGTTTCTTTTAATTCAAGCATTGCGCTCAAAATTTACCTCCTTTTTCTCACCTATAAAACATGGAATATCTTTTTTATGTTCGCTATCCCAATATTTATAACCTTGCTGATGAGGATATTTTTGATTCACTTCCTGCCCATTCACAATTTTGTAAAGTCGGTATCCGCCAATCCCAGCAGGACACCCTGTTTTTTTACATCCTTTAGGTCGGTTACACTTATACTGGTATATCATGCTTCTACCTCCGGCACATAATCATAAGGCGGCGGTTTGGGTGAGGCGGCGCAGAAGATTGTTAAGTTTTGAAAAGGCTCACCATCTTTATCTTTGGTAAGATATAAGAGATCAAGGTATTCTACTGTCGAGACGTCCCAATTATTACTTGATGATACATAATCGCCGTTCTCATTGATTCCGCCTATGCCGACATTCTTTTTTCTAAACCACACCGCGCCGTTCCACTTCTTCCCTGTGCGCTTTTCGTATTGCGCCGGTGTTTCAAAGTCGGGGATTATAACAAGTATTTCACCACATTCTTCTCCGTCATTATCCAAGTCGTTATACAACATGGTACAGTAGCCTGGCGTTGTATATTTACCGACTGCATACTCGCTTTTACATTCAGGACAGTAATATCTCATTCCACACCTCCACTAACAGGGTTATTATTTTTATGTCTACGCAGCCCTCTTATTACAGTTTCAATATCTTCAAGGCTAACCGCATCTTCATACGGAAATTCCTTTTCAAGATAATTGCCAAATTCAATAAGCCATTTGGGGCTAACAGTCCAACCGCCTAACGTCTTTTCATTTTCTGGTATTTCGATATTTATTTTCATTTACTTCCCCCTTTTCTTGTAGGTGTCGCCTTAGGGCTGACGTTAATTGATTTTAATTTGTCGTGAAATAGGTACTGTTCGTATTCCTTTTTTCGTATACATGGCATATGTATCTGTTTTATTTTTAATTGGCTATGCCAACATTCATTGCAAGGGTCTATCATGGTTATTATCCTCTTTGTAATCGCACTCTACGATGTTATTTATAATTTCGTAATTGATTGTCATATCGCCTCCCAAAACTCACAACTGTTAATTTTTCCTACAAATTGGCATTTGTCATTATGCTGACAAAACATAAGGCTTTTTAAATTATGCTTGGATATCGAATATTTACACTTTATACAGATTTTTCTTTTAAACTTTAAGACCAACCATTTTTTTATTTTTCTTAACAGTTTCATTTTGCCTCCGTAAATAATTCAGGGTTGTCATGGATATTGCCGATGACTACTATGCCACTATTTAATCCTCTATAACCACTATCATCATCAAACTTACAAAAAAAACCTTGAGTATGATGAGTTATACCCCAAGAGTCTTTTAAGATACAAAAGTTTCCAAAAACAACTTCTGTTGCAAAATCGTATTCGTCTTCTCTGACAATATCTCCTTCAAAAATCTTAACTCCGTTTTTGTCGAGTAAGCCCGTGTATTCTCCTAATGTTCCGCGATCGACTTTATACCATTTAAATTTTTTATCAGACCAGATATAAATGTTATCATCAGTCATGGCGTTATCAATTAAATATCCATGCCCCTCTACCCATTCGCTGTTATCATTTCGCTTTCCTCTGTAAATAATATCTCTCATAAATCCCCCTTATAATAGTCACCTAAACCCACCCTTGTTGCTGTATTGTTTTAATTTTTTACCCGTGTTATCTAAAAAAATAACCTTCTCCTGTGATTCTTCGTCCATAATAGGATTTAATTTCCGCGCCTGATTTAATATACGTAATTTTAACTTTTCCTGTCTTTTTGCTGCATTTCCAGTCTTACTTAATTCCTTTGCAATTGCGTTGTACTCTAATATCCATGCCGTCATTTGCGCGTCACATACAATAGTACCTACCGGGTTAGGTATAAGGCGTTTAATGTCGTCATAGTTACGTGGCTCAGGCGGCTTACCTGTTAATACGTAGTTATGCCAAAATTCTGAATAATATTTTACAAGCATTTTTTGTACGTCATGATTTGCCTTAATTTTATATTGGTGAAAATAGCCCATTTCAGATAATACTCGTGCCCACAATAATATATCTGTTTCAAGGTTATCCTCATGTTGTATTATATATTTACAATCTCTTCTCAACGTATACCATCCTGATTTTTCCCAAACTTCCGGCATTTCTGGAAAAACTAGAAGCGATACAATGCACTCGCTTGCACCTGTGCATAACATCTGATGTTGTACCTGTACCTGATATGTACTTGGTATCTTATCAGTACCGGGTTCCCCCCACTTATTACGAAAAGATATTGCGTTAGTTGTTTTACCTTCATGCAATACATCTGTGCTATTGTACATGCCGTCAATATGACATGTTATATAATCAACATTCCCATATCCGTTATAACTTCTAACAAAACATGTTAACTCTCTGTTTATTATATTTTTTCCTTGCGCCCGCTCTGACAGTTCGGCAATCGCAACTTCAAACGCTAAACCCCATCTTATTGCTGCGCTATCAAGATCATCCGGTATAATATATCCATTTTTTGCATTAAATCCCGGCTCGCGCTCCTCCATAATGCACTGCCATACTTCCAACGGCGTTTGAAACTCTGATAATCCCAATATTGCGGCACCTCGGCTCGCAGATATTCCGCGCGGTTTACTTCCCATTATTAGCCTCCTTTACCCTATGCCACAAACGGTATAATTTTCCCGTAACCCTTCCGGCTAGGTTTTTTATCTGTTATGCCCAAAAAATAAGGCATATATTCCGTACAATATACTTCAGGCAATTTTCTTATAATGTCGTACAGTTCATCAAAATTAAATTTCATCGTTTCGTCATATTTAAAAGAACCGTCTTCATTGATGTAGTAACTGCGTAAAACTGTTTCACCAAAAATAAAGTCTTTATAAAAACCAAGTAACCTCCCTGTTTCTGGTCCGATGTACCATAATATTAGTTTGTAATGACCATCCTTATTTTTTTGTAAAAATGTTGTATACCGACATCGTCTAATATAACTTTCCGGAAGGTGGTATACCTTTCCGCCATTCGGCAACGCCGAAATCTTCTCTTGCTTTTGCATCTTGTCCATACAAAAACCTCCATAAAAGTAAATAAAAAGCCCCAACGAGGCTTCCAGTGGTTAGCTGGTAGGTGCAGGACAAGTACACCAAGCCTCGTTAGGGCTTCTTCATCATACTTGTCCTTCTGTATACCGGCAACCAACCGATAATGCCACTATATCGCGCCATTTATTTTTTGTCAAGAGAAAATGACGCGATATGATGACATTTTCTAAAATATATTTCATAATGACCGATAATATGTGTATGAATGGATTAACCATCACAGAGATTGCTGAAATCCTCCATATTGACCGTGAGGCAGCCAAAACACGCCTTATAAGAGCCGGAATCGAGCCTAAAACCCATGCCGGTAAGACAAACATATACGCCGAATCAGCCGTTGAAGCCATCCGCAATGTCCCTGGAAGAGGCAGACCGGCAAAAAAGGTTAAGAAGCCGAAAAAATAAGTCACGCTATACCCTCCAATTCAAACAACGTAGGAGCCGATATCTGCGCTTCAACATCTTTCATATAAAGGCAGCCGTCCTTCCAGCTTTCACGGTTTAACTCAATACCATATCCGCGCCTTCCCATTTTTACTGCCATATAAGGCACTGTCATTAAACCACCGAATGGATCTAGCACCAATTCACCGGGGCTTGAATAGCGCCTTATAATCCGCTCTACTATGTCAAACTGTAAAGGACATATGTGCATCTGTAACTCTTTACGCGCCTGCTCTCCGTTTAGGGTTCTCATGCGATTTACATCGTCCCATATCAATTCGGAGTGAGAGCCGGGAGCTACTACCATAAACGATGCCGGTAGCTTATCTTCATCTTCAAGATAATCTGCTAACTCAACGTGTTTTTCATAATTGTATATATTGTTACGCGAATATTCGCGATATCGCATCTGTAAATCTGATACTGGCGTATCTTTAAGCTCATCTATTGTTATGAGGCTGTTGCCGCTTGAGCGCCAATATCCGTGCGCATCTAACTGCCATCTTGCACGTGTGTAATCATCTTTACTTTTTACAACAGGCTCATCTGCGTATGCTTTGGTTGTATCACTTGGCAATTTGCGAAATAATAAAACATACTCATGGCAGCCGACACCCATCTTTGTTCCATCTTTGCACTGCTCCGTCCAGCCTAATCTGTAAGTCTGATTATTTTCGCGTACCACGTCTGTTAATATCGTTATACGCCCCATAAACTGAAAACCGTGCTTCATAAAATGTGCAGTTGTCATATCGCTAAATGGGTCTAATGTCGGCATACCAGTACCTGTAGCATTTCCAAACAATATGCGGTCTTTAACGTGTATAGCAGCGACACGTCCGGGCTTTAATACACGTAATAATTCAGGCGTGAGATAATCCATCTGTTCAAAAAACCGCGCGTTATCCTCATTATGTCCAAAGTCGTTATAACTCGGCGTATATTCATAATGGTTTGAAAATGGAATTGACGTATGTATTAAATCAACAGAGTTATCTGCAAATAATGGCATCTCAAGAACATTATCATTGCAAACAGCGGTATATTTTTCTCCCTTTATGACTTCCCGCTCTATTCCTATAGTTCTTAATAACTTATCTTGCACATTGAATGATGATAATCCATTAACGCGTATTATCTCCGTCATTTTCTCTACCATCTCTTTATGCTGTTTCCATTTATATTTTAATGCTTCTAATATTGCCTGCTCGCTTTCCGCGTATATTACATAAATATCTACAGTCTTATCCTGCATAAATCTATATATACGATGTATAGCCTGAATAAAATCGTTAAACTTGTAACCAATACCTAGAAATATAGCTTTGTTGCAATGATATTGAAAATTACAACCTTGACCTGAAATGTCGGGCTTTGTCACAAGGTATTTTATTTTGCCGCGGCTAAACTTAATAGCGATATCGGCTTTCTCTTCCGGCGATTGTGAACCTGTTATAAAAGCAAAATCATTTTGTAATCCCATTTCCTTGAATGCTTTTATTATCGCGTCACGTTCACGGTCAAGGTCATGCCAGATAATAAAACTGTCTTTATGGTTAGCTTGGATTATTTCCTTCATCTCTGTTACACGAGCCGACAGGCTGTCGCGTTTTTCTTTCGACGCATCACGCAACCCAAGCGCAGCGTCGCGAAATAGTTTATTTTGACCGTTATCTTCCTTATCTGCGGTGGTATGGTCTACATCTACTTTATGATAAATCATATTTATGGGTGGTAAAATATATCCGTTATCTGAATAACCTAAATCGGATGGCTTTGTAATAAACAGCGCCCATGTCGATAACCAAAACCAGAACTCTTTTTCCTTATGCGGGTATAGCGTAAGATTATTCGCTTTCGTGCTATCACGATGAAAAAACCGCGTTAACGCCTGCCCTGTATCCATTATTCCCAAAAATCCGCCGTAATGTATTAACTCTTTATATTTGTTAGGTGACGGTGTCGCAGTTGCTACGAAGCGGTATTTAACAGATTGAAATTTTATTAAAAACTCTTGATATGTTTTTGAACCGTAAGAGCGCAATACAGAAGCTTCGTCAAGAGATACTGCGGTAAAATATACGGGGTCAATATCGCCATCACGAACGCGTTCGTAATTTGTTATAAGCACATGCGATTTATTTTCAGCCTCTTTAACTTCCGACATATTACGTACATAAGGTATATCACCCATTTGTAGTAATCTGTTTGCATCATCTTGGAAAACATGTACAACTGCTAGTGGAGCAATTATTAACGCTATACCGTCCGTGTGTTTGGTTATTATTCGAAGCGCTTCTAATTGCGTAACGGTTTTTCCTAAACCAAAACTTGAAAATAGCGCCCGCCTGCCGCCTTTAAGCATCCACATAACGCTGTCACGCTCGTGCGGTTTTAATATTGGGTGTATCTCGTCAGGTGACACTTCAAGCCCCACATCTTCAGCGATTTTAACTTTTGATTTTAGAAAATCGACGTAGCACATAATTTACCTTCTACTCTTTGACATGTTATTAAACCACTCGCAACATCGTGCGTTATTATTCTTTCTAAATATGCCCACTTTAACGCAGTAACAGCGATTTGCATTATATTAAATACCGTTTTATAAGCTAGGCCATTATTTATTAAATTTTGCCGAAAGTTTTTAAGACCATCTTTTGTTAAATCAGATAAATATTTTTTCTTAAAATATTTATCATAATGAATTATTCTATATCTATTTATTTTTAGATTATTTAAAGATACTGTTTTACCGCAGCGTAATTTTTCTTTATAATAACTACTTGTTATTACATAAAAATCTTTTAAATAAT
>Ga0209755_10003343_pt1 | contig 20256 bp, 13 predicted proteins | sample TergutCo191P1_FD_187301 | JGI IMG/M metagenome (GOLD analysis project Ga0209755, IMG submission 187301) | Cornitermes sp. P1 segment gut microbial communities from Petit-Saut dam, French Guiana - Co191P1 (SPAdes) (version 2) | ecosystem: Host-associated > Arthropoda: Insects > Digestive system...
ATAGATATGGTTTTTTGCGCGGCAGTTTGCTGGCTGTCAGGAGGATTCTCCGCTGCCATCCCTTTAACCGGGGCGGTTATGATCCTGTGCCTGATTTACCTGATCGCATAAAATTGATCAGGCCTGTGTCCGGTTTCACGTTATAGAAATAGATACAGGACCAAAAAATTATTTAGGAGACCTGAACTTTTTATGGAAAGAAATACAATTCTGGCCGTTGTGTTATCCACAATTGTGCTGATTATTTCCTTTGCTTTGCAAGGGCTTTTTTCTCCGCCTGCTCCGGTAATCGAGGAACAGACGCAGACTGTAATAGCCCCGGTTGATCCGGGCGCGCAATCTTACACCCAGCCTGATCCGCTGCAAACGATTACAACTCCCTCCGCCGGCATAAACACTTCGCCTTCTCAGGCTCAGATCGCCAATCAGGATGACATTTCCTTACAATCGCCCGTAATAATCGAGAACGAATTTTTTACAGCTGCCTTTACCAATTCGGGCGGCGATTTAATTTCGCTCAAGTGGAGAGATCAAAGAAAAGACATCGAAATGCATGACGCTTATGTTGATTTGATTCTTTCTGGAACCGATGAAGCAAGAGCGCTTACGATTGCTTTCGGCGGCGCCGACGCTCAACCTGTTACCGCCAATTTTAATATAAGACAGCGTACCTCTGATTTTATCGTGGAATTTTACAGAGATTTTTATTTTCCTTCGGCAGTATACGGTTCCAATGGAAGATTTACTTTAACCAAGCGTTATACATTTAAACCGAATGATTATATGTTCGAATTAAAAATTATCATGGTCGGCGATTTAACAGGCTTAAACTTTGACGGCGCTATGTATACATTATCATTCGGCCCGCAGATTGGCCCTTCTTTTCATAGACTGGACGGTTATTATGACTACAGGCATTTTAACATTTATTCCAACGGCAAACGAAGAGATGCAAAGGTTAGTGAGCTTATAAGTAATTCAACATGGGCCGCTATTTCCGGTAAATATTTCGCGTTTATTTCTTATCCCAGATTAAACCCTAATGATTATATTGTAAGTTTTTCCGATAAAGCCGAACCCGGGCTTATGGCAGCTTCAAGATTGAATTTAATCCGCTCTCCTTCCAGTGTATCAAGCGTGGTGAATTCTTCAAACATTGAAGATACATTCCTTTTTTACCTTGGGCCTAAGACACAGGAAATCCTTGGAAATTATAATAACGGTAAAAATGAATTTAATGTGCAGGATGTAAACTTTAACGAAATTGCCAATTCGCGCGGCTTTTGGGGAATTTTTTCTCCGCTTGAACGCGCTTTAAAATGGATACTTATGGGCATTCACAGAGCTATCCCGAATTACGGTATCTCGATAATCCTTTTAACATTATTGATTAAGTTGCTTTTCTTTCCGTTAACCAAAAAAGGATCCGAGGCGACTTTAAAAATGCAGGCGCTTGGTCCAAAAATTAAAGAAATACAGGAAAAATATAAAAACGATCCGCAAAAACTGCGCTTGGAGATGGGTAAATTTTACCAGCAGGAAGGCTATAACCCAATTTCAGGATGTCTTCCGATGCTTTTGCAGCTTCCTATTTTTATCTCAATGTTCAGCCTTTTTAATAACCATTTTGATCTTCGGGGCGCGATGTTCATTCCCGGCTGGATACCCGATCTTTCACTGCCTGAGTATATTGTTCAATTCCCCGAAGGTTTTAAAATACCAATTCTGGGTTGGACAGCATTAAGGCTTTTGCCGTTTATTTATGTCGGATCTCAGCTGCTTTACGGTAAGGTCACCCAGATGCCGGGACAGCAGTCCAATACTCAGATGAAGTTAATGTTGTACATCATGCCGATTGTATTTTTCTTTGTACTCTATGATGTTCCTTCCGGGCTTTTGGTATATTGGATTTTTTCTAACCTTCTTACTCTTGTCCAGCAGGTCATTATTAATAAATTTGTTATGCAAAAAAGAGCGGCAATGGCTTTAGCCGAGGCGGAAAAACCGCCGGCCGCGGTTCCGCCCCCTCCTCAAAACAGAGGCGGAGGAAAAAAGAAAAAAAAGAAATAGAGTTATTCGATAACTTCAGTTATCGAATAACTTCCTTATAAAAATGGCATTTTCGCAGTCTATTGACGAGGAAATGCAGGACTTGTGAGACAACTAACCTCGAACCGAAGGTTCGCAGTTGTCGAACAAGTCCAATCTTAAACAAAGGAGAATAGATTTTTTATGGAATTTGAATTTGAAGGCCGGACTGAAAAGGAAGCAATCGACAGGGCGGCGGGCGAACTTGGTCTTGAAAAAGATGATTTTGATGTAGAAATTCTTGAAACTCAGAAAAGCGGTCTATTTAAAAAAGGTCTAGTACGGATTAAAGTACATGTTCCCAATTTTGGATCGCCTTCCAGATCCGGTCAAAGTTTTGCGTCAGCCGCGCGATCTTCTGATAACGATATTGACCGGACAGGCGAAAAAAGCATGGAACGCAATTCCATGGAACATGGTTCCAAGGCTGTTTTCGGCGAGCCGGCTCCTCAGAATGAGTTTGAAGAAAAAATGACAAGCTTTACTTCGGGTCTTATCGAACGAATGGGTTATCCCGGCATTGTTTCGATTTTATTCAGAGAAAAACATAAACTCGGTATAAAAATTGATTCAAGTCATTCATCTATTTTAATTGGGAAAAAAGGTAAAAACCTTGACGCTCTGCAGCTATTGTTAAATATTTACGCGGGCAGGCTCGGCAGAGAAGACATGCGCGTTATTCTAGATACCGAAAATTACCGGATCCGCAGGGAAGAATCACTTGTGCGTCTTGCTTATAATGTCGCCGAAAAAGTCCGGGAATCCAAAGCGTCGATCCTGCTTGAACCGATGAATCCCTTTGACAGATGGCTGATTCATACAACATTAAACGACATCGGGGACGTTGAAACAAAGAGCGAAGGGGACGGTCTTTATAAACAGGTGCGTGTTTTTTACCGCGGACTAAAGTAACTAAACCGCACATTTATCAACGATCTGGATTAAAATTTTAACGCCTTTTTTTCGTTAATTTGCGATATTGTGTATGGTAGGTAATTAAATGAAAATCAGGTTTTTTTCTTTAATAATTTCGCTTTTCTTTGTTCCCTGCGCTTTCTCGCTGCCGCTTGAGAACCTTCTTTCTAATGCCCATATCAGGCAGCTTCGTTCCGTAGGCGAAAGTATTATTGAGACACAGTTAAGGAATCCATCTCCCAGATTGATGCCCGTTAACCTTGAAATACAGCAATTTATCAGTACAGTTCAAACAGCGCTCAATCCGAGCATAATGGTAGAAGCTTTGTTTTTATATGAGAAACCGGCAAAACATCATACATCAAATATATCATGGGATATTAATCAAAAAACCGGCGTTTTTAATCAAATAACCGCACTTAGCACATTGACAGGAATCCAGTATTTTTCCGCCAGCCGGAATACAATGCGTCCATTTTATGAATCCTCGGCGGTTATTGACGGATCATCCGGCAGAAATCCGCTTCCCGATCCTTATTTTTATCAAATTCCCGCATCGTTAACTCTCTTTGCTAGGCAAAAAGACTTAACCTTTGGCGATAATGTTTACCGTTATGATTATACTGCCTCTCAAGATTTAATAATTTTTATTCAGGAAAATGTTACAAACCTTACTTACGGTATTATACCGGCGATAAACAGAGGTAATTTAAGATCGGTAATCTCGATTATAGATTGCGGCGATTCAATATTAATTTACGCTGTTTCTATGGCAAAAGCCGTATCACTGCCCGGTATTGGAGATAGAATCAGTTCATCATTCAGTAACCGCGCCGCCGCCGTCCTTGGGTGGCTAATCAACAGGCTGAACAGTCAAATTTTTTCTTTCTAATCGTTCTATGCCTATTTTCATTTATTTTAATATGTTATATAATTTATTTATGATGTGCCGAAATTCTTAGTATGGAATGTATAGAAAGGGTGGTTAAGTATGAGACTATTTACAAGATCAGATTTTGACGGTTTAGCTTGCGGAGCGATTTTATCTTATTTGGGACTTATTGATGACTGGCAATTTGTACATCCCAAAGATATTCAGGATGGCTTAGTTGAAGCGACAGATAACGATATTTTGGCAAATATTCCTTATATGCCGGGCTGCAAGCTTTGGTTTGATCATCATTCCAGCGAGACTGAACGTCTTGGAAAAGACACATATTTCGAAGGCGTATCAAGACCGGCTCCAAGCTGCGCTCGTGTTATTTATGATTACTACGGCGGTGACTCTAAACTAAGCAGATTCGCGGAAATGATTCATTATGTGGATAAAGTTGACTCAGGAAATCTTACAATAGATGAAATCCTCGATCCAAAGGGATGGATACTCCTTGGGTTTATTATGGATCCGCGCACCGGACTTGGCCGTTTCCGGAGTTTTACAATCAGTAATTATGATTTAATGTTAACTCTCGCGAAAGCATGCGCCGAAAAACCGATTTCCGAAATACTTAAGATGCTCGATGTTAAAGAGCGCATTGATCTATACTATCAGCAGAAAGAACTTTTTACCAATATGCTGAAAAGCCATGTGGAAATTCAAGGTAATGTATTAAAAGTCGATTTAAGAAATGTAGATACCATATATGCAGGTAACAGGTTCCTTATTTACACATTCTATCCCGAACAGAATATATCGGTATGGATTGTAGACGGCAAAAATAAAGCAAATGTCGCGATTACGGTCGGTCACAGTATTATTAACCGTTCCAGTACAGTAGATGTCGGCTCGATGGTTTTAAGCTACGGCGGCGGCGGTCATAAACAGGTCGGTACTTGTCAGGTTTCCACTGAAGAAGCCAATAAAGTTATTTCCGAAATTATGAAGCGTATTAACAACGTTAATGGCTGATATACTTATTTTTTTTATTTTGTTTAAACATCTTGTCAAATAAATAAAACATATTATAATTTTATGTATGCCGGTGAATGACAAAAATATTCCGCTTTCCAAGGTATTTTTACCCAGCAACGAGAAAGTCCTTAATAATAACTATATTGATATCATAATAGAAGAAGATATCCCTGTTTTATGCTTTAATAACTCCACAAAAAAAGATCGATTAATGCCTTTTAAAGTATTATACGATAATCATGAAAATTTTTGGCTTAAGGACGGCAGCTGGGAATATTCCCTGACGGCCGAAGGTTTCGCCAAACTTAAAGAAAAATATGAATTAAAGCCGCCCGAGTTTAAAATCGACAAAACAAAAATAAAAAATAATGATGACGATATAGAAGAACTGGAAGCTGATGCCGGATACGGAAACGAATATAGTCATTACGCCGAAATGACCAACGAAGAAAAAATCGAATGTTTAAATAATGACAAAAAACGCCTGAACGATCTTCTTGCACAGAAAGTCAAGGATGAGAAAGTCATTACTCAGGCGCTGGTTGATACAACAAAGGACGCCGCGCTTATAAATCACGCCGCGCTGGAGGACGCTATAAGGCTTGCGGATAACGAAGCTAAAAAAATTACGCAGAACATTGTAGATTCAACGCACGAAATGGTAAAATCTTCCGCGCAGCTTGTGTCAGAAAATGTTTTTAACTGCGATATGATGAATACCCTTGTGGAAAAATCCAACGGAACAATTGTTCAGCATATGACGCGTGTTTACCTTAACGGAATCGCTTTTCTTTCTTTTTATAATAAGCTTGTTTCAACTTCCAGCGCTATTCAAAAACTGCGCGTTGCTTTTCCCACCAAGTACCGCCCTTATTATCAAAAACTGCTTCCGCATATTAACATCGAAGATATTGGACTGGAACGCGTTTTTTACGGCGGAATGAGAGCAATCCCTCCGGATCTTTATTTTAAATGGGCTGTCGGTTTTTTAATTCATGATATAGGCAAGGCGTCCGCCGTTGAGTATCACGAGGGCGAAGGCTCTTATGATCGTAATATTGTTATTGATCATGTTAAGCAGGGTTATAAGTCCATAATGACCAAAACAAATTATTCAATGGAAGCGAGTCTTATTACAGGCTATCACCATGAATACTACGGCAATACAGACGGCTACGGATACTTCCGCGCGTATTTTCAGCAGTACAAAAAACAAAATCCTGACGCGAAAGTTGATTATTGTATCACTTACGACCTTGAGCCGATTCTGGATTATATCGCTCTTTCTTACTTCCCTGCAAAAGTGCTGGAAATTATTGATGTTTATGACAGCGTTACAGACCCTCACAGAGTTTACCGGAAAGCGATGCTGCCCGAGGAAGCCCTTGTTATGATGCGCGAGCAGTTCATCGAAAAACATTATAAAATTGACGCGGTTCTTTTTGATATTTTTTCTATGTTTATCCGCGAACAGGTTTCTAAAAATCCGTAACTTTAAGCGTATTTTAGTTTACAAAATGTTTTTTTAAAAACTCAATATCCAGTTCCGGGTATACCGGGAACCTGTCCATTAATTTTTTTACGCGCAGATGAACTTCACTTTTTACAGCTTCGTCGATTATATATTTTGCCTTGCTGTTCTTTGCGGGGTCTTTGGCGTCTTTCGCCTGTTTTGTTGACTTAATTACCTTTGCCAGCAATTCGCCAAGCTCTGTCATTTCCGCCTCGTCCATTCCGAGCGTTGTAAGAGCCGCTGTTCCGACACGAATCCCCGATGTGTACCACGGGCCGTTTGGATCGCGCGGAAGACTGTTGCGGTTAACCGTTATGTGACATTCGTGAAGAGCGCTTTCCGCCTGCCGTCCGGTGATTCCGGCTTTTCCCGCGTTTACCAGTATCAGATGATTGTCGGTTCCGCCCGTTAACACATCAAGGCCGTTTTTAATGCACGACGCCGCGAGCGTTTTGCAATTATCAACTATTTTCTGCGCGTACTGCCTGAATTCCGGGGCTGCGGCTTCGCGGAAAGCAACAGCCTTTGCGGCGATTACATGAGGGAGAGGTCCGTCCATTGTCAGCGGGCAGCCTTTATCAAGCGCTTCCGCGAATTCATTGGTAGACAGGACAAGCCCCGCGCGCGGGCCGCGGAGAGTTTTATGTGTTGTGCTTGTTACAACATGCGCCCATTTAACAGGATCGTCTTCGCCTGTAAAAACTTTTCCCGCGACAAGCCCCGCGAAATGCGCCATGTCTACCATAAAGACCGCGCCCGCTTTATCAGCGATTTCTCTCATTCTTTTAAAATTAATTTTTCGCGGATAAGCTGAATAACCGGCAAGCAGGATCAAAGGACGCACTTCGAGCGCTTGTTTTTCGATCATATCATAATCAAGAAGACCGTCTTTTTCGGATACCGAATAACTGTAAATATCGAACATACGCCCGGAAAGATTGTGCCTGTAACCATGTGTCAGGTGTCCGCCTGAATAGTAATCAAGGCCTAAAAGGCGCTGGTTTCCAAGTAAAGCGCGGAGTTCTTTCCACTGGGAATCATTAAGCTTATAAAGATTTGTTTCTCCCAATTTTGCCAGCGCGGGACTTTCGATACGCGTGCTGAGAATCGCCCAAAAAGCAAGGAGATTCGCGTCTGCGCCGCAGTGCGCCTGCACATTCGCATACTCCGCGCTGAAAAGCTTACACGCCTCCTGTACGGCGAGAGATTCGATTGCATCAACATTTTCGTTACCCGCGTAAAAACGATGGCCTGAAACGCCTTCGGCGTATTTATCTGTCAGCAGATTTCCCATCGCAAGCTGCACAGCCATGGAGCAGTAATTTTCACTAGCGATTAATTTGGCTCTCTTTCGCTGGTTTTCAAGTTCTTTAACGATAGAGGCTGCGATTTCGGGAGTAACTTTTGAGATTTCTGTCAGGCTGCAAATATATGCCAGAAAATTTGTATTTATTTTTTCCGTTGGGACTGCCGCAAGATACGCAGCTATAGGGTTAATGTTCATAGATGAACTATACCATATATGTAAATTTTTAACTATCTGTATTGATGCCGGAAAATTACAGCATTAACGAAATTGTATCCCATAATAACTTTATATATATAAGTGTTAATACTATTAAAATCGTATAACGTATTATTTTTGTTCCCTTTTTTATAACCAGCCCTGAGCCGATATACGCGCCGAGCATATTAAACAAGGCGGCGCAAAGCCCGAGCGCAATGAACACTCGTCCGTTAATTAAAAATAATATTAACGCCGACAAATTTGATGAAAAATTTACCAGTTTTGCGTTACCTGCGGCGATGCGGGCGTCAATTTTCGCGATTCCATTGTATAAAAGAATTAAAAATGTTCCTGTGCCGGGACCTGTAAAACCATCGTACCCTCCGATAAAAAATGAAATGATAACTGATAATACAATTGTTTTTGCGCGTGTCAGCTGTCCCGTGCCTCCGGCGAAATTCTCCGCTGATGGATTATTATTGACAGAACCTTCGTCTTTTATTTCGGCGCCCGGTTTAGAATTAAAATTTTTATTTCTTAAAACATAGAATGCCGTAAAAGGAATGATAAAAAGAAGCAGCCATTGAAGTATTCTTTCATCTGCGAACAACGCAAGAAAAGAACCAATCGCCGAACCTATTAAGGCGGCGGCTATTGACGGAAGACAGAGTATTATATCAATGTATTTGTTTTTATAATAACGTATAGAAGCTATCATTGAGCCGGCGATAGAAGAAAGTTTATTTGTTCCCAACGCGAACTGCGGAGGAACACCCGCCATTAAATACGCCGGCAGTGAAATTAATCCGCCGCCGCCCGCTATGGAATCTATAAGCCCTGCCAGAAAAACAAGAGGACATACAATCAAAAAAACTGTTATATTTAAGTCCATAAATTATTTTATCATGGTTAAATTCCAATACCTATACCCGAAAACTCTTGTTTTAACGGTTATTATGTGTATAATTATGTAAATACCTGCTGCTTTAGTTTTTTATTTAATCAGGAAACAGGATTTTAATTTGAGAATTAGAACGGGTTTATTTGTCTTTATATTACTGGTCTCATCCGTTTTAATTTTTCCGGTTTGGGCGCTTGATAATGATTTGCCCGCTATTAAAGTAGCGGTAAGCGACGACCAGTCAATTATAATCGAAAGAATTTTGTACGCAGCTTTAAAGCGCTCAGGTTATCAGCTTGTTGTGCAGATAACAGGAATGCGCACTGCTGTCGCTGATGTTAATTACGGCGACGCTGTAATACTGCCGATTCAAACAGAGGGCTGGGACAGATTATATCCTAATTTGATTCGAGTTCCCGTAGCTATCACCAATGTTGAATTTACCGCCTACTCTCTTAACCGGGCCAATCATCATTTTTCCGATTGGAGTGATATGGCGGGATTAAGGCTTGGTTACCGCTGGCAGAATGAGTATGTGGCAAATAATGTCTGGCGGGCCGAGGCCGGCAGTCTTGCTACTTATAATGAAATTGCCGAGTTATGGGAATCATTAATTAACGGAGCGACAGATGTAGTTGTACTTCCGCGCATATCGCATTATGAACACGGGCTTCCAAACGGCATAGTAAGAGCGGGTATTGTTGAACGGCAGCCGGTTTATTCGTATGTAAATTACAGGCATGATTATCTTGTTCCTCTTCTCGAAAAAGCTTATTTAGAAATGATTGCCGACGGCACAATGGATTTAATTAATTACGGTACCGGAAAAAATAATTTAAAACCAGATCAGGAATTTTACAACGATAAACCACTTGTTCTGCATATTAATTCATATAGCGCGCAGAACGCATGGGAACACAATCAGATGGATTCCATCCACAGTGAAATTGAACGTCTTCTTGATAACGGAAAGATCGTTAAGCCTGATTACCTGAGCTATAATTTAAATTCCAATGAATTGATCAGAGTGGCAAGCTATAATGCGATAATATCTAGTATACTCCGTACAAATTTTGTGTCCAACCTTCCCGATTTAATTATCGCCTCGGGCGATGAAGCGCTTGAGTATGTGCTGGAAAATTATTATTTAATTTTTCCTAATACGCCTGTTTTGTTTTATGGAGTGCATGAACAAGATGAAACTATACCGAAGAGTCTTGGAGATAACATAACAGGCGTGTACAAAACTGTTTCCTTTATTGGAACTGTCTCGCAGATTTTAAAGATGTATCCGGGTACCCGCAGAATTTTTATTTTAAATGATCATCATCTTGCCAGAAGCATTCTGCTCCGCGGTTATCTTGATAATATTATCAGGTCATCAAGATCAACCGACCTGTCTGTTGATATTATATTTAATGACGATAAACCGTTTGTTGAAATTCTTGAAAATATCCGCTGGTTTGGATCGGATACGATTGTTCTAATCGGAAGTTATCTTTCAGATAACGGCAGTAATTTTTATTCTGAAATAGAAGTGCAGAACATGGTCTCTCAAGTATCCAGTCAGCCTGTTTTTTCGTTAGTATCGTCTTACGTTGGGAACGGCACTTTAGGCGCTCTTATTCCTTCTGTCGAAATCCACAGTAATATTGTCGCGTCCATGGCTGTTGAAATTCTTACCGGTAAAAAACCTTCTGAGGTTCCGGTTATTTATGATTTAACGCCATTTCATCAATGGCACTTTGATCATGAAACGGCCAAAAGGTTTAGCATTAATACCAAAACTCTGCCGCCCGGCCATATTATTCTTAACCGGCCGCTTCCTATATGGGAATCCAATCCTCTTGAATTTACGCTGATTATGATCGTAGCAGGATTGATACTGCTTTTGTTTATCGCTTTAACGGCGGTTATTTATACGCTGTCTAAAAAGAAAGCAGATAAAATTTATATTACCAATATTGAAAAGGCGCAGGAAGAACTTAGATTTGCGCGTGACGCCGCTCAAACAGCTAACAGAACAAAATCCACATTCCTCGCAAATATGAGCCATGAAATCAGAACTCCTATGAACAGCATTATCGGGTTCGCTGAGCTTGCGCAGTACAACGATAATTCTCAGAAGATAAAAGAATATATAAAATATATTTTAGAAAGCGCCAATTGGCTTTTAAAAATCATTAATGATATTCTTGATATTTCTAAAATTGAATCCGGTAAAATCACGCTTGAAAAAATTCCGTTTGATCTTCATGATGTATTGTCCGCTTGTCAGGTAGCAATCAAACCTAAAGCCGAAGAAAAAGGGATCGCTTTTTATTGTTACGCGGAACCTTCGATAAATAAAAAATTGCTCGGCGATCCTATCAGGCTGCGGCAGGTTATAATCAATCTGCTTTCCAACGCTGTTAAATTTACTAATACCGGTACCGTAAAACTTTTAGCGTTTTTGGAGGAGATTAATGACAATAGCGCACTAATTCGCTTTGAAATTAAAGATTCCGGCATTGGAATGAATCCCTCTCAAATTGCAAGGATTCTTGAACCTTTTATGCAAGGTGATGACAGCATTACGCGAAGATTCGGCGGAACAGGACTTGGACTTTCTATAACTAAAAATATTATAGAAATGATGGGAAGCGTTTTAGTTATAGAAAGCGCTCAGGATATCGGAAGCAAGTTCAGCTTTAATATAAAATTTAAATTAATTGAAGAAGCCGCGTCTATTATACTTCCCGCTGACATTTCCGATACCAATGGGAAACCGAATTTTTCGGGCGATGTTTTAATCTGCGAAGATAACAGCCTAAACCAGCAGGTGATGAGCGATCATTTATCAAGGCTTGGGCTGAATTCGGTTATTGCACATAACGGCAGGGAAGGAATTGAACGGGTTACAGAGCGTATAAAAAGCGGCAGTAAACAGTTCGATCTGATTTTAATGGATGTGCATATGCCTGTAATGGACGGATTGGAATGTTCGTCCAGACTAACCGAGATGGGAATAAAAACGCCGATTGTCGCTGTTACCGCGAATATAATGTCCAATGATGTCGAACTATACAGGACAAGCGGGATGTCCGATTGTTTAGGCAAGCCGTTTACTTCGCAGGATTTATGGAAATGTCTTTTAAAATATCTGCCTGTTAAAAGTTTTTCCGCGATTGATAATAAGCAGCAGGCGTCCTTCGATGAAAAACTTCTTGAACGCATGCGGCTTGATTTTGTTAAAAATAATCAAAATACTTTTTTAAAAATTAATAATGCGATAGACGACGGTGATATTAAACTGGCTCACAGGATTGCGCATTCTTTAAAAAGTAACGCGGGGCAGATTTTCGAGAAAGAACTTCAAGCGGCGGCAGAAGCGGCAGAAGCCATGCTTGAGTTCGGGCGTTTTGAGCCTAAGCTGTTCGAGAACGAAAAATTTAAAATAAATTCTGATATTTTGGTAACCCTGGAAAAAGAATTAACATTGGTATTAAAAAAATTATCTCCTTTACTGCAGCGTCTTAATGCTCAAAAAATTTATAAAAATAACGACGCGGAAAAGATACTTGGAATTTTAAATAAGCTTGAACCTTTAATAAAAAATAAAAATCCTGAATGTGAAGATTTAATCGGCGATGTGCTTACTATACCGGATTCTGAAGCACTTGCGGAACAAATTGAAAATTACCATTTTAAACAAGCAGCCGCGGAATTAACAAAATTAATTAATAAATGGGAGCCAAAAAAATGAGCGGCAGAAAGAGAAACAGCGTTCTTATTGTTGATGACGAAAGAGCGAGCATCAGTGCGCTTAAAAATATTTTGTATCAGGATTATACAATTTACGCATCAAATAATGGTCAGGATGCGATTGAAACCGCCGGGGAATTTTTGCCCGATATTATTTTACTCGATGTTCTTATGCCCGATATGGACGGGTACGATGTAATTACCGCGTTGAAAAAATCAGCTAACACTTGTGATATTCCGGTCATCATCATTACAGGGCTTGGAAATATTGACGATGAAGAAAAAGGACTGGCGCTGGGAGCCGCGGATTACATTACAAAACCTTTTCACCCCGCGATTGTAAAGCTAAGAGTGCAGAATCATTTGAAACTTGCGGAACGGCTCAGGCAGCAGGCGCTAATGACAAAGATTTCGCGGAACTTTCTTACGGATACATATACAGAATCGTTGTATACAGACACGTTGAGCATGGTGGGCGATTTTATGAATCTGGCGGCAGTGCTTCTTTACAAATATGATGAAGATAATAATTTTTTTATTTGTCAGAATGAATGGATAAACCCCGATTTAAATTTAAAATCACGCATAGGCGGGAAAATATTATTAAATGAAAACAGTAATTCCGCGATAAATTATTTATTATCCGCCGATAATAAAAACTTTTACCTGCGCTCAAACGATCCTTTATTGATAGACAATATTGCGTTAAATTATGATAACTCCGGTAATTTCATAACAACGCCTGTTTTTATTAAAGGAAAATTAAGCGCGATTCTTGTTTTTTCTGCGGAAGAGGTCGAATGGAACTGGAGCAGCAGCGATATTGATCTTGCGGTTCATGTAACCAGCATTTTTTCCGGCGTTTTTGAACGTGACGCGATGGAACGCCAGTATTCAATTGTTGAGAATTCCCCAAATATTGTTTTATATATTTCCTCTGACGCGGACATTGAGTATGTTAATCCCGCGGCCTTAAATGTAGCGGGATATACCAAGCTTGAACTTATTTCGCAGGGACTCGGCGCAATTTTTAGCAGTAGTACGTTAAACGATATAAAAGAAAAATATATACCCGCTTCAATGCGCGGCGAATCGGTTTTATTCGAAACAGAGTTGATTCGAAAGAACGGCGCAAAACGCATACTTATGATCTCTGTAATTCAGGCGGGGAAAAATAGTTTTGGTTTTATTACAAGAGATCTGACTGAGATACGCGAACTTGAGGCGGGCCTTATCGCTTCGAAAGAACAGGCCGAATACCTGAGCCGCGCCAAGTCTGAATTTCTGTCTCGAATGAGCCATGAGATGCGCACGCCTATGAACGCGATAATGGGACTTCTTCAGATAGCAGATCTACAGGGAGTTCCTGATAATTTAAAAGATAATTTCAAGAAAATGAGCGGCGCGGCTCATTCGCTGCTTCATCTTATTGACGATGTTCTGGATTTCTCGGATATGGAATATGATGTATTCAAACTTTCAGAATCTATATTTTATTTTAATGATATGATTCGGGATGTATTGCTTGCGGCTGATGATAAAGCGTCAAATAAACGGCAGCTTATTAACTGTAGTATCGATCCTGAGATTCCTGTTTCGCTTTATGGCGATGAAAAACGCCTTAAACAGGTTATAAAAAATTTTTTAGGCAACGCGGTAAAATTTTCTCCCGAAGACGGAGACATTTCTTTTAACGCGCGCGTAGTTAATGCAGATAACGAAACAGTTACAGTCAGATTTGAAGTTACTGACAACGGAATCGGAATATCCAAAGAGCAGTATGAAAAACTTTTTTCCGTATTTGAACAGGGAAACGGAAGCTTAAGCAGGGAACACGGCGGTATTGGAATCGGACTTGCATTATCAAAACGAATCGTAGAAACGATGGGCGGCGATATTCATGTTGAATCAGAATTAGGTAAAGGCGCGAAATTTTATTTCAATTGTAAATTCAAAAAAGTTAAGTAGCGGTATTTTGTTTTTTCCAGACTCTGAAGGTTTTTGTGTAAACGCAGTCCGGCGGCAGACGGCGGTTAAATAAAACGCAAAAAAGATCTACCTTTCCGCAGTGATCGCATATTTTAAAACGCTTTTCGTATATGCTGCATAGTTTTGTTTCTTTATTAAAATATTCGCAGGGAGCGAAATAATCGATTATAACCTCGCCGTTTTTGGAAAGCGATTTCTGATAGCAGCATTTTCCGCAGCGGCCGCAGAGATCATCCCAATTTTTTCGCCACTTTTTATATTCATTAAAAATGCGGCATACTGTTCCTGACATTTATCTCCTGTGTTAAACTGTGACGTAATCAAGTCTGTTTTTTCTCTGTCATTTTGCAAATAATAGCTGTCATTTGATTAACATCATCTTCACTAAGCGTAATTATTTAATAAGTCCATAAACTGCTGGCCGGAAATAGATTCTTCTTTTAACAGGTATTCAGAAATTCTTTGCAGCGCTTCTTTACCTTCCGATAAAAGTTTCGCGGCTTTTTCCTGACAAAATTTTATAATTCTTCCTGTTTCTTCGTCGACGGACGCTCCTGTTGATTCCGAACATGTCGATACATTTCTTCCGTCAAGATACTGGCTTTCAACGCTTTCCAGACCCATCATGCCGAATTTTTCGCTCATGCCGTACCTTGTAACCATGTTACGCGCAAGTTTTGTCGCTCTTTCTATATCGTTTGCGGCTCCGGTTGTCGACTCGCTAAAAATTATTTCTTCCGCGGCCCTTCCCGCCAGAAGAACCGTTATTTCAGCTAACATTTCATTTTTTGTCATCAGATAACGTTCTTCTTCGGGCATCTGCATTGTATAGCCAAGCGCGCCCATTGTGCGCGGAACAATTGTAATTTTGTGAACCGGCTGACAGTCTTTTTGCATTGCGGAAACAAGAGCGTGTCCGACTTCATGATACGCGACAAGTTGTTTCTCTTTTGGGTTTAATATCCTGTCCTTTTTTTCCTTGCCTGCGATAACAACTTCGACTGCTTCCAGCAGATCTTCCTGCGCGACCGAATCTCTCTTCATCTTTACTGCGCGGAGAGCCGCTTCGTTAATCATGTTCGCAAGATCCGCGCCTGTAGCTCCGCTTGTCGCAAGCGCGATTTCTTTAAAGTTTACGTTATCAAGTAATTTTACTTTGCTGCTGTGCACTTTTAAAATCGCTTCTCTTCCCGGAAGATCCGGCTTGTCTACAATAACGCGCCTGTCAAAACGGCCCGGACGCAAAAGCGCTTTGTCCAGGGTTTCCGGACGGTTAGTAGCCGCAAGAATTACAATGCCTTTAGATGAATCAAACCCGTCCATTTCAGCTAACAACTGATTCAAGGTTTGTTCTCTTTCGTCATTTGCGCCGAATCTCGCGTCCCGGCTTTTGCCGATAGCGTCAATCTCATCAATAAAAATAATGCATGGCGCCTGCTTATTAGCCTGCTCAAAAAGATCGCGTACGCGGCTTGCGCCGACTCCGACAAACATTTCTACAAACTCAGAACCTGAAAGGGAGAAGAAGGGAACGTTTGCTTCGCCCGCGACAGCTTTGGCTAGCAATGTTTTGCCTGTTCCGGGAGGTCCTACAAGCAGCGCTCCCTTAGGCTGTTTTGCTCCGATTTTTTTATATTTTTCCGGGTTATGCAGAAAGTCAACCATCTCCATTAAACTTTCTTTTGCTTCATCCTGCCCTGCGACATCGAAAAATTTTACTCCTGTGTTTTTTTCCAAGTTATAAACTTTCGCTTTTGATCTTCCAACATTTAACAGGCCTCCGCCGAATCCTCCGCCGTCCATCTGCGAAAAGAGACGCCGAAAAACAAATCTGTAAATTAAAAACATAATAATTATCGGGACAATCCAGCTTCCGATAATATTCAAAAGCGGATTGGAACGGACAACCTGCCTGCTGAAAGGAATGTTAGCTGCAAGTAATCTTTCTGTAAGCGTTGGATCATCAACGCGTCCTGTATTGTATGATCGTATCTGTCTGTTAGTCTGCAAGAATCCCTGCGTCTCCGTGTTTTGCGCGGGCTGAGCGCTGTTTTTCAGCGTGAATGTTATCTGATCGTCAGCAAGATAGACCTGTTCAATAGAACCTCTGTTTATGTATTGAATAAATTCGTTATATGAAACCTGAGCGCTGCCTGAACTTGTAGATATGCTGAAAATGATATTAATTAAAAATGTTAGTATAAAACCAACAATCAAGAAATTAAAAATATTAGGTTTTTTTTGATTATTATCCTGCGGCGGACCCGGTTTTTTCTCGTTCATTTATTTTACCTCTTAAAAAATCATATAAAACACTAAATAGGATCTGCCCATAACGCGAAAATATTGCAAACAGACCGTCTTTTAGAAATAGTTAATCTTTTATTGTTATAAAGTATACCGGTTAATCAATAAAAAAACTATATAGTTATAATAATTTTTTGTTATAAAATGACAATCTGTTGTTAATTATTTTTGAATTAATTAAAACGCTGTAACGCTCAAAGCGTTAATTGAGGAAAATTTTTTACAATGACAGCTAACACTACATATTACGATAGAGAAATTCATATTTCCGGAGACATAAACGGATAATAATAGTCTGCTAAAAGAATTAAGAAACGCTATTACCTTATTGCCGAGGCAAAACGGGCGCTCCTTACAGAACTTGTATCAGTTACTGTGTAATTTCTTACTGTTCTTTCCGCGCTTGTTATGCGCTGCGCCGGCGTGGGATGCGTTTTGCCGAAACCCGAACCAGAAGTTTGAATAGTTCCCAATACATTGAGCATATCCAGTAAACCGGAAGGATTATAACCCGCCGAGGCCATAAGGCTCATCGCAGTATTATCCGCTTCAAATTCCTGAGTTTGCGAGTAACCGCTGTTCACCATTGTCTGTACAATTTCTCCGATCGATTCATTAAAGACATTTGTTAATTCGTTAACATCCATTCCTGCCGCCGCTCCCGCCGTCGCAGAGCCTGTTACCAGAATAGCCTGCGTTATACGGCTGGATTTGATCGCTTTAATGCTGTGCTGAAGCTGTATATGAGCGATTTCATGCGCTATGACAGACGCAAGAGCGTCTTCGGATTTCGCGGCATTTATCAGCCCGCGCGTTACAAAAATGTGTCCGCCCGATGTCGCGAAAGCGTTGATATCCTGACTGTCAAGAATGGCAACGTGATATCCAACGTAGATATCAGGGCGAGGCGAATTAATTGTTATTGCTTTGCAGATTAAATTTAAATAATTTGTAAGCGCCGGACTGCCGGTATAAATTGCGTATGATGACAGTATGTTAGCTGCAACCGCTCTGCCGATGTAGTATTCCTGTTCGGGAGTAATTTCTTCGGCTGCGCTGCCTATAGCTCTTGCCGACATGCTTATTGCGTCTGCTGTATTCTGATCGATAAGCCCGGCTGCTCCGGCGATCTGAGCGCCGACATCTGTTATCTTCGACATTGACTCGCATGAATAAATTAAACATGAAAGGGCGATAACAACTGTAGGAAAGAAAAATATTTTAATTTTCATTAATTATCTCCCATTGATAACCGGCCTTCCTCCAGAAATCGCCTTAGTTCATCGTCGTTTACTCTTATTGCTTCCGCCCTGTCTACGGCGTCGTAGTTAAGGGCGCCATTCTGATTTCGGTAAGAATTTTCAACTTCGGCGTTAAAACCTTTTCCGGCAAGGGCTACTTCCCGGGCTGTCGCCGTGCTTGTGGTTCCCGACACAACCTGTCTTGTCGAGAAATTCGCCGACGCGGTCCATCCGGTAATTGACTGATTATACATGCTTCTAACATTTACAAATCTTCCGCTGACTTCTATTACTGTTACCTGTTCCCCGTATTGTAATGTTCCGGTTGTTCTTGCAAACCACCCGGTAGAGGCTTTTAATTCCAAATCTCTGACGGATACGTACAAAGTGCCGCCTCTTGCTACCTGAGCCGCTGCAATTCCTGTAATTACCAGTGCTAAACAAAAAACCAATAAAAATTTTTTCATTTTCCACAACCTCTGTATCTAAATATTATTATAACAACTATAAATAATCAACCGAGACCATACATATCATTATAACGCATTATTTTTCCGTTAGGTTATCAATTCCGTTATCCCATGATTTATCATTCGGAGGCGATTTGATGTTATTTACGCATCTGTTAAGGTATTTTTTCGCCGCCATATCCAGATCATTTTTATCGCAAATTTCCTGAAAAAGCGCTTTTGCTTCGTTAAAATTCTTATTTTCGTATAATTTAAACGCCTGCTCCCATTTTATAACCATTTCTTTTAAATCGCTTGAGGCATTCGCCGATATATCCAAAAGCTCAAAAAGTCTAAGCGGGGTATTTACGCCGACAACCCTTACCCTGCTCAGCGGCCGGATTACAAATTCTTCGCCTAGTACATTTCTTGTATATTCGCTGATTAAAATACCGCCTGTGTCGTATTGCTTATTTACTCCTTCCAGTCTTGCGGCAAGGTTAACGGCGTTCCCCATGATAGTGTAATCCATCTTATTGGGAGTTCCCATGTTTCCTACGACCATGTCGCCTGTGTTTAAGCCAATCCTCGTAAAAATCGGGTTTGTATCTTCCATGTTTTTTAATACGCCTTTTGCGACCATCGCCTTCATTACATCGTCATTGACAAGACCAAGCGCCAGAGCTTCGCGGTTGATCTCTTTTTCCGCTTTTTTCATGTTGATAACGGCGCGGCACGCAAGAGAGGCATGATTTTCCATGTGTATCGGCGCGCCGAAGAATGCGATAATAGCGTCCCCTTCGTATTTATCAATGGTTCCCTGATTATCCATAATGATATTACTCATTTTTGTCAGATAGAAATTTAAAAGTTCTACAAGCTTTGCCGGATCGCCGAGCGCTTCGGAGAATGTCGAAAACGCGCGGATATCGGTAAAGATTGCCGTCATTACCCTTTTTTCACCGCCAAGCTTCAACTGCGAGGGGTCGGCGATTATCTGGTCGATAACCTTCGGAGAAAGATACTGCGAGAAAGCTGATTTAATAAAACGTTTCTGGCTGCCTTCTGTCGCGTAATTGTAAAGGGTAACCGTTATAAAACCGGCTATTGTTCCCGCGAGGAATGTTATCATCGGCACCCATAAACCGGCAAACTGATACGCAAGGAACGCTCCGGCTAAAATTAACACAACAAGAATGATCATTCCTGTAACAGACAATGTTATCCGCGGTAGGAATACGGTCAGACCTACAATTAAAACAACAAGAGCCAGTAAAATGAGCAGGTTTACAGTTAATGTGCTTTCGCGGATAAAATCTCCCTGCAGCATATTGTCAAGCATTGTTATGTGACATCCCATTCCGGGATAAATTGAGTGAACCGGAGTGCTGAAAATATCATAAAGTCCCTGCGCGTAAAAACCAAAAAATACATAAGTGCCCTTAAAATTATCCGGAGTCAGCATCCACCAGTCTGTTCCCATCGATGTTGTATAAGCGCCGAAAGCTGTATTTTTGTCCGCCCCGTATGCTTCGGAACTTATCAGAATATCCATAGCTCTGTACGGAATATACCTGTCCAGCAGTCCGCGGTAGCGCAGTAACGCGTTTCCGTTTTTATCGACAGGAATTTTCATTCCTTCCCATTCGATTGTATTATTGCTTGAATTAAAATTAATTTTAGTTTCGTG
>Ga0209755_10003344_pt1 | contig 20255 bp, 16 predicted proteins | sample TergutCo191P1_FD_187301 | JGI IMG/M metagenome (GOLD analysis project Ga0209755, IMG submission 187301) | Cornitermes sp. P1 segment gut microbial communities from Petit-Saut dam, French Guiana - Co191P1 (SPAdes) (version 2) | ecosystem: Host-associated > Arthropoda: Insects > Digestive system...
AGAATGATAGGTACTGATTCAGCTAATGGGCTTTCTTTTCCTGAGCTTTCAAAAATATCAGAAGCTTATGGTATAAAATATATAAAAATAAATAACTATAACGAATTAAATAGTAAAATAAAAGAAATACTAAAAGATGATGTTCCTGTATTATGTGAAGTAATATGTGATCCAAATCAAGAAATTATTCCTTCTGTATCTTCAAAAGTATTAGAGGATGGCAGAATTGTTTCATGTCCTATTGATGATATGTATCCATTTTTATCAAGAGAAGAAATGCTGGAAAATAAAATAGTATAATGAAATCAATAGCATTAACAGGAGCAACGAGTATGATTGGCATTGCTTTAATAAAGCAATGTATTAAAAATAATATAAAAGTTGTCGCGTTTATACGTTCTAATTCTTCCAGATTAAATCGTCTGCCAAAATCTGAGTTAATAACGTTTATTAATTGTGATCTTGATTCTATTAAAAATTTTGATTATGAAAAATACAATTTAAATAATATTGATGTATTTTATCATTTTGGATGGAGTCATACAGATAAACAAGGACGTTGTGATTCTAATAATCAGCTTGAAAATGTATACAATACCATTTCTATTGTAAATTTAGCAAAAAGAATTGGATGTAAAAAATTTATTGGCGCGGGTTCACAAGCTGAATATGGACGCGTTAATACATCTTTAACAGGAATAACATCTGTTAATCCGGAAAACGCGTATGGAATAAGTAAATATGCAGCTGGAAAACTCGCCAAAATTGAATGTGAAAAATTAGAATTGGGTTATGTATGGGTGCGAATTTTAAGCGTATATGGCGCAAATGACAAAGAAAAAACATTGCTTAAAGATTTTATAATTAATTGTAAAGAAAATAAACCAATGTTCTTAGGACCATGTACCCATATTTGGGATTATCTTCATGAAGAAGACGCAGGCAGAGCTTTTTTGGATATTGGAGAAAAAGGTTTAAATGGTAAAGTATATTGTTTGGGCAGTGGGGAAGGCAGGCAATTAAAGGAATATCTTGAAATTATAAGAAATTATTTAAATCCTTCATATAAAATTAAATATGGGGAGATACCATACACGGAACAATCTTTGATGTACCTATGTGCTGATATTTCTGAATTAACAGAGGACACGGGTTGGAGACCTGAAATTAAATTTGAAGATGGGATAAAAAAAGTAATTGATATTTCAAGCTGATAATGAAAAAAAAATAAAAAGTACAGCAATTCAATTTGTAAAATTCGGCATTGTTGGACTTTCAAATACAATAATTTCATATCTTGTTTACGCTTTATTGGTATATCTTAGGCTTCATTATCTTGTCGCGAGTATTATAGCATTTTTTATAAGCGTACTAAACTCATTTTTTTGGAATTCAAGATATGTTTTTAAAAAGGATGATGGTGCGAAGCGTAATGTTTTTCACGCTTTAGTCAAAACCTTTGTTTCTTATGCTTTTACAGGGCTAGTTTTACAAAACATATTTTTATTTGTTTTCATAGATATATTGCATATATCAAAATATATTGCACCATTAATTAGTTTAGTTGTAACAGTACCTTTGAATTTTATAATGAATAAATTTTGGGCATTTAAACAATCTAAAACAGGCGAGGAAAAACCTAATGAAGAAGATCAGCATACTAATACCATGCTTTAATGAAGAAGAAAATGTTGTTCCGCTTAGTAATGAAATAATTAAAATATTTGAATCTAATCTTTCTTTGTATGATTATGAAATAGTTTTTATTGACAATTACTCAAATGACAATACAAGAGTTCTTATTCGTGAATTATGTAAAATCAATCAAAAAATAAAAGCTATATTTAACGCAAAAAATTTTGGGCAGAATAATTCTCCGTATTATGGAATGTGTCAGACAACAGGAGACTGCGTAATACTATTATGCGCGGATTTTCAGGATCCTATAGAACTTATTCCAACGCTAGTTAATGAATGGGAAAATGGACATAAGATTGTTTCTTGCATAAAAAATAAAAGTAAAGAAAATAAATTTGTTCGTTTTTTAAGGACATGTTATTATAAAGCTATAAAAAAAATGTCAGATGTGGAACAGATAGAACACTTTACCGGTTTTGGTCTTTATGATAAATCTTTTATTGAAATAATGAAAAAATTACAGGATCCTATACCATTTTTACGAGGTGTTGTCGCGGAAATGGGTTTTAAACGTAAAGAGATTAATTACGAACAGCAAAAAAGAAAGGCTGGGAAAACAAAGAATAATTGGTATACGCTCTATGATTTGGCAATGCTTAGTTTTACTTCATATACAAAAGTAGGTCTAAGAATAGCTTCTATTTCAGGATTTATAGTTGGAGCGATTACCTTAGTTGTAGCGCTTATTTATTTAATATTAAAATTAATTTATTGGGATAACTTTCCAATGGGAATGGCGCCATTAATAATTGGAATATTTTTCTTTGGTTCTGTTCAATTATTTTTTTTAGGATTTATTGGTGAATATATTATGGCTATTAATACAAGGCTTAGACTAATGAATAGACCGTTAGTTATAGAAGAAGAAAGAATCAATTTTTAACATTAATAAACTTGAAAAACCTGTAATTCCAAAATAACTGGTTTACTAATATTCCATTACTACTGGAATATATAAATATAAGGAAAAACAATGATTATAACATTAAAAGACATATGTAAAACTTATCAAATGGGTAATGTTGATGTACAGGCGCTAAAAGGCATTACTCTGGATATTTCGGAAGGTGAGTTTATCTCTATCGCGGGTCCGTCGGGGTCAGGTAAAAGTACCTTGCTAAATATTATTGGATTAATTGACAATTTTAATTCCGGCAGTTTCTCTATTTGTGATAAGGAAATTAAAGCCTTGGATTCGGATGACGTTCCGGATCAGGAAGAATTAGCTCTGTTAAGGCGCGAAATGCTTGGATTTGTATTTCAGTCGTTTAACCTTTTGCCTGTATTAAATGTTTTTGAGAATGTAGAGCTTCCGTTGGTTATTTCCAAAAAAGGCGGAAATAAATCAGAAAGGAGCGAAAGGGTAAATTATTTATTGGAAGAAGTGGGTTTAAAAGACAGATGGAATCACATTCCTACTGAGCTATCCGGAGGAGAACAACAGCGAGTAGCGATTGCCCGCGCGCTTGTAACCAAGCCAAAGATTGTTCTTGCTGATGAACCAACAGCAAACCTGGATTCAAAAACAGGAGAGATGGTTTTAAGTCTAATGAAAGAGATAAATAAAAACGAAAAAACAACATTCATATTTTCGACTCACGATTCAAAAATTTGGGAAATGGCTGACAGAGTTGTATTTCTTAAAGATGGGATGGTGTCACAATAATGTCATTTTTTCTGGCTTTAAAAAATATTTATAAAAATATAAAAAACAGCGCGATTATAGCTTTGCTTATAGCGCTTATATGTTTTATTTTTTTTATAGGAAATATTATTATTGGTAAATCAAATATAAGTTTATATAAATCTTTTAATAAAAGCCTTACAGGAGATGTCGTTATTCAAAAGAAAAGCGATATTACAATGAATCTTTTTGGCGCAAATTCTCCTGTAATAAGTGAATTTTTCGAAATCCCGGTATTACCTTATTTTGAAGAAATTATATCTCTTGTTAACAGCAAGAAAAATATTACAGGTATCACAACGCAAGTGTCTGGAAGAGCATACCTTGATATCTTTAATGTGCGGGAAGCGGCTCTTCTTTGCGGTATAGACGCGCAAACATATTTTCAAATGTTTCCTGGTATTATTCTGGAAGAAGGACGCTTGCTGCAAAACGGTGAATACGGAGCAATGATTACAAGAGAAAGAGCAGATAGAATAAAAAGCCAAAGCGGCGTAAATACTATAATAGGAGAGACTCTTCTATTTACATCAGGCGGGGATTATGGTTTTAAAATAAGAGCTGTTCCAATTATTGGAATATTCAGATACGAAAACCCTGGTTTATTTATGAACGAAATTATTATTTTGGATCCGCAGACAGTAAGAGTATTAAACTCAATTCAAGTAGCTTCTTCTTCCAGTATTAAGTTGGATGAGGATTCTGAATATTTATTAACATCAGACATTGATGATATATTTAACATGGAAACTTCAAGTACATCAATACCGTCAAATCAAAACACTTTTTCTGTAGAATTCCTTCATGCCTGGCTTGCAGAAGCAAAACCGCAAAATAATAATGATCAGGATGAGCTAACAGGAGGAAGCTGGAATTTTATAATTATTAATCTGGAAAAAAAGGCAGATGTTAATTTATTTATTAATTCATTGAATGCTGAATTGGAACCTTATAACGCTATTGCGGTAGACTGGCGCAGCTCAGCGGGAACATCAACCATTTTGCTTCTTTTAATACAAGTTTTATTTAATGCCGGAATGTTTCTTGTGTGCATTGCCGGAATAATAACTGTAATAAATATAATATTAATTTCTGTATTTAGAAGGACAAGGGAAATAGGCACGCTTAGAGCAATTGGCGCTTCTAATTTATATATAAAATCTTTAATTTTCTATGAAAATTTAATATTATCGGCAATTGCAGGGACAACAGGAATAATTGCAGGCGTATTATTTATTAATTGGATAAATTCAATAAATTATATTATTCCCAATAATTTAATTTCTTCTCTGCTTGGAGGAAATACGCTTAATCTTGTTTTTATTCCTAATATTGCGTTTTTATCATTTTTGTTATCTATTATTTTAGGAGTTATAGTTTCGATATATCCGATACAGGTAACTTTAAAAATAGAACCTATAGAAGCAGTAAGGCAAGGATAATGGAAAAATATAAATTATTAATTAATCTTGGTATAAAATATTTAAAAAGATACAAAAAGCGTTATGCTTTTTTATTTGCCGCTCTGGTTTTTTGCTTTGCGATTGTTACTTTTATAACATCGTCAAAAGACAGTATGTATAAAAATGTATATTATTCTGCTCAATCGCATTATGCAGGGGATATAATAGCTGTTGGTCAGAATAGAAATTATAATTTTACATTTCTTTTAGATAAGGAACAAATAACAAATATAATAGATTCTGCAAATGAATCCGAAATAAATCCTTCCCATATAATTAAAAGAACTTATTTTAATAATGACGGAATTGTATATTTTAACGGAATGTCAATTATTCAAAAATATATAATTGGCTGTGATTGGGAAGGCGAAGATCATTTATTTTCAAAAATGGATTTCTCTTCTTCTAATAATAATTCTTTAAAAGATAACAGTATTATCATATCTGAGCCTGTTTCGCATAAATTAAATGCAAAAATAGGAGATATTATTACTTTAGAAGTTCATAATTTATGGGGACAAAAAAATACAGGACAATTTGAGGTTTGCGGTATTGTAAAAGATTATTCTATTTTTGGTTATTTTAAAGTATATATTTCCAGATTAAGTCTTAATCGTTTAATGCTTATAAATGATGATGAATGTTCAGCTATAGGATTTTTCTTTAAAAAACCTTCTGACGCAGAAGTAAAAAGACAAAACTTGCAAAGATCGTTAGCTCAAAGAATTGATACAGGAGCGCTTGTTTATAACAGAGAAGAAAGAGAAAAAGAATTATCAAAACAATGGGAAGGCTCGAAAATATTTCTTTACACATTACCAGTTTATCTGTCAGAAATTGCAAGTTTGATGGAAGCAATGGATATCTTAACATATTTACTGTACGGAATGATGCTTATTATAATTTTTGTAAGCGCTTCTGTAACATACAGACTTATTCTTCATGAAAGAACAAGAGAAATTGGAGTAATGAGGTCTATTGGATTTTATTCTGAAGATTTAAAACTTGTGCTTTGGACAGAAATAACCATACTGGGAATATTTTCTATTGTATCAGGTTTTCTGCTTTCAGTTATATTCAGCATTGCAGCTTCCTTTATTTCTTTTTCCTGGTTTCCAAGCTTTGAAATATTTTTAAAAAACGGCAGACTAACGGCGTTATTTTTACCAGAAACTGTTGTTTTAAATATTATATTAACATTGGTAATTTTAATTTTAACGGTAGTATTTCCTGCACAGCGAGCTTCAAATAAAAATCTGCCGTCATTATTATCAGGAGAAGCTTTATGATTAAAAAATTAATCTTTATTTTTTTTATATTTTCTTTGCAGCAGATTCTTTTTGCTTCAGATCTGGATTTATTAAAAAAAGTGGATTCTCTTGTTAGTTACACAGATTCGGATTTTCAGGCGGAATATGTAATTGTTCAGGAAAGACCTGGTCAGCCACGCTCTACTACGGTTACTGGCATTTTCAGGCGCGATTCAAAAGAACAATATATAATTGTAATAATGGAACCTGCTATAAGCAGAGGCCAGGGATATTTAAGAGAGCGCAATACTCTTTGGTTTTATGATCCAGAAAGCAGGAAATTTAATTCAACAAGCGCTACTAGCAGATTCCAAAATACTAACGCGAGGAATTCCGATTTTACAAGATCAACTTTGGCTTTAGATTACAAGGTAGTATCAGGTGAGGATGTAAAATTAGGGCGTTTTAATTGCAGGTTATTAATATTAGAATCAATTACAAACGATGTAACATATCCAAGAATGAAAATTTGGGTAAGCGAAGACAATTTACTACGAAAAACAGAAGATTACAGTCATTCCGGACAACTGCTGCGGACAACTGTAATTCCTGATTACTATAATATCGGAGGACGCTTTGTACCAAGACAAATATTATTTATTGATGAGCTTTTAGGAGCTGTAATAAACGGTAAATTTGTAAATGAAAGGACGCAAATAATTATTAACAAACCATCCTTCCAAAAAATAGCTGATTCTGTTTTTTCTAAGACTTTTCTGGAGAATATTAATCGTTGAAAAAATATTTAATTACTTTAATAATTATATTTTTATCTATTCCTGTTATCCATGCGCAGGAAATTAATTTATTAGATATAGATAAAAATAATCTGGACACAGTTTTTGAAGAAGAAAAACAATTTAATATAGAAAAACAAGAAAATGAACAGGAAAATTCAATTATAAAAAATGTAAGGAAAAGAGGCATTGAATTTAATGCCTCTTATTTTTTCCGCGGAGCGGTTAATCCCGGATGGGATATGTACCCATGGGATTTTGATGGTGATGAGCAATTTTCATGGGCTCTTGGAATAGAGATGGGTTCAAGTTTGAGCATTACTGCTCAAATATCAGAATCATTCAGGGTAATAAGCGCATTTACTTATCAAATTCCAGGGTTTAATTTAGCTTTAGGTGATTTCTTTTTTGATTATAATTTATTAGACAAGGTTTTTCTGCGTGCCGGAAAGTTTGAACAAAGCTGGGGAATATCGCCAAATTTTTCGTTTACCAATCTTTTATCGCGTGTGGCGATTACTATAGATCCTCTTTTTCCTCATGAAAATGCATCAGGTCCTTCTTATATTGCGAAATTTGATATACCAATAGGTATAGGAGGTTTACAGCTTCTTAGTTTAACAAGGTTTAATGTGGCAGGAGGGGAATCTCCTCCAAAAGAATATTTTGGTTACGGCGGAAAGATTAATTTAGCTTTTAACTGGGCAGATTTTAATTTTGGTTTGTATTATCAGGATTTTATGGCAACAAGAAGTTTTTTATCTATAAAAACAGTTTTTTTGAATTTTGACATTTACAATGAATGGCTTTTAACATATAATAATCATACTGATAATTCAATAAATCTTTCATTTAATATAGGGTTATCTAAAGCATTCTTTAATAAAAGGTTTGAAATTAACGCAGAATATTATTATAACGGAGAAGAAACGACTTTTTATTATAGGCCGCAATCTGAATTCCGTTCGCAAGATACTTCTCCGTTCTTGCGTGGAGATAACATTGCTTTAAATTTACTTTACAGACTTGATGGGAAAATAAATCCGCGCTTATTTACAAGAATCTTATACGGCGATGAATCTTATAGTTTGGTTACAGGAGTAAGAGTAAGCCCATTATCAAATATGGAAATATATTTTGCAATTCCAATGGTTCTTGGAAATAAAGACAGTCATTATTACAAAAATTCATTTAATATATTGGACCAGCACCGTCCCTTTAGCTTTGTTTTTTATATATCATTCTCGGGCAGTGTAAAAGCAAATTACTATTATTAGTATTTTTTTATTCCATCGGCAGCCCATGAGGTAATAACAGCAAGCCGTTTGGAAATTGCGGAATCGACATGTATTTTAGAAGCAATAAAATCAGAAATATCGGCTCCCGCCACGCTATAGATAAGGACGCCTTCAGCGATAGGTTCAATGTAAAGTCTTGCAATAAATCTGCCTTCCTTCATTACAGGAACAAGTAAATAATTAATATTTTTAGAATTAGTCATAGTGTAGATTATTCCGTTTTCTGCTAACGACATTTCGGCTCTGTAATAAGTATTGCCGAAATTTACATCTTTTAATCTAACATAAATTGTTTCATTTCTTGGCAATGAAGAAGAAGGTTTTGGATCCGGGAGCGCGGATGTCTGCTTGTCGCTTACGCGAGTGGCGTCTTCGAATAAAGGAATTTCTTTTCCTCTTGTAGCAGAATTGTATAGCCTTCCTTTAAGATTGCGAATATTTCCAAGAGCATTGTAAATATCAAGAAAGCTTGGAGTTCCGGGAATCACATGAATTGATTCAACAAAATAACCAGGGTTTGAACTTAAAACATTTCCTGTTATTTTAGAATCAAGACCGCTGCTTTGTGAGTTTCCGTAAATTATAAAGCCGTTTGTTTTCTGGCTGGATTTAACATAAGCATTATCAGAAAAAGCTAAAGAACGATTTTCTGCGCTGATATCCGGGAAAATTTCATTAAATGCGCGTAACTGCGAAAATAAATTGGAAGCGCATAAAAAAAATAAAATAAGAATGAATAATATCAATCTCTTCATTAATACGCTCCCTTTCCAATAATAACAACTCCGAATGTTTTAAAAATTATCCACAAATCAAGCCAAATAGACCAGCTCTGTAAATAATAAATATCATAAGAAACCCTGTCTAAATAATTCGAATCTGATCTTCCCGAAACCTGCCAAAGACCAGTCAATCCCGGTTTAATAGAAAAAACACGCGCATAATCATCACCGTATTTCTCTACCTCCGCATCTACAATAGGGCGCGGTCCCACGAGCGACATATCGCCTTTTATTATATTAAACAACTGAGGGAACTCATCGATACTGGTTCTGCGCAAAAATTTGCCAAAAGATGTTATTCTTGGATCATTTAAAAGTTTATGATTTTCTTCCCATTCTTTTTTTAAATCAGGGTCCGAATCTAAAAGTTTTTGTAACCTTTCCTCTGCATCAACTGCCATAGTGCGGAATTTTAGCGCATAAAAATGTTTGCCATCGCGGCCAAGTCTTTTTTGCTTGTAAAGAATAGGACCCTTGGAAGTCAATTTAATAAGAAGAGCCACAACAAGAAGGAAAGGCAAAATTATAAACCCGCCGATTACTACCGGGATTAAATCCATAAGACGTTTTATTCCTTTATTCCAGGAAAGATTGAATTTATTACTTGTGTCGATTCCTAAAATGCCGTTAAAATCACGAACAGACATCCAGATACTGGAGATATTAAAAAAGTTTGGAATAATCACATTATAACGGAAAGCGTTTACCGACATATTTGTAAGAATCTTTAGCTTATGCGCGTCAAGTTTAGGTAGCGCGACTATCGCCATTTTAATATTATACCTTTTTACAATTTCGGGTCCAATGCTAAAATCATGAATTATAGGAATTCCTTTGTATTCGTCATCTCCAAGAGGATTATCATCCAAAATTAGAACTGGCACATAACCTGTTCTTATACTGTCCAAAAGACAGTTAACAACAAATTTACCGGTAGTGCCTGAACCATAAATTACTGTTGGTATACCGCCCAGCTTTGTTTTATGCAAAAACCAGTGAGTTGCGCTTCTCATTACAAGAAGAGACAAGGTTGAAAAAAACCAGGAAATGAAAAAAGCGGTATTAATTGAATCCCAGATTTCATGCTCTATAAAACGGGACATTATAACGCCGCCATACGCGATAGTAGAACCTACGAAAAAACGCCTCATTTCTTCAGATGGAGCAAGCGAGACGCCCGGGTAAAGCCTGTGAATCTGGAAGATTAAAATAAAGACAGGTAGGTATGGCCAATATGTAATGAATGACTTAGCATTGATGCTCTTAAAATCAAATATAAAACCATAAATTCTAACCCAGAAAAACCCCCATGCAAATGTTAAAAGTATCGCTATAAGATCAGAGAAGATAAATGCGGTTGTGGTTAGAGCAGAACTGGTACGTCTATATCTGGTTCTGTACCAGACATCAAAGTCAACAAGGTTCATTAAGTGTCATTATAACGTTAAATTTGTTAATTTTCAAGGCACAGGAGCTTGACAATACCGCATTATTACATAATATTGCTATATGGGAGTATTAAATGTTTAAAAAAAGCCTGATTATTTGTATATTTCTCTTAATTTCCAGTAATTATTTGCCGGCGCAAACTCATATTTCTGTGCCGCTTGGTCATCCGGTATACCTTATTCTTGAACAAGCTCAAATGCGCGGTTTTATTGGTTTCCAACCGGAAGTAAAGCCTTATTCGCGCTCAAAAATTATATCTTTAATAAATGAGATACTGGAAAATAACGAAAACCGTCGGTTTGGAAGCCTAACAGACGCAGAGCGCCTTATTCTTGATGAATTTATAAAGGACTTGAATCCCGAAAGAGGAAAACTGGATTTAGTCAGAGGAACAGTTACTACCGAACAAATGTCCAAAGATATCTATCTATCGAGTGAGTTTGGTTTTGGTCTGGATTTAAACTTTGGTTTAGGGTATTTTCCTGCCGCAGGCGGATATCAATATGACGTGAATGATGGGAAATATTTTGAGGGAGCCTCTCATCCCGCAGAAGGCGATTTGTATACAAGCATCGAGATTTTGCCGACAATCTCATTTCATGGAGATCTTGGAAGAAACTTGTCTTACGGTCTTACGCTTTACGGCTGGATAGGAAAAGTACCAAGAATAGTTCTTGGAAAATATGACAATATGGATAATGAATTATATTCAACGGAAAATTATCCCGAAAATGAGGGGCAATACAAGCTGTTAACCACAAAAAGTGAGCCGTTAACAGCCTTTCCATACACCTATAAAAAAAGATGGGACGCTTTCTTGTTTCCAGTAAACGATGTTTCAAATAGCAGTCATGTCGCATGGCCTGAATCTGCAGCAATCGGTTATTTTATGATGCCGGAATTATCCGGAGAACTTTTCGGCGGGCATGTTTTCCTGCGTTTTGCAAGAATAGATCGCGAATGGGCAGGAGCTTCACCTAATGGGAGCCTCATTTTAAATCAGAGCGCTCAGCCATTTCTTGCCTTTGAATCGATTATTAATCCTTTTCCATGGATAGCAATTTCTTCGTTAACAGGAGTACTGGAATATCATAATGCAGTTGGAAAAGAAAATAATGCAGGGGTAAAAGATTATTCCCAGTCATTTCAAAATGCTTTTTCTATTGTTCAGCTGGAAGTAAGTTATGAAAATTATGTCAGCTTAGGTTTAGGAAGCAGCGCCGTATGGCCAAAACGTTTTGAATTGGGTTATGTTTTTCCTTTAGCGGAAAATTTTATGTATCAGAATAATATAGGTGATTTTGATAACCTGGCATTGTTTTTAAATTTGAAAGGACAGTTTCCCGGTATTGGTAAACTTTGGTTTTCCATGTACCTTGACGAAATAAGTTTTGAACCGAATTTTTCTGTATTGGACAGGAATATGTTTGCATACCAAATTGGAGGAACATTCAATATTCCCTGGCTTCCTTTTGCATCTTTAAAGATAAGCTATACAAAAATAGAGCCTTATAATTACACGCATAATAAGATTGAAACGCCTTGGAATTCTGGGCTTATGGAACAAAATTATGTTAATTTTGGAAGATCTCTTGGATATTATACACCGCCTAATTCGGATGAGATACTTGTTCGTTTTGAAACCGTACCGTTTTCAAGAAGCTTATTTGGGCTGCAGTATCAATTAATCAGGCACGGTGCGGATTACGGAGACAGGGCTGTAGACGGAAGTTCATTGTGGTCTGAATTACCAACACAGGGAAATAGAAGTTTACTAGAAAAGGATTTTCTAAAAGACGGGGCGTATCAGTGGATGCATATTATTAAATTAAGCGGGGAGTATTCTTTTGCTGGAATTAAATGGCCGTTAAAGATGTTTGCGGAAGTTGGCGGGGTTTATTCATATTTTACGGATGTTGACGGAAGCGGATACAAGATTATAGATACGCCTCAATATCCTAATTCCATACATTTTATTGCCAATATAGGAATTAGAATATTTCCAAAGTTTTAATAATGGAAACTAGCGGAGAGCGAGATTTGCCCTCCTGTTTCATTGTTATTTTTAATATTTTTATAGTTTTGAGAATAGATGCCTGTTAGTTTACCTTTTAGGGTAAGGTAAGACAATATTTTCCACTGCGCTCCTACAGAAAGAATGAAATTATTCTCTGGAGTTCCTGATGGTGCCCATGAATAATCTTTTGTCCAATTCCATTCTATAGGAAATTTTCCGTATTCTCCGCGCGCAATCCATGAAAATTCTCCGTTAATTATTAATTTATCGTTATTAAAAAATCTTGTGCCGGCAGTTATAGCGAATGTATCTCTGGGGTAACCAAAATAATAATAGTAATGGTTTTCATGAACAAATTGAACATCGTGCATATAAATAATACTTGCAAAAGGAGAAGGATTTATATAAAGAAATGGAGAAGTGTAAATACATTCAAGATAAAAAATTGAAGCCCATTTATTAAAAGAATGACTGTATTGTAAACCGAACATTAAACCAATCGCATTGGGAGCTTCTTCGCGTCCTTCTTCAAGTTCAGGACCTATAGAAAGTTCTGTCATTGCAAATTGTCCGTAAGCGGATAAAGATTTAATTATATGCCAGTTAAATTCTGCGGAAAAAAACGAACCATTCATGTGTTCACCATTAGTGCCTTCTACACCAGCTCCCCATTCATCGTAATCTCTCCATGTCATGGCATTATGAAAAATCATTAAAGGATTTAAATAGCGTAATTCAAACGCAGAGTTTCCTGCCATTACTCCTTCCATTAAACTTATGGTAAGCACTTTAAAAAGTGTTACATCTATTCGGCTTAAATACAAATAACGCTGAGTAGTCTTTGTTAAATAATCAGGATCATCACTAAGAGTAGGATAAATTTCTTTATTAATCTTTAGCGGCGACTGATTAATTATAAGAGAATACTTAAATTGATTTGAAAAAAACGAAAGACGCATGAATTCATAATAAGGAGGATTATCTGCTATACTTAAATTGCCGCTTATGCCTGTACCAAAAGAAAGGCGATCTCTTCCAAGTTGAAAATTCCACCAGGAGCCGCCAGCGGCTATAAATGTTTTTAAAGGAGAATTTCCGTTTATTGAATTATCTCCAAAAAAAACAGTGTTATCTGAAAAATATCCGTTTGTATTATAATCGTATGGGTCTATACTAACAGCAGGGTCAACATAAAGCTGCAATTTATCAACAAAATTTAATTTTAAAGGTACTGAAAGAAAAGCTGGTATTTTAGGCTGAATAGGCTGCCAATCCATATCCGTATTTGTTCTTAAACGTCCTTCCAGTGTTAAATCGATATTAAGAGAAAGAGAAAACATTTCCCATGTAAGAGAAAGAGGAGTTTTTGGATTTAACCTGTTTAAAACGCGTTTATATGCTTCCATTGCAGGCGCAGAAAGAGAAGATTCATCAATTAGGTCAAGAAAGTTTTTTATTTCGTGCGGCGCGAAAGGAGGCGTAAATGAAGATACTGATTTACCGGATACAAGCGAAAGAAAACGAATATCTTCGATAACTGGGTCTCCTACAAGAATCATATCGTAAGGAACAGCAAAAAGATTTAAAGAAACAATAAATAGAAAAATAAAAAATATTTTTTTTAATTTATTCATTATGCTCTTTTTCCTTCTTTTACAATTTTTCTTATTCGTTCAATAAAAGCAGCTTTAGAAAATTGTTGAACATGTTCATTAAAGATTTCTCTGACTTCCATTTTAAAATCCTTTTCAAAGAATTCCATTGCTTTAATTAATGATTCGGGAGTTTGTTCATTAAAGAAAATACCTGTTACATTTTCTTTAATCGTATCAAGCGCTCCGCCGTCACGGAAGGCTATAACCGGACAGCCTGCCGCATTGGCTTCTATTGGTATAAGACCTAAATCTTCTATACCGGGGTAGAGAAGGGCGCGAGCTTGTGCAAAAAGTATTTTTAATTCTTCGTTAGACACTCTTCCTTTAAATGTTATAAGTTTATTTTTTTTATATTTATTAATTATTTTTTTATTAGCTCCCGCTCCTGCTACTATTAATTTCCTTCCAGATTCAGCGCAGGCATCTAAAGCAATATCAAGCCGTTTGTAACTTGTAATTTGACCAAAGAGCAAATAATAATCTTTTGGCTCACGTTCAACATTTAAATATTGTTCAATGGGAGCCGGTCCAAAAACAACTTCCGCATCTCTGTTATAATAGCGTCTAATGCGTTTGGCGACATAATTTGAATTAGTTACAAAACGATCAACCATATTAGCTGAAGTAATATCCCAAATACGAAGTGAAATAGTAAACTTTTTCATAAAGTGTTTTACAAGCGTATTTGCATTTTTTTGATAATCATGATACATATCCCATAAATAACGCATGGGACTATGGCAATAACATATATGATAAGCGTTGGGATTAGGAACAATGCCTTTTGCAGGTCCTGCCTCGCTTGAAATTATTAAATCGTATCCTTGAAGATTAAAATCTAAAAGAGCTTTTGGCATAAAAGGCATATACGCCTGGTATAATTTTTTTGCGAATGGAAGACGGTTTATTCTTGAAGTAAAAATACGCTTTGAATTAATTTGCTCAGATATTGCCATAGGGTTGTAAACATGCGTAAAAATATCAGCGTTAGGATACATATCAAGAAGCGCTTCAAGCATTTTTTCTCCGCCGCGCATATTTATAAGCCAATAATGTATTATTGCAACTTTCATTTTATATCTCTGGATAATTTTACATTCTTTTCGCCCTGCCATGTAATAAATATTGGAGTATTTGTAACTTTTAAAACAGTTTCATTTGGCAAATTAACGCTTTCTCCTGTTGAAATATTATACATATTAAAAGTATCAGGCAGATTAATTTTAACATTGAAAGAATTGTTTCTGTCATTCCAGAGTATTAAAGTATTTAAACCTGATTTGCCATCAACAAAGCAAAAACTTACAATATTTGAAGGAATATTATTTCTTTGCGGAAGTTCAGGCATATACTTGGATCCAGGAAGAAAATCGGCGCACAATTTATAGGCAAAGGCTCCGTTTTTCCATGAAAAGTCAGGATAAGTTAATCCAAAAAAATACTCAGATTCTGCTTTATTCTTCTCTTCACCTTTATTATATTTATCATATAATTCATACCATAGCAATGTTCTTGTGCCTTTTGCTGATGCGGCTGTAATAGTTTTAATGACATAAGATGGCAAATTCTCCATGGATACAGAATGAGGATATAAACCTCCTGTAGGATAACCTATTTCTGTAATCCATATTTCTCCTTTAAATTGTAATTCATTTAGGATTTTTATAAAGTCATCATGAAGCTTCATAGATCCAATTGGAGTAACAGCGTAAGGATGGAAAGATAAAGCATTAAGATTTTCAAAACATCCCGCTTTGTGCATGCCTCTTATGAAATTTTTAGGAGTTCTTAATAAACCGCCGCCTATAATATAAGCGTCCGGATCAACTTCTCTTATTTTTGCGGCAGCTTGTCTTGCAAGTTCAAAATATTCTTTATTATTGCCATTCCAAAATATCCAGTTTGGTTCATTCCATATTTGCCATGCGTCAACTTTTCCTTTAAAATGCTTAACAGTAGCTTCAATAAAATTTAAATAATGCGGAATATCATTATTAGAAACATATCTTTTATTGCTTATCCAATCATTAGAATAAGCCAAAACGGCAACTACTTTTTTTCCATTTATTTTAGCAGGCTCAACCCATTTATCATATCTTGAAAAATCAAATATTCCTTTTTCTTTTTCTATCCTGCTCCAATAAAATGTTTCTAAAATCCAATCAGCGCCTAAATTACTTGCATGATTAATTTCTTCTAAAGTATACGAATTTACAACATGCACAAAACCGAAAAAATCATTAGGTACAATTACATCACTATTATGAGGTATTGGGGTAGATGAACATGATGTAATCACAATAACTAATAATATAAAATACTTAATCTTTTTCATTTGGTAATCCTCCTCCAATTTTCAGGAATAAATATATTATCTTTTATAAATAACCATTGATTATTAGCAATATTATAAATGTATTTTCCATGTCTGTATGTGCTTACAGCGCCTAATGTAGTAATCATAATTCCTTCTTCTTTTTCCGGTATTATTTTATTCCCGGTAAATGGATTAACAGGATTATTAATTATATCCTTTAATGCAAAAAGAGGAAGATCAGCATTTGTCATAAAATCTGTCTGCATAACCGGAGGTTCATTAGAATAAAAATCTTTAAACATAAAAAGGGCATTATAGCCGTACATAAGCTGATCATCAGGCAATCTGAAATTATTATGAATATTTAAAGAACCCCTTCCATGATCAGAAACAATAATTATTCTTGTATTATCGTAAACTCCATTTTCTTTAAGGTATTCAAACCATTTTCCAAGTAATAATAATGATGCAGTCGTAAGATGAAAAGTGGAATTTTCTGCAAAAAGAGATGTCCCTTTATTTGTAACATTATTGATAGGCAAATAATCAGGCGCCTGCAGAAATGTACCATTATGAGCTAAATGAGAATAAATTGCCGTATAAGTATCTCCTGTATCTTTAAAATCCGTAATATTTTTTATTGTATCAAGAAAAGCATAATCATCAATAAAAATATTTGTAAAATTACTATTGGAATGATTTAATGTAAGCCAATTTCCCTGATCATAAATAATAAGCCGTAAAAATAAAGGCGAGCTTTTAAAGAATGAAAAACGTATTAAATTCTTTTTTAATATTTCTGAAATTTTAATAGTTTCTATATCACTATTATTTCTTAGCCACTGCGCTGTATATTTACCATTAAGATTTTTTGCATCATATTCAGGATAATTTAAAAATATTGAAAGATTTGACATCCTAAAATTATCAAATGGAGGGTCTGTAATCGTTACAGAAAATCCGGCCTCCGAGAACAACTTTGGAAGCATAAGATAAGCTTCTTGTTGTTTTTCAAGCAGCGTTTTATCTTTTTGATTATTTATAGATAATGGAGAATATTCATATCCTCCAAAAACAGGTAATGCTCCAATTAAGGTATGTGACGCAAATGAAACTGTATTTGGAAAATAATGAAATCCGGTAAATACATTAATTAAATCGGGTTTTTCATTAAATATTAATGGAACATGACTGCCTACTGCCGCATCAATCATTATTACTAATACATTTTTACCATTTCTTGAAAAAGAATATTCATTTGTAAAATATTCAGAGTTTTCTCCAGTTTTAAACTTTTCACGTACTATTATATAATTATTATTTATTTGAACTGTATTAATAATACTTAAAATAAAAAGCGTTATAATAATAATTACTTGTCCAGAAGCAATTAGTTTAATTTTATTCTTTAATATTAAGAAGAGTAATAAAATAAATATTAAAAATATTAAAGCAATATTAAATATATATAACTTTGGAATAAGACTAAAAGGTTTAGGATCCGAAAAAAACATACTTGTTGTTAAAAATCCAAAATTTTCAGTTATGGTAAAAACATTAATAAGAGAAATAGCCGCTGTAAATATCATAATAATTAACAGAATACTGCGAATTTTCTGCGGAAAGAGAAAGTAAATGAATAATGTCCAAAATAAAAAGAAACCCGCGCTTTGAAGAAGTGTCATTAGAATAAAAGGAAAAGGCGTAGTATAGGAATCAATAAAAGAAAAATCTGTAACAGAAGAAGCTATAAGAGAAGATGGAATAATATAACCATTAAGTATAAATAAAATTAAACACGAAAAAACATATACATGAACAGGAAGATTAAATAGATTCTTAGAATTTATTAAATTAAGAATACGGACAGGTTTAATAATCTTTTTAATTATTGGTAATAATAAAATTGAAGAAAGTAAAATAATTATTAAAAGACGCTTTGGTAAGTCTCCCGGATGAAAAAATAGTAAGAAAATATCGGATAAAATAATAAAAAAGAAAAGTAAACCAAAAATTATTATTTTTTTATATTTTGTTTTTTGCAATATATTTTTAAATAATGAAAAAAGATTATTCGTTGTCCAGTATAATACAAGACCGGATGGTGAATTATATAAGAGCAGAAGGAAAATTAAAGCAATTCCATAAAGCTGGAACTTATCTTTGAATTCAAGATTTTTTGAATAAACAGCGCCTGATGCAACATTAATAAATGTCATAAAAAGAGGTAATAAATTAATATTAATATTACCAATATTAAATAGCGCATCTGGTTTAGATAAATCATTAATAAAAAAGAAGGAACAATTGTTTAATAATTGTGAATGATGAAGAAATGAATAAGCGGCAATAAAAAAAGGTATTTGTATAAGAAGATTAAGAGAATTGCGTAAGGCATATATGGGATGATAATGATTCTGTCTGTAATATGCAGATAGAATCATATATTGCTCGTCACCTTTAAAAACTGATTTTATTTTATCAATTTTTGGTTTTAATCTTTTAAAAAAGTCACGTTCTTTTTTTTGAATGTTTTCTGCAAAAATATAGAATGGTAATGTACAAACACTTACAACAAGACTGACTCCCAGAATAGAAAAACCAACATTTTTAAATAAACGAAAGAAAACTGTAAAGCATAATTCAATTATCTGAACAATTGGGAAAATAAATAATGTATAAAATATTACCATAATTTTATTAATTATTAATATTATTTAAAATAACATAAGAAGATTTTTCAAAAGTGTATTTTGATATTAAATTCTGCGGTAAAGATATTGCATTTATAGTTTTGTTTAATAGCAATTCTATTAGATGTTTTTTTAAATCATTTGAATCACCTGTTTTAAAGAAAACAACAGGAAACTCTGAATATACTTCTTTTAGAACCGGAATATCGGAAATTAATGCTTGAGTGCCAAGAACCATAGCTTCTAGCGGAGGCAGGCAAAAACCTTCATAAAGCGACGGTTGAATAAGCAAGGCAGCTGATGAAAGATATTCCATTAATGTTTCATCGCTTACAAAACCAGAAAAAGAAATTGATTCTTCTCCAATTTCACTAATTTTTTTTATAACAGTATTATCTGAACTGCGAAAATTATCTTTACTGCCGATAATTATTAATTTATGAGTTAATCCTTCCTTTTTTGCAAGATGATATGCCTGAAGAAGACAATAAAGTCCCTTATGTTTTTTAATATTTCCTATAAAAATAATAGTTTCTTTTTTTGTTTTATTTTTTAAAGATGAATTATTTTTAAGAAACATCGGTTGAATTGCAGAATGAGTAACAATAACAGGTTTTTGAAAACCTAGATGATGTTCTATTCTTGATTTGGAAAAATAAGATACTGTAAATATTTTATTTGACTTTTTATATGCTCTGCGAAAAAACCACATTCGAACTACAAGCCCTATTTTTGATAATAATTCAGGCATGTCAGGAAATATTATATCATGTATTGTGGTATAAATAGGAATATTTATTCCGCATGGTATATTAAAGAATGGTGAATAATAACAATTCGCTTTATTAATTTTTTTTAATATTTTAATTGGAAAAAAAAATAATTCTGTTAAAGAAAAAGTCTTAATCTTACAATCAACAATTTCTATATTGTTTTTGGAATAAGGAGAAGTAAATTCAGATAATTGCAGGGAGTTACCTAACAAAATAAAAGTATTATCAGATTGTAAAAAGAAAGGCAGGCACCCGCGAAGATAAACGCCTATACCGCTTGCGTTTAACATTCGGCAATCAATTGCTATTGTCATGTTTTATTAAATATTCAGAAAATTCAATTAATGAAGAAAATATTTGCACATCAGGGCAGGAGATA